>Ga0228630_1001136_pt1 | contig 10733 bp, 10 predicted proteins | sample 37DmetaG_FD_183038 | JGI IMG/M metagenome (GOLD analysis project Ga0228630, IMG submission 183038) | Seawater microbial communities from Monterey Bay, California, United States - 37D | ecosystem: Environmental > Aquatic > Marine > Coastal | place: USA: California | collected 2016-10-25 | reverse complement strand
CGTCGCCCCGCCACCCATATCAATACAGGCCGCACCAAGCTCTTGCTCATCTTCAACCAAAGCCGCATGCGCCGAGACATAGGCCGAGGAGGCCACGCCCGCCAGCTCAACATCACAGCGTTTCACGCATTGGTTGAGATTTTGTATGGCACGCTCCTCTACAGTCAAAATATGCAGATCAGCAGAAAGATTTTGCCCAACATGACCACGCGGGTCGGTCATCCAAGCACGATCATCCAGTGTGAAATTAATCGGCTGCGCATGCATCACAGCGCGGCTTTCGCCAAAATCAGGCAGATCACAGGCCGCCAACACGCGGCCAATATCCTGTGAGTGCACTGCGTCATCAGCAATGGAAACTTCGCCAAATACCCCATAGCTGCGGGGCGCACCGCCAGAAAAACAGCCAATCACATGGTCCACCCGCACCAGGGCCATTTTCTGGGCGGCTTGCAGCGCAGTCCGTATGGCCCGTTCGGTCTCTGCCATCGATTCAATTTCACCAAAGCGCATGCCCCTCGATTTTGTGGTGGCCGCACCAATCACCCGAAAGCTCGTTTGTCCGGCCATAGAGCCAATGACCTCACCAGATGAAATCTCGCTCGGCCCATCAAACCGCAAAATCAGGCAGGCCACTTTTGAGCTGCCCACATCCATCACCGCGATCACCCCGCGTTGAATAGCGGTGGTTCGCAAGGCGCGCATCGCCCGTTGGGCTTGATAAAAATCATTCATTTGGCAAACTCCGAAAATGTCACGCCCTTCACCTGTTTCAACCCGGCCAAAGCTTGCGGGCGCAGACGCAGGGTGGGGCGGCGTGGATTGCGAAAATCCATCATTAAGATATCACGCTCAAACAAATCCTGCGCCGCGCTCAGAACGAGAACTTGGGCCAAAACAGGATCCGGATTGGCCTCAGGCAGGGCAATCGTTTGCCCATCGAGCAGCACCACATCCCAGCGCCGCTCGCCAATCCGCACCAAACCGCGCAACCTGTCTACGACCGGCGCGGCGGTCTGCAGCAAAGCGCGCACCTCTGGTAGAGCCTCCAAAGCCCCCTCGCCCGCAATCAAGGGCAGATGCGGAAAATCGGCTCGCCGCTCAACCCGGCGCAATAGCTCACCGCCAGCAGAGACCAGTTGCAGCCCTTCGACTGTGCGCCAAATGAACTCTGGTGCGATTTCGCTGACCTGCACTGAAAGCAAACCGCCGGGGGATGCAATCACCGCTGCATGCGCCACGGAAGGGATGTCCATAATCCAGCGGCGCATAGCCTCGTGATCCAATTCAAACGCACTGATAGGAAAAAGATCGCCAAATTCCGCCCGGATTTCCTGCGCCAACACGGGCGATGCCCCCTCAATAGTCAAGGTTTGCAATTGATGAACCGGCTGGTTTTGCACATTGACCTGTGCCTCTTGGACCAAACCGCGCAGATAGGCCCGATTTTCATCTTGGGATAAAAACATCCAAACCAAACCCACAATTGAACAGGCCGGCAGACCCACCCGGACACATGCGCGAAAAATCGGCGTGAGCCAAAGGCGCTGCAGCCGATAGCTCAGAACAGACGGCGCAGGGTCGCTCGCAACCGTGCGATCCTCGCTTCGTCTTGGCGCGATCAGTGGAGTTGGCGCACTCAACGGTTGCATGAGGCATCCTCCACTAAAAATTTGCATAAGTCTGGAAAAGAAATCCCCACCGCCTCGGCCTGTTCCGGTGAGAGCGAGGTGGGTGTCATCCCCGGTTGGGTATTGGTTTCCAGCAGGATCAAACCATCCAGCCCTCGACCCTCGTCCCAACGAAAATCGGTACGCGAAATCCCGCGGCAGCCCAAAACCTCATGCGCTTTAAGCGCATAGTCGAGACAGGCGGAAAAAATATCTTGAGGCAAATTGGCCGGCACAACATGCTCTGACCCGCCTTCAACATATTTCGCCTCATAATCATACCAGCGATCGGTCAAAATATCCGTGACCGTCAAGGCACGACTGCCGACTACGGTTGTGGTCAGCTCGCGGCCAGGCGCAAAGGTCTCTACCATGACGATATCAGGCATATCCTCCGACATGGGCGGAGGGCAGGACGCGCCCGCCTCTACCAAATAAACTCCGACAGAGGATCCTTCATTGTTCGGTTTGATGACATAGGGCGGCGCTATGGGATGTGTCTCATCCAAATCTGGCCACGCAATCAATAAGCTCTCAACGACAGGCAGCCCCTCGGCGCGAAACACCTCTTTGGTTTTTTCTTTATCCATTGCAAGCGCTGAACTCAGCACGCCTGAATGCGTATAGGGAATTTGCATCCACTCCAGCAAACCCTGGACACAGCCATCTTCGCCCCAGCGCCCATGCAGAGCATTGAACACAACATCCGGTTGCACCCGCTGCAAATGTGCAACGAGATCCGCGCCCGCATCAATTTGAACAACCCGATAGCCCGCCTGCCGCAAGGCGGTGGCACATTCTTGGCCTGTCGATAGGGAGACAGCGCGCTCCGCGCCTAGCCCACCCATCAAAACGGCCACAGTTTCGGGAGTCCTGCTCGACATACCCACTGTTCTCGCTCAATATTTCGCCCTCTTCAGGGGCTTTTGTTGCCGCGATTTAAATCGCGTTTAGTCGTCCTTGGGGTCTCCGACCCTCATTACCTCCCACTCTAACGTCAAACCACTGTGATCGTAAACCTTTTTTCGCACCATTTCCCCCAAAGCCTCGAGATCCATGGCGGTGGCCGCGCCTGTGTTAATGAGGAAGTTCGAATGTTTGGGTGACATTTGCGCGCCGCCAAGCTCAAGCCCCCGGCATCCGGCCGCGTCAATCAAGCTCCAGGCCTTTAGATCATGTGTGTCATCGGCCTTCCCTGTCGAGCTGAAGCCGGCTGGATTGCGAAAGGTGCTGCCCGCGGTCCGCTCCTTGGTCGGCTGTGTCTCATCGCGGTGGGCCAGTTGGTCCGCCATCTTTTGATGCAGCCTCTCCGGCGCATCCCGCCCCAAAGCGCGCAGGGTGATGTCAGTGATGACAACATCTTGCGGCAAATCACTGCTGCGGTAGGAAAATCCGAGGGTTTTCGCATCATAAGATACCGCACGGCCCGCCCGTCCATAGCCGCTTGCGCAGACAAAAGCATCAGCGACATATGCGCCATAGCAGCCTGCGTTCATCTTGAGCGCCCCGCCCATCGTTCCAGGGATGGTGCGCAGAAAGGTCATATCAAGCCCGGCCTCTGCCGCTTTGCGCGCAACATGGCTGTCCAGAGCCGCGGCCCCGCAATGGATCATGTCACCATCCGTTTCAATCGCGTTAAAACCGCGGCCCAGACGGATCACCACCGCCCGCAACCCACCGTCTCGCACGATCAGGTTTGACCCAACACCCATCGGAAAAATCGCGATTTCTTGTGGCAGTTGAGCCAAAAATTCGGCCAAATCCTGCCGATCAGCTGGTTGGAACACTGCATCTGCGGCGCCCCCCACGCGCAACCATGTGAGATCCGCCAAAGAGCGGTTCAGCGTCAAGCGCCCGCGGGGAGTTGGAATAGACATCATCTGCGCCTCAAGAATTCCGTTTCTTTAGACCGGATCATGGCCGCCAAGTCAAAGCCCTAAGTAGATCTCTTCACCTTGGTTTGCTGAGGTCTTGATGCCAACAACCAAGCGCCCACCCAAGCTCACTTTGCCAATCCATGCGCCCAAGCTGAAATCGAACCGGCACCCAGACAAATCAACATATCGTCCGGTCTGCACTGCTCAGTGAGAAAGGCGGCAAGTGCGGCCTCATCAGCCACCGCCAGCGCGTTGCGATGCCCGTGATTGGTCAGCCCGGCCACAAGGCTGTCACGATCAGCCCCTTCAATGGGCGCCTCACCTGCGGCAAAAATATCCATAATTCCAACCACATCTGCATCATTAAAACAGGTGCAAAACTCTTCAAACAGGTCATTCAGCCGCGAATAGCGATGCGGTTGATGCACGGCCATGATCCGGCCCGAATGGGATTGACGTGCCGCTTTGAGCGCGGCGGCAATTTCCACCGGATGATGAGCATAGTCATCAATCACTGTAACCCCGTCAATTTCAGCCACCCGCGTGAAGCGGCGATTGACGCCCTTGAAACTCTTCAAACCCTCGCGGATCGCCTCCGCGCTCATACCCAAATGCAGCGCCACGGCCACTGCCGCCAGAGCATTCGAGACATTGTGATCTCCTGGCATGGGCAGGGTGCAATCGGTGATCACACGACCATCGCGCAGCGCCACGTCAAAATAGGCCGCGCCCTGGGCATAGGACAGATTGACAGCCCGCACATCGGCTTGGGTGTTAAACCCATAGGTCACAACCCGGCGATCCGTAATTCGTCCGACCAGAGCCTGCACTTCGGGGTGATCTGTGTTGCAGACCGCTAGACCATAAAATGGGATATTATGTACAAATTCGAAAAATCCCTGGCGCAGATTGTCGAAACTGCCCCAATGCTCCATATGCTCAGGATCCACATTGGTGACCACGGCAATGGTTGCTGGCAGGCGATTGAATGTGCCGTCACTCTCATCGGCCTCGACCACCATCCATTCTCCCTGGCCCGTGCGGGCGTTGGATTCAAAAGCATGGATGACACCACCGTTCACAACCGTTGGATCAAATCCGCCTGCATGCAGCAAAGTTGAGACCATCGTTGTGGTGGTGGTCTTGCCATGGGTGCCAGCGACGGCCACATTCGACTTGAGCCGCATCAATTCGGCCAGCATTTCGGCCCGCCGCACCACCGGCAGGCCGGCTTTACGCGCCTCATCCAGTTCAGGATTGTCCGGTTTAATGGCCGTCGAGACAACAATCACCTCAGCACCCGCCAAGTTCTCCGCCCGTTGCCCCAAAAATACCGTGGCACCCAAACGCTCAAGCCGACGGGTGATCTCAGAGGCTTTCAAGTCAGATCCCTGCACCCGATAGCCCTGATCCAACAGAACCTCCGCTATGCCAGACATGCCAATGCCGCCGATCCCGACAAAATGGATCGCGCCGATGTCTCCAGGCAGTTTGGTTACTTTGTTCATCACGTCGCTCCGGCCAAGGCCTCGATCATATCGGCAAGGGTTTTTGTTGCTTCAGGCTTGGCGCAGCTCAGCGCCGACTCGGCCATAGATTGGGCTTGAGGGCCATTGGTTAATATATCTTGAATTTCACGGGCCAAAGCCTCGGGCGTAAAGGCGTCTTCGGTCAACAGCCGCGCGGCACCCGCCTCGACCAATGCGCGGGCATTTGCGGTTTGCTCATCCCGGATGGCCGCTGCCAAGGGGACCAAAACCGATGGGCGGCCAATGACCGAAATATCCGCCAAAGAGGAGGCGCCGGAGCGGCTAATCACCAGCTGCGCCTCACTCATGCGCTCGGGAATATCATCGAAAAACGGCCGGACATCGGCGCGCAGACCCATATCTTCATAGGCCGCTTGCACCCGCGCGCGATCCTCTTCGCGGGCCTGTTGCGCAATGCTCAAATTTTTGAGCAAGCTCTTGGGCAATAAGGCAATAGCCGCAGGGACCACGTCGGACAAAATACGCGCGCCTTGCGAGCCCCCGATAATCAGAAGGCTCATGGAATGATCGCCAGGTGCGCTATAGCCCGCAGCATGGCGCGCCAAGACCTCCGCGCGCACCGGATTGCCCACATGATGGCCGGTCAGCCCCGCAGGCAATTCAGTGGGCCATGTACCGCAGGCGATTTGATTGACCCTCGTCGCAAACAATTGATTGACGCGCCCCAGGACCCCATTTTGCTCATGCAACAGACAGGGCACGCCCAGCGAAGTTGCAGCCCCCATGGCCGGTATGGCCGGATAACCGCCGAACCCCACCACAACCTTTGGCCGATCCCGGCGCATTTTTCGCCGCGCAACTGTGATGCCAAAGGCTATTCGGATCGGCACGAGAATTTTGGCAACCAACCCACCCTTGGCGAAAGTGGCGCTGGAAACCTGTTCTATCGCAACCTCGGGGGGAAACCCGCCCGTATAGCGTGCACCGCGCGCATCAGTCGATAGAACCACCCGCCACCCGCGCGCCAACATGACCTCTGCCACGGCCTGCGCCGGGAACATATGCCCGCCAGTACCACCGGCCGCGAGAACCAAAAGGGGAGATTGTGTCATATCAATATCCACGCAAAACAGCGCTCAAAGCCCCTTGGGGACGACTGCGCGTAAAGGCCAGGATCATGCCCAAAGCAACGCCGCCAGCGATCAAGGAAGATCCACCGTAGCTGACGAAAGGCAAAGTCATGCCCTTAGCCGGCAGCAAACGCACCGCGACCCCCATGTTAATCATCGCTTGCACCCCAAACATCGACACCAAACCGGTCCCAGCGAGGCGCACAAAAAGATTCCGCTCTTGCACCAAACGGGCCAGCGTTCGCAGAACGATCACGGCAAATAGTCCCAAAATGACCAAGACCATCAGCACGCCATATTCCTCAGCTGCCACCGCAATGATGAAATCCGTATGGGCATCGGGTAAGGACCATTTCACCGAACCTTCACCGGTACCGACACCAAATAACCCGCCTTCTTGGATGGCATTGGCCGCATAGCCAAGCTGGGTATTTGGATCCACATCAGCGGCCATATAGCCGTCAATGCGTCGTGCGAAATGCTCGCTGAAATTATAAGCCACAAAACCGGCCAAAACCGTTGCTGCGGCCATGGACAGAATGAACAAAAGTGGCGCTCCGGCGCAGAAATACATAACGCCCCAAGCAAAGAGGATCAAACTGGCCTGACCAAAATCAGGTTGCAGGGCCAAAAACCCGGCAATCACCACCGCCGCGGCGAAAGACATCATCCGCCCAGGAGGTCCGCCAGGCTCGAAGGAGGCTGAGATCAACCAAGCTGAAAACACCACAAAGACCGGCTTGATAAATTCAGAAGGCTGCACGGAGGCGAACCCAAAAGAATACCAACGCGTCGCGCCCTTGCCAAAATCTGTTCCAAATATCGGCAATAAGATCAGCGCCAAAAGCGCAAAGCCAAAGCCCACCGTGGCCCAGCGCCGCACCGTATCGGGCGACATCATGGATGTGATGGTCATGGCCACAAGGGCCAAACCCCCAAAGATCGCTTGCCGGTGCACATAATGAAACGCTTCAAGATTGTTGCGCTCTGCCAATGGGGGCGAGGCTGCGAGTGCTAATATCAAACCAAAAATAAACAAAAACAGAACGCTCGCCATCGTCCAACGGTCCACGGTTCGCCACCACCGCGGCAAAATTGGATCGCGCACTTCAACGGGCAAAGGCCCATGTACCATCTCTGTCATCGTAAAACCGCCTGTACTGCGCCCCATTTTTGAGGTCTCCTTCAACATTAGCCGGAGTTTGCGCATTTTTCCAGTACCAATTGCCTTGCCATTTGCCCCGCAACAGGCAAGTCATCGCCTATGGACTTTGACACACTCATTATCGGCGCTGGAGCGGCTGGGTTGATCTGCGCCGCGCAAGCGCCTGGCAAATGCTTGGTGATTGATCACGCAAAGGCCGCGGGCGAGAAAATTCGCATCAGCGGCGGCGGTCGGTGTAACTTCACCAACCTATATGCCTCAGCTGAAAATTATATCAGCGGCAATCCGCATTTCGCCAAATCCGCACTGGCCCGATACACGCAATGGGATTTTATTGATTGGGTGGCCCGCAGCGGCATTGCCTATCACGAAAAAACACTGGGACAATTGTTTTGCGACACCTCTGCCAAAGAGATTGTCGCCATGCTTCTCAAAGGCGTGGCTGAGGCAAGTGGACAGGTCGAGCTCAACACCTCTGTGCAATCGGTCAATGCGATTGAAGCTGGCTATGCGATCCAGCTCAGCGGAGCGCAGGGGTCACGATCGGTCACAGCGCGTAATCTTGTGGTGGCTTGCGGCGGCAAGCCAATCCCGAAGATGGGGGCCACCGACTTCGCCCTCCGCCTGGCCCAGAAATTCGGCATTCCCGTGACGCAAACCTACGCGGGATTGGTGCCCTTCACCTTTTCCGGCGCGCAGCAGGAGGCCTTTAAGTCCATAAGTGGCGTCTCCGCCCCCGCGCTCTTGCAGACCAATGGCACCGCTTTTGAGGAAGCTGTATTGTTCACGCACCGCGGCCTGTCTGGGCCTGCGGCACTGCAAGTGTCGAGCTATTGGGCACCGGGCGACCTGCTCACTCTGCGAATGTTGTCAGAAGAATGCCTGCGCCAAGCTGTGCGGGACGCCAAGGAAACCGAAGGGCGAAAATCACCCTCGAGCATCCTCGCACGCCTTCTGCCGGCTCGGCTCGTGCCCTTAGTGCTACACGATCTCACATTGCCCGAACGTATTGCCGATCTCACCGCCGCGCAGCTGGACCAACTCACCAAACGCCTCACCCAGTGGCAGCTCACCCCAGCAGGCACCGAGGGGTATCGCACGGCAGAAGTGATGGTCGGCGGGGTGGATACCGCTGCGCTCTCCTCCAAAACGATGATGGCAAAAACTCAACCTGGTCTCTATTTCATCGGCGAATGTGTGGATGTGACAGGCTGGCTTGGCGGGTATAACTTCCAATGGGCCTGGTCCTCTGGGTGGGTGGCAGGCCAGTCGATTAAGGCAGGGCTGTAGCCGCGGCCCGGCACTTATCGCCCAGTCTTATAGGCCAGTCTTATAGGCCAGTCTCATAAGCCATAATCTTGGTGACTGTTTTCGATGTCTGAAAAAGATGGCCGCTGCCGGGCGAGACGCCCTTTGGTTAGGGCAAAAAACATCCGCTGCTGCAATCGCTTCCAAACCCGGTCAATCGCATAGTCAAACCTCGCCCCTCCGCGCGATAGGTTGTCCACGCTGAAGCGCACAGATTCAAATACCTCGACAATTGCAGAGGCTTTTAAAATACAACAACTCATCGTCTGCGTGTCAGAGGTGATCATCAGATTTTGAGAAATCGAAAATTCATTTTCAGCATTATAAGCCAAACACAGCACGCTCAAATGCAGATTATAATAAAACTCCTCAATCGCTGCGTCTATTGCGGCGCGATCGGCGATAAATTGGCAATCATCCTCGCAGATCATGACGAGCTAGTCTTCTGAAGTTGACGCCGATGAAAGCACAGCTTCATGAGATTTGGCGCAGCCCAGCGCGCCATTGGCATCTGCAATCGCCTCAAAGCGGGCAAACTGGGTCACGCCGAGCGCTTTAAATTCAGATTGCATTTCCGCGCGACGGTCCGCGCGATGGTTCAGGTTGATTTAGTGAATGTCACAGCGCTCAAGCCCGGATGGGCCATTGGTGTTCGCGACCGGTGGCAGCTGCGATTTGCCTGCCCAACGTTGTCCAAGAAGTTTGTTTTGTGCCCTGCGGCGAAAACCATCACGCAGATTCCTATACTTTTTTCCCAAGACTGGAGAAATCTCTTATAATAACCCTTTTGCAGCCACCAAAGCCGCAGCCGATAAATAATTTTTGCAGCCCGCCTATCTCAAAAGACGCATAGCCCCTAAAATGCCGGTCGCGAGCGCAGCCGCTGCATCGTGCAATTTCGCACTGGCCCAGAAAATATAAGACTTGGAGACTGACAAGATGATTACGACTCATATCGTTGGAGGCCTTGGGAATCAACTGTTTCAATACTGCTGCGGCCGGGCGCTCTCCTTGCGCCATAATGTGAAATTGCGGCTCCTATGGGATGGGCGAGAGAAGGAAAATACCACCACCCGCGCATTTGACCTTGGGCATTTCAATATTCGATCAGAGATCATAATGTCACCCAAGCCTTTGCGCCGATTGGGGCTGCGCTCGATCTAGAGTTTTTTGCAATATGGACCGGCGCGGGTATTTCGCGAATCCGCGCTCGGCTATGATCCGCGGTTTGCATCCCTCGGGCCGCATGCGCGGCTCAAAGGCTATTGGCAAAGCGAAAAATTTTTCAAAGCATTCGAAGATACGATCCGAGAAGACCTAAATATCCTCACGCCGCCATTGGCACAAAATCAATCACTTCTGGATCAGATCGCATCGCATAATGCGGTCTCGCTGCATGTGCGGCGCGGAGATTATGTCACCAACCCATTGGCAAATGCGCATCACGGGATCTGCGACTTGGGATATTACAAGACGGCCATTGAATATATTGCGGGCAAGACGCAAAAAGCGCCGATCTTCTATATTTTTCAGATGATATCGCTTGGGCGAAACAAAATCTAAAGCCGGGATATGAAACCATTTTTGTCGACCTCAACGATGAGGCCACAAATTATGAAGATCTGCGGCTCATGTCCAGCTGCCGCCATCATATCATTGCCAACTCCTCTTTTTCTTGGTGGGGTGCCTGGTTGAATGGCCATACAGAAAAGATCATCGTTGCGCCCAAAAACTGGTACGCTGATCCCGCTGCCCGAAATCCGGATATGCTCCCACACTCTTGGATCACCTGTGCGTGACACCCGCGCGTCGCCACAGCGCGCTCATCTCAGGTTATGCCTTCATAGCCATAGGTTGACCCCCAGAATTGGTCAGAAAAACAGGGGCCCGTGCCGGTATATTTCCAACCGGAATGATGACTTTTATAGAAAAAATGTGACGGATATATGGTCAGATCATAGCGCGTGTCTTTGTGAACATCGGTAATCAATTGCCGCCCGACGGTTTTCCAAGCGCGTTTGTTGGTCACGCGCCATTTTTTCGACAGGCGTTTCACACAGACACCAAAAAATTCATGGCCCGGCTCCGCCCCC
>Ga0228630_1001112_pt1 | contig 10918 bp, 6 predicted proteins | sample 37DmetaG_FD_183038 | JGI IMG/M metagenome (GOLD analysis project Ga0228630, IMG submission 183038) | Seawater microbial communities from Monterey Bay, California, United States - 37D | ecosystem: Environmental > Aquatic > Marine > Coastal | place: USA: California | collected 2016-10-25 | reverse complement strand
TGATAACAACACATGCATTTGCCGGCCACCATGAAGAGTCAGGCAGCAACGCCGCTAAGGCAGAACTGTTCTTTACCGCTTTCCTATCTGGGGACGTAGAGACGGCTAGAAATCTTGCGCACAAAGACTTTACGTTTGTGTTCAAGGGTAGAACCCAAATTTCGAATTTAGTGCAGGACAAAGAAGGGTTCTTCGGGAATTGGTCGAATAACGTAATCGCTAAGCTAGTTCCAGAGGGGTTTACGAAGTTCGATTTCGTTAAGTCCGTTTCTCAAGGCGACGATGTCGTTTGGTTGGCAAAGGGCGATGCACAGGGAATCAATGGTCGCTATAACAATGAATACGTTTTTGTATTCAAATTTTCGGAAGGGGAGATACTTTCTATAGCTGAATACAACAGTGACCTACTCGTAGCTACAAGGCTCTACAAACAAAAACTGGTTGCGGACGATTAGTAAGAATGGCGGACACCCAATCCTGTTGAGGTGCCAGCCCAAAGTGTTGTGCAGGGTGCGCCGGACACACCCTAGAGAACAAGGCTATCTTGTACATGTTTATTCATGGAGTGATATCGAACATGTCTAATACAAACAAGATAAACCGTGACCTAGATTATGACGTTGTAGTGATAGGTGCCGGTATCGCAGGTTTGGGTGCCGGTTATTTTCTCAGCGAGCAAGCAAAAGTTGTTGTCCTGGAACAGGAAGAGCAACCGGCCTACCACAGCACCGGACGCTCAGCAGCGCTTTATATAGAAGGTTACGAAAATCCGGTGGTTGCGGGTCTCACAGCGCAAAGCGGGGCCTTTTTTAGAACCCAACATGAAGGTGCGCGACCGTTGTTGCACGATCGCGGTGGATTAGCTATTGCGATTGAGGGGCAAGAACGTGCGCTATCAAAATACCTGTCGATATGGCAGCCATTCTGCCCAAATCTTAAGCCCGTAACCGCAGCAGAATGTCGGTTGATTTGCCCAATTTTGGACGACAAAAAACTGATTGGCGGAGCTTACGACCCAGACTGGAAATCTATCGATACACACGAACTAGTCCAAATTTATCTCCGCGGCCTGCGGAAGAATCAAAGCACGCTCCAGACGGGACAAAAGGTAGCCGCCCTAGAGCCACGTGGCGAAGGTTGGGAAGTGCGAACCAACAAAGAAACTTTTAACTCGCGTTGGGTTGTGAACGCCGCTGGCGCGTGGGCAAATGAAGTTGCACAGCTTGCGGGTCTCACCCCAATAGACTTAACACCAATGCGCCGCACCGCTGCGATGATTGAAGCTCCAGTGGAGGCCAGCGAGTGGCCGGTGGTTCATAGCATGAGCGGGGATCTATATTTTAAACCCGAAGGCGCTAGCTTAATGGTGTCGCCGCAAGACGAAACGCCATCATCGCCGGTAGATGCTTTTCCTGAAGATTTGGATATCGCCATCGCGGTAGACAATTTCTCAAAAATATCGGATTACCCAGTGAATCATGTTCAGCACAGCTGGGCTGGACTCAGAACCTTTACGGGAGACCGGTTGCCAGTCTTAGGCCCAGACCCAAATTCCAACAGTTTTTTCTGGTTAGCAGGGCAAGGCGGATTCGGCGTGCAGACGTCTCCTGCGCTAGGCAAGGTAACTGCTGACTCAATTCTTAATAACAAGCCCATCGATCAAATAATTCACCGACAGCGTTTTAGTTAGGCGGCAGCATGGCTGAAAAGCCAATCCTTTTGCTGCATCTGTGATGACAAGAGGAAGGCAACGCCACTATGGAGTGGGGAACGTGAGACTCTGATTGAAAAACCTGAGGCGTACCTGTTTCGAATCGCCGCCAACCTGGCCTATGAGCATCGTCTGCAACACAGTAGACGAGGTGAAGAGATAAGTGATTATGATGAAGCGCTGGTCGATACGTCAGATTCCCCGGAAGCTCGGGCTGAAAACTAGCGGAAAACTCTCCCTTCAATCGTCCTTATACTTGCAAACGAGCGATTGGAGGGTGTGTGGACGACATTCGAGATGTTTTTCTATCGATTCGGCTTGGCATCGCCCGTGCCGTGTCGAAAATCGTGCCGCCACATGAAGTCGAGGACATCGTTCAAGAAACGTATGTTCGCCTGTGTCAGGTCGGTAAACCCGAACAGATTCAGCATCCGAAATCTTATCTGTATAGAACGGCCCGTAACCTTGCGCTCGACAGCCTAAAACGCGCCGAGAATCGCGTGACTGAACCTTGGACTGAGGAGTTTGAAAGTAGCCGTGATCTTGCCGGGTTGGCGCTCGACGAAACCTATGAGCAAGCGGCTTCAAGTGAGGAGTTCGGGCATTTCTGTGAGGCCGTGCGACAGCTGCCGGTGCAGGCGAGGCGCGTGTTTGTACTGAAGAAAGTGTACGGATATTCCCAGCGAGAAATTGCCAGTGAACTGCGGCTTGCAGAAAGTACCGTGGAGAAACACATTGCGTTAGCAGTAAGACGGTGTGCAATTTATATGCAAGAACAGGCGTGGCGCGAATCTGGTGAAGACAATCGAAAGGAGGTCCGCGGTGAGTAAGGTCTACCGATTCGATCCAGAACTTAAAGATGGCGATCAACACCCCATAGAGGCGAGTGAGTGGATTGCGAAGATGGACAAGGGGTTGACAGATGCGGACGCTGATACTCTATTCGCCTGGATGCGGGCGGATCCGCGGAACGAAGCGCAGCTGCTTGAAATGGCACGGATGTGGGACAAGATGGATGTTCTAGCACGCCTGTCAGAAGTGTTCCCGCACACATCGGAAACGGGTCCAGTAACCGTTCGTCGCATGAGCCGTCCAATGACGATAGCAGCTTCCTTTGTCGTGGTTATCGCAGGATTCGTGATGACGGCTGCGATCATGAATCTAGACAAAGATGGACCACCCCCGAGCTTGGCTTCTGATATTGCGGCGTATGACACTGCTATCGGAGGCATATCCACGATCGAGCTGGCAGATGGATCGTTAATCACTCTGAATACGAACACCCGCGTCGGTGTCAGCTTCGGTGAGAAGCGGCGTATCGTGCAGTTAAAACGTGGAGAGATGCATATCGATGTTGCACACGATCCGACAAGGCCGCTCAGCGTTATCGCGGCCGGGCGTATTGTCCAGGCTGTGGGTACGTCTTTCAGTGTGAGGATTGATGATTCCCAGCGGGTCGAGGTGCTGGTGGATGACGGCCAAGTTCAGGTTGGTGTGCACGAACAGGGCACCGCCGAGGTTGGTCAACGTGGAACTCTGGGCAGCTTCGAGGGTCAATCGATTCTTATCGCTCAGGGTGAGCGTGTGGTGCTAAACGCTGGCAATGATAATGTGGAAGCGCTTGAGCCGGAAGAGATCGAAGTACATCTATCGTGGCGAAACGGCAATTTGATATTTCGTGGCGAGTCGTTAGCGACTGCCGTTGCCGAAATAGGCCGCTACACCGCAGTCGAATTCGTCTTAGAGGACGAAAATCTGCAGCACGTTCGCGTGGCGGGTCTGTTTAAGGCAGGTGATGTGACTGGGTTCCTGTCGTCCTTAGAAGCCAACTTCGACATCGGTTACCAACGCGCTGATGATGAGACCATTCTTCTTTCTGCTGAAAAGAGTCGTAGCACGGATGCGCCAAAGTAGCTTCAGGCGAATTTCTACCCCTATCGACTGGCGGATTTTTTTCAGCCGATCGTCCTATTCCCTAGCGGGCCGACACGTTGTTGCGCGGGTGGTGAGTCTCCTTTGGGGCACTTACGCTCGATTGCGACTAGGATGTCTGGTGATCGGCTGGTGCGTGTCTTTGTGCGCTCACGCAGGCGATACAGTGACCTTTGATATTCCTAAGCAACGTGCCGATCTTGCGCTCATCGAATTTGCGGAGCAGTCGGATCGAACCTTGTTGTTTTCGTTTGATGAAACCAACGACAAGACTGCCAACCGCTTAGGCGGCCAGTATGGAGTTGTAGAAGCTCTGGAGCTTTTGTTGGTCGGATCCGGGCTTTCCATTTCGATGGGCAACGAAGGACAACTCAGTGTTGTTCATGAAGCGGAATCGAATGGGGAGACAGTTGTGAAGAAATCAAGATCATTATTAGCAAGAATAGGTTTAGTGTTAACCGGCGCGTTAGTTGGTTCAACGGCGTTCGCGCAAGAATCGGGCGAAACGGGTACGCAGTACAAAGGTGTTATTGAAGAGGTTGTCGTCACTGCTCAAAAAAGAGAGGAAGGGCTACAGGAGGTGCCACTTGCCGTTTCGGCATACAGCGGACAGTTCTTAGAGGATCGACAAATACGAACCATTGTCGACCTGTCGCAATTTTCCCCCTCGCTTGCATACACACCGGCCGGTACGTTGCGAAACTCCACTGTAGCGATTCGTGGTATCGGCTCCTCTGGGGCAAATGCTGGTATTGACGGAAGCGTAGGCATGTATCTCGACGGTGTTTTTATTCCACGATACTCAGGTTTGATCGGGTCACTAACAGACATTTCTGCCATTGAAGTATTGAAAGGTCCACAAGGAACTCTCTACGGCGCCAACACACCAGCGGGTTTGGTGAACGTTAGGACAGCAGATCCAACACAGGAGTTCGGCGGTAGTTTGCAAGTAGGATTCGGCAATTACGGCAGCCAAGAAACTTCAGGATTTGTGAATGCAGGGATTACTGACAATCTGGCAGCTCGCGCAACGTTTTGGCAACGAAGCAACGATGGATACGCGAAGCTCAAAACCGGCGGACGGTCAAATATGCGAGAAGAATGGGGCATGCGTGTAAAAACGCTTTGGACGCCTTCCGATTCGACGATTGTTGAATTCGCTGCAGATTACTCCGATATCCTCGCTTACTGCTGTGTTGGAGAGTGGATCGACATCTCAGATGAGGCTTTGGCGACGTTTGACCAAATGGCCGCCGGCTTACTGCTCAATCGAGATATAACCTTTCCGAATCGCGAGAACGACGGTTATCTTGGTCGCGGCGAAAAGTTAGATCATGTGTCTTACGCCCAAAACCAATCCATGGACGACATCGAACACTGGGGAGTCTCTCTGAAGGTGTCCCAAGAACTCTTGGATGGACACGACCTAACATTCGTAGCGTCTTATCGCGACTTTGACTCTAATCAGCACCAAGACCAAGACGCGGTGGGGATTGATGTCTCGGTTTGGGCTGATCAGCCGGAAACCCACGAGACCACCTCAGTGGAGGTGAATTTCAGCTCACCCACAGACAATCGTTATAACTACCTACTCGGCTTGTATTACTTCAATGATGACGCCTTCTTCTGGCAACAATCTCAGTTGGTCGCACCTGGCTGCTCGTTTTCGCGAAATGTTCAAAACAGAGTCGATAGTGGAACGCTGAACGACACAATGGCCGACCGCTTGCGATGTGGCGGTCATGCTAGATCGGACCAATGGGACCAGACCCACGAGAGTTTGGCGGTCTATGCTCAGGGCAACTATGACATTACTGATCAATGGTCAGTGACAGTTGGCGCCCGACTGACAAGCGACGATAAGACCGCTGATAAGCGTGTTCGCCTCTTCTCGCCAGAGACCGAGGCCAATTACGCGTCCACGGCTTATGATCTGAATTGTCCTTTGTGCTCCTTTACTGAGGGTAAACCAACAGCAAACAACCTTGGGATACTCTTCGGTACTCAGGCGTTCTCGGACGAAATTGATAACAACGAGACGACTTACTCGATCAGCACTCAGTACACACTTGAGGATGTGGGTGCTGCGGACGACATACTGATTTACGCCCGTTACGCTACAGGTTATAAGGCTCCTGGTATCAATGCGCGCCCAATTCGATTCACAACTATTCCTACCAACTATGACAAAGAAACCTCCAACAATATTGAATTCGGGTTTAAATCAACTTGGTTAGATCGGCGGTTGCTGGCGAACGTCGCCATTTTCATCAATGACTTTGAGGATCTACAGCAAATTGCGTGGAACCCCGTATCTGACCCTACCGGGTCCGGTGGAACCTTTGTACAGAACGCGGGAACCTTGGAAAACAGAGGTGTGGAACTGGAGTACGTTTATCAACCAACGGTCAATCTCAGCTTGTCAGGTTCGGTAGCATATCTGGATTCTGAGTATACGGAATTCCCGGCTGCTCCCTGCCCTGGAGTGGGAGATGTGCCAAAGCATGCCACGAAAACGAACCTGTGTGATTTTACTGGCTTTGGAAACATGCGCACCCCTGAGCTTCGCAGCGTGCAGACTTTGCGCTATGCGGCACCAACTCCTCGAGCCAATGTCGATTGGTATGCCCAGGCAAGTTGGTTATACATAGACGACCAATACGTGACACCCGACCTAGATCTGCGGGGTCTGCAAAAAGCTCATTCCACCTTCAATGCAAGCGTGGGACTCGAGGCAAATGACGGATCTTGGAACCTATCGGTTTATGGCCGCAATTTAAGCGATAAAACCTATGTAACTGGTCTAATAAATGGAGCTGTACCAGGTCTGTTCGGTAACCGCGGATCAAAAGTCGCGCGGCTTGGAGAGCCCATGACTCTTGGCGTAAGATTGACCGTAAACTTTAACTAATCGTCCTAGGGCAGAGTCTGTTTGAGGGGTTGCCCGAGGAGCGCCCCTCAAGTCTTCATCGCGAGAAGAGACAAAACTGATAGGTGTTACCACCGTCCTCGCATGCAGGTAGGGAGGGACCGCGTGGCCACAGAGATATTATCAAAACGAACACTTTACGCCCATGGCACCTTGGGCATGCCACTGGCCGTCATCGGCTACCCACTGGCGATTTGGATTCCGGCTCATTACTCGGGCGGCCTTGGCATCAGCCTCGCTACTGTCGGCACCATACTGATGCTCGCCCGTTTAACCGACGTGATTACCGATCCGCTCATGGGTGAATTGTCAGATCGCTGGCGGACCCCCATAGGCCGGCGCCGACCTTGGTTAATTATCGGCCCTCCGGTCATGATGTTGGGTGTGTACCACCTTTTTATGCCCTCAGAGGGGGTTGGCATCGCCTATTTCCTATTCTGGCTGACCATTTTTTTTGTTGGAAGCACGATGATCGCGCTACCCCATCGAGCTTGGGGCGCCGAGCTATCTACGGACTACCATCAGCGAAGCCGCGTGACTGCTGCCCGCGAAATATATGTGTTAGTGGGACTTATGCTGGCCGCATCCATTCCTATGATTATCGAGATTTTGGCTGATGGTGGAAGCAGTGTCGGGCAGGTGTTTAAAACACTGTGGAGTGACGCGATTGGCGCGTTTGCCGGTGACTTTCAGGATAAGAAAATTGTCGATCGGGCAACCCTTACTGGTCCAGTGTTAGCGGGATTGGCTTGGGCCATCATCGGTATTTTGCCGATTTGCGCATTTATCGTATTGGTCATGGTAAAAGAGCCGCCGCCAATTGCTGGGGAAACCCGGCCGAAAATCAGCGACGGCCTCAAGTTGGTCATGAAGAACGGCCCCATGCTCCGAGTGCTGGCCATCGTTTTGCTGGTGCACTTTGGCGAGTCTTTCCGCAACGCCGTGTCTTTATTTTTCATTCGCGACATTGTTGGCGTGCCTACCATTGGGGCCGCTTATTTCTTTTATTTCATCGCAGGCCTGGGGGCCATTCCCTTTTGGCTGTGGTTGGGCCGAAAGATTGGCAAGCACAAGGCGTTCATGTGCACTTTGATCACAGTTGCCGCCGTGAGCGGCGCTAACTTATTCCTAAGCTTCGGCGATTACTCCATTTTCTTCCTGCTTTTCATCGTTAAAGGCTTTTGCTTTGGGGGCCTGCAGTTCCTTCCCATTGCCATGCTGGCTGACGTGGTAGATGTGGATTCCGCCCGCAGTGGCAGTCAGCGCGCCGGTGCTTACTTCGCGTTCTTAGGTTTCTCGGAAAAAATCGCCATAGCCTTCGGCACCGGAGTGTCGCTAAACATTGTTGGCCTGTTGGGCTTCGATCCTGCTGGCGGCATTACAGGCAGCACTGAGGCAGGCGTGCTGGCCCTTCGTATGGTCTACTGTTTAGGTCCTATCCTTTTCTATGGCTTGGCCTTGAGGCTGATCTGGTCGTACCCTCTGACGCCTGAGCGCCACAAACGGCTGCAAGAAAGGCTAGCGCGGCGCAATGCGCGTTTGGCGGCTAAGAGTCAGCAGACAGCCTGAGCCGGGATGCCCATCGCGCTCAGCGTTTGCTCCCGAGTGCGGAGCCCGCGGCCTGCCATCAAAGCAGTCCGCGAACATTCGCCTTCGTCTACCGGGTAATGCGCCGGCTATCTGGCAGCTATTGAGTAGGGGCAGTCTTCACCGGCCAAACATCTTATGCATGGCATAGTCCGAAATTAATAACGGGAGCGTATATGAATTACTTACGGTTGGCCTGCCTTGCGATCGCACTGCTCTTGAATGTGCCGGTTTTAGCGTCAAAACAGGCCTTTTTCGGCGATCTCCATATCCACACGAGCTATTCGATGGATGCCTACGGCTTCGGTACACGGATGGGGCCCGATGAGGCCTATCGATTTGCCAAGGGCGAGGCAATCACTCACCCTCAGGGCTTCACTGTCCAACTGGATACCCCGCTTGATTTCTACGCGGTTACAGATCATGCAGAGTATCTGGGCGCGCTGACGACTTTCGACAACCCGGATCATCCGCTTTTTCAGACGGCCACTGAGTTGGGTATCTTGGATGAGAGCACGGTGGCTGAACGCGGCCGAACTCACCCGGACATGCCGACCTTTGTCGCGAAACATAATACGCTGGCTGAGCGACGTTCTGCCTGGCAGGACATTGTTGCAGCGGCCGAAACGCACTACGAGCCAGGCAAACTCACCACTTTCATTGGCTATGAATACACGTCATTCAGAGAACGCGGGAATATGCATCGCAATGTCATTTTTGCGTCAAACAGGGTGCCGACCGATATCTTTGGGCGCTTGGAGTCCAAAAACCCGGAGGCGCTCTGGCGCTGGATGGACGAGCAACGAGATCAGGGCTTCGAAGTGCTGGCAATACCGCACAACTCGAATGGCTCAGACGGTTGGATGTTTGATGATGTGCAGTGGGATGGCTCCCCTATCGATCCGGAATATGCAGCGCTTCGTCTTCGCAATGAACCTCTCGTTGAAATCACGCAGATCAAGGGTACTTCCGAGACGCATCCCTTTCTGTCGCCCAACGACGAATGGGCAAATTTTGAAATTTTCCCTTATCGGATTGGCAACTGGGGCAAGAGTAAGCCGCGCGGAAGTTATGTTCGAGATGCCTATCTGACTGGCCTCCGACTTGAAGCCGAGTCCGGTGCAAACCCCTATAAGTTCGGGATTGTTGGCGCGTCGGATACGCATAATTCAGGATCTCGATTTGACGAAGAGACCTTTGTCGGAAAAGTAGGGGCGCTGGATGCGAAACCGGAACGCCGTGGTTCTGTGCCGACGGGCGTGAATGAGAATGTGCCGGAATACAGACATGTGTTTCGCATCAACTATGGTGCTGCAGGTCTAACGGGCGTGTGGGCAGAAGAGAATAACCGGTCCTCCATTTATGCAGCGTTGCGACGCAAAGAAACTTTTGCAACCAGCGGAACCCGAATACGCCTGCGCATGGGCGCCAGCACTGAGGTTGCTGCTGGGGTAAACACCCGGCCCGACTGGACCGCTGCCGTTTCAAAAAGCGGCGTGCTGCAGGGGGGTGAACTGGCGGGTGGTGAGGAGTCGCCTTTTTTTGTCGTTCAGGCTGAGCAGGATGCGCGTGGCGCGCCTCTGCAGCGCCTGCAGATCATCAAAGGTTGGTATGCCGATGGCCGCCAACAGGAAGCGGTATTCGATATCGCCTGTAGTGATGGACTGACGGTTGCGACCGACCACAGGTGTCCGGACAATGGCGCGTCCGTGGATCTGGCCAAATGTGCGATATCTGCGGACAAGGGAGACGCAACGTTGTCTGCAACCTGGCAGGATCCGACTTATGAATCTGGACAAAAGGCGTTTTATTATGCTCGGGTTCTGGAAAATCCAACCTGTCGCTGGTCAACCTGGGATTCGGTACGCGCTGGTGTGGCGCCCCGCTCCGGTTGGAGTACGACAATACAGGAGCGAGCGTGGAGCTCGCCGATTTGGGTAAACTAAAAGACAAAATAACATATTACCGAGGTGCTTGAGGTACTCCTCAGCTTTAGTAGTTGCGATCTGATCTGACACATTGATTGAAAATTGAGGCTTACCGGTTTTGATGAAGGTGCAAACCCAATCTGAAGAATCGGATCGATCCAACGACAGAAGAAGCGGTGTTGAATGACACTCCGGCTGAGCCGGCTGTTGGACAAAGCGCCTCAGTCACGAAGCTTGTAAGAGTAGAAGTAGTGGACGTTTGATTTTTAATAGGTTTGGCCAAGCAAATTTTGATATCTAAATAGTCTATCTTTGCAAAGTGGTTACAAACGTCATTTTTTCGAGCGTAACCTGCTGTTTTGCCGGGATAAAATATAGCTCTTCTATTGAGTGGGAGTAGTAGGCTAGGTCTAAGATCCCTGCTGGTAAGGTGTTACGATTTCGAAAGGTCGCGCTGCTCCTCTTGCGAAGGGTAGAGGGCGCCGCTGCGTGTTCTCGGGATCGGAGCAGTTGGGTGCAAAGAACCCATTGAACCGGCAGAGGGTTGAGGTATCGCATAAGTAGGGGGGGTTGCGGGTATGTCGGAAGTATTGAAAGGTGTTCGAGTTGTCGATCTAACACGCGGTCCAGCCGGTGGCCTAGCAACCATGATCATGGCTGATTTTGGCGCCGAGGTCTTAGTGATAGATGAGCCGGCACGCCACGGTACCGATCAACTCGCCTCAACCCCGATGTGGCGCCGGGGGAAGCGCAATCTGACTCTGGACACCAAGGATGCGAAGCAGCGCGAGGTGTTAGAAAAGCTGCTCGCGGGGGCTGATGTTTGTCTCT
>Ga0228630_1001096_pt1 | contig 11007 bp, 10 predicted proteins | sample 37DmetaG_FD_183038 | JGI IMG/M metagenome (GOLD analysis project Ga0228630, IMG submission 183038) | Seawater microbial communities from Monterey Bay, California, United States - 37D | ecosystem: Environmental > Aquatic > Marine > Coastal | place: USA: California | collected 2016-10-25 | reverse complement strand
AATAGGGGCGCCAGCAAAAATAATAGACATCACGGCGGCAGGCTGCCCTTTCGCCCCAAACGCAAGAAGAACCCCCAAAGCACCAATCGCACCAACAGTACCGGCAATCAAAGACCATTTAAACCCAACCGCGGTAAATTTCAGGTTGGAACCCGAAAGCTTGAGCAAAATCAAAGGCGCGATGACTGCCACCAAGAAATAAGCAATTCCCACTACCAAAAAAGCCTTATAACGCCCGAATTCGGGATCCTTCATCCCAACTGCTCCCTTGTGAAGAAACACCCCATAGAGCCCCCAAAAGGCAACCGTCATAAGTGCAAACCCTAACCAATTCATATTTTTCTGTGCCGCCATGATTCTCTCAGCCTTAGGTAGTATCGCCGAACTTCTCGATCTGACCACCGCGAAATTCAGAAGAAAGTCATTTCACTCAAGCGAGCATCGAATTTTGGGCGGAATCTCAATCGCCTTCATCGTCCCCAAATCAACACAAACCGAAACCATTTCACCCGTCGCGTGGATTTCATCGCTCTCATTGACACGGAATTCGAAAGCATAGCGGATTGATCGCGTGCGAAGCTCAGCGATTGAAACAGATACCCTGATCAAATCTCCAAACTTTATCGGCTTCTTAAAATCTGCGCTCGCATTGACGCGGGGCCAACCAATTCCCCCTTGATGGAGCGCTACCCCACGAACCCGAAGAAAGTCATGCTCAGCGGATTCCATCCATCGATAAAAATTAGAAAAGTGAGTAATACCCGCTAGATCCGTCTCATAAAACTCAACCAACCGGGACCATTCAAACTTGTCGTTCATTTTGGAGCCACCTTTCCAAAAATCTTTTCAAAATTTAATGCCATCGCCCCAACATGATAGCGCTCTTCAACCGCACGCCGACCCTTTTTTCCAACAACTTCTCTTTCCGGGTCATCGAGCATTTCTTGAAGACCTCGAGCAAGATCACCCGCCGAACCCGGGGTAACCAAAACTCCGCATGCAGCAGAGTTCACTACTTCCGGGAATGCCGAGGCATTAGGCATGACCACCGGGACACCGCAGGCCATCGCTTCAAGCAAATAAAGACCGAATGCCTCAGGATAAACTACGGGGACCGAAAAAACTGAGAGATCCCTTAAAAAATCAACTTTCTCCTGCCTAGCCAAATCAGGGAACCATTCAACGCAGTTATCAAGCCTAGCCTTCTCCAACTTTTTTTTCAACCCAGCAACATAGACCTCATCACCACCGCCCATAGTACCTGCTATTGCAAGAGTGAGTGACGAGTCGTTCAACTGAATGAAGGCATCGACAAGAAGCCCAAGCCCTTTGGAATGACACATTCGAGCGAGATATCCAATTCGCTTAACATTCTCGCCATCGCTTTCCCTCCAACCGGAAAGGTCGATCCCATTCGGGATCACATGGATCGAACCAGGCTCGAGCCGCAATCGCTCCTCCATTAATCGGCCATAAAACTGGCTTGGCGCGACCAAAACATCGGCATCTTGAACACGCATTGCAAGTTCTTCCCATGCCCGATTACACCAAGGCTTAGGCAAACTATCCAAAAATGAATCCTCCCCTTGGAATGTACAAACTACCGGAACCCCTAGCCGACTCTTAAGCTCTCGAATCAATCCCGCGAGGAGTGCATTAGAAAGCACAATAACGTCCGGCTTTCCGTCCTGTTTCAACCAATCAACCAACTTATCAACTTCTTTTCCTAAATTACTTTCCTCTAGGCGAAGCATCAAGCAAGTCATCTCACCCTGTTCATTCGCTGAAGTTAAATGGCTCCGTTTCGCAACCATTCGTAATAATCTCCGACCATTAAAAACCTGGTCCATCCACCGAGGCAACTTACGAAAAAGGCGATACTTCTGCTGAAGGTAAACATTGATTCCCCCGAAAAATACGGGGGTCGATTCGTCGATTTGCTCTTCGTCAAGTTGCAAAGGCAAATACATCGGCACGAGGTGCGCCTCATGACCCATTGCGATAAGCTCACGAGCAAGAGAACTATCCCGCATACACGCTCCACAGTAGTAACTGCCAGTGCCTGCGGTAAGGATAGTGATTTTCAAAGCTAAGCAAGGGCTCCGCTCCTAGCGACCTTGCCATGGGGCAATTCGTTGGGCAGTTCTGCAAATTCCGAAACTCGATCGAAGAGCTCGGTGTAATCTTTATCGATCAAATCACCAATCAGACAATCGGTTAGGTCCCGCCTAACTTCAGCATACTTCGTCACGACATCCTTGAAACTAAAATCCTCATCGTAGAACGCATAGACCAATTTCCTCATCCACTCGATTCCCTGACAAACCCGTTCACCGTAATCAGAAAATTGCTGACTTCCAGTGTCACCATCAGCAAGCGCCTTTTCAACCGCATCCGCGCCGAGCGACCCTGTTGTCAAAGCAAGATAGACACCCGATGAAAAAACAGGGTCAAGAAAGGCAAAAGCATCACCAATGAGAATCAACCCATCTGTAGCACAATTCTCAGCACGATAAGAATATTCCCCGGTCACCCAATACTCCCCAAACTGCTCGCCCTCGGAGAGGTGCTCCTCAACCCATTTATTTTCCTTGATTTCACGTTCGTAAATCTCGGCTAGATCACGACCATCACGGTAAAGATAATCGCGTTCCGCCACGATCCCCGTACTCACGATATCGTCCTTGAGTGGAATATTCCAAAACCACCCTTTCCCTTGGACATAAGCGACTGTTGTCGCTCCCTCGTCAACACCCGGATCCCGTTTGGCCCCCTTATAAAGGGTCCAAATTGCGATCTTATTCAATTTAGGGTCACGTTTACGCCACTTCTTCTTTCTTTGAAAAAGCGCATCTCGTCCTGAAGCATCCATTGTAACCGGGGCCCGTAATTCAAATCTCTTTCCTGCAGCATCTTCCGCTTGAACCCCTATCACAACACCGTCCTGTTCAATGAAATCAAGAACCTTGATACCTTCTCTCACTTGTGCACCAGCTTCCCGCGCCCTTTCCATCATCATGGTATCGAAGGTCTCTCGGTCGACCTGCCATGTCTTGGCCCGGGGGTGGTCAGTATGCTTAGAAAAATAAAACGGAGTTGAAAGCTCTCCCTCAGGGTCTACAAATTGAACGCTTTGCTTAACCTGAAATCCCTTTTCATCAAGACGATCGGTCATCCCAAGACGATTGAGGGTATCCCAGCAATGAGGAATTAAAGATTCGCCGACGTGGTAACGAGGAAAGTGCTCTTTCTCTAAAACAATAACTTTCCGACCCTTTTCTTCGGCCAAAATTGTGGCGGCAGTGCAACCAGCGGGACCAGCCCCAATAATGAGAACGTCACAGTCATAGGACAGATTTGTGATCATAATTTTTCTTTTGGTAAAATTTCAATGATTCTAGCGAAAACCGTTTTATCAACGCTCACTAGTTCATTATAGCGCCCAAATAAAAATCCGCCACCCGATGAGGGGAAAAAGTCAGGCTGGAAGGTTTTGCCTGAGATTTTGAAAAAACCTCCCGGACGACTGGAATATTCTAATCCACTTTCATTTAAAATCGCCCCCAGAGGTTTACGCCCTTCTGTTACGGCAGACCAAAGTCCCGTGGGGAAATTCCCAAGAAAAATTCGAATAAGCCCATACTCGACTGGTTTATCACCAACTCTCAAAAGAACCTCCCGAAAATAGCAATCTGAGTCACTTCCCTCTTCAAAGATCTGAAGTTCAACTTCCCCCCCGTGGAATTCTGCCAGAGTGGAAGTCATGTCATGTTCATGACAAAGAAGGTCCCGATAAGGTTGTTCCACCTCAGCTGGCTTAACCCATAAAAAACTAAGATCGCGAAGCTGCTCGCCAATCAACAGATCTTGAATCTCTTTTTTTTCCTCCATCAGCTAAACCAATTTATTCGTACGATGTTCGGGCAGAAAAAAATCGTGAAGAATATTGTCCACACAGAGCAAACCATCTCGCTCTAGTACAATATCCTTACCCTCTACCATCAATAGCCCTTGTTCGGTTAATTCATTCAATTCATTTTCCCATCTCGCTAAAACGTCGACTCCATATTTAGAATCAAAGTGCCCAGCGTCCACGCGACCAAGTTTCATTCGAAGAATGAACTCGCGAATCATTCGCTGCTCCTCAGTAGTACGAAAGCTCCGCTTGGTTGGCATTTCACCGGATTCAATAGCGGCAGTGTAATCATCGATCTCCGTGAGATTCTGATAATGAACTCCGGCGGCGTGAGAGAACGAAGCCACCCCAAGACCCAAGAGGTCGGCTCCACCCCAGAGTGCGTCTCGGTAAATAAACTTGCTCTTAGCAGGTTCTTTAACCGCCGTGTAACCGGAACCAACGGTATAACCCGCACTCTCAAGAGCGGCAAAAGCTTCTTTCACCCAACGACGCTTGGTTTGCCAATCTGCAACCGGCGCGATCAGTTTTCCAGCATCCTTCATTTCACGATAAATAGTCGTGTTGTAAGGAATCTCCATTTGATAGATGGTCACGCTATCAGGAGCTAACTCGATGGTTTTTTCAATGTTGCGCTGCCAATTTTCCTCGGTTTCCTCAATCATGCCTGCGATCAAATCAATATTAATCTGATCAAAGCCTTCGGCCTGAGCGCGCTCATAGGCCCGATCAACTTCCTTGGAACGATGCGCCCGACCATTAATCTCTAGAATATGGTCGTCAAAATTCTCAATTCCCAAGCTAAGACGAGTCACTCCGATATCCCTGATCGCAGCCAATTTCCCGGGATTAAGGGTGCCAGGCTCACACTCGAATGCGACCTCTTCAGCAGCATCCCAAGGAAGAATTGCCTTCATCTGATCAGTTAGGTGAGCCAGCTGCTTTGCCGACAAATATGATGGGGTTCCACCCCCGAAATAGATGAAGTGTGGCTTCCGTCCTTCGATAAGAGGCTTGCGGGCCATCATCTCAAGCTCGACTAATGTCGAATCTAAGTAGCGCTTGATATCATCTGCACTTTTATCGGTATAAACACGAAAGTAGCAAAAATGGCACCTCTTCCGACAAAATGGAATATGATGGTAGAGACCAAGGGGAACCCCCTCCTTCGGCTTTTGATTGTAGATTTCTTTAACTTGCTCGTTCTGATTATCCGACCAAAAAGAAAACGGAGGATAGTTTGAAATAAAATAATTCCCCGCGCGGGTATCTTTTTTTTGATCTGCAGCTGCGCTCATGTGCTCAAAGTCTGGCGTGTTCGTGGCACAATACACGGAAGAAAATCTCAATATTACAGGTCCATTTTGAAATTTCGGCAAAATGTGTGACAAAAGCGTCACACATTGACAGCTTTGCTTTCCAAAGAAACTCAGTCACGTTAGGTGAGGTATGGAGAGCATCTTAATTATCGAAGACGAAATCGACATCGCCAACCTTGTCGGATTCAACTTTGAGAGAAATGGATATTCAGTCGACATAGCTCACGACGGGCGTGAGGGCCTTGAAAAGATTCTTAAAAACCAGCCCGATCTCGTAATTCTTGACCTCATGCTGCCTGAAATAGACGGCTATAAAATCCTCAAAAAAATGCAGCGGGACACTCGTTCGCATTCCATTCCAGTTATAATGCTGACGGCCAAAAGCCAAATCGATGACCGCCTAAAGGGATTGGAGCTTGGAGCTGATGACTACATCACCAAACCCTTTAGCCCTAAAGAACTCATACTCAGAGCCCAGGCTATCTTAAAACGTAACCGCGTCACTCCTGTCGCAGAGGACTTCTTGCTCGGGCCCTTCCGTTTCGACAAAAATGCCCTCGCTTTTTTCGTTCATGATCAACCCCTCTCCCTTTCGTTAATCGAATTCAAACTATTCCTGTTTCTTTGCCAACGTGCGGGCCAATCGCAGGACCGTAACAATCTTCTTAAAGTTGTCTGGGGATACAGCGACGAGATTCACAGCAGAACGCTCGATACACACATGAAAAGGCTCCGTAAAAAACTGGGTAAAGAAGGCTCATTTATTGAAACCATCCGAGGAATCGGGTATCGAGTTCGCCAACCCGAATGACTTACTTTGCCTTCAGCTGCGTAATCGTCCTAGCTTACCTCCTAGTAAGGTCAAACAAGAGGCAACAGGGAGCGGAGAGTGAATTGGGTCGTCTAAGGAAAAAATCACTCCTAGATGCCCGAAACCAAGACAAGTCCCACAATCGTGACCTGCAACAGCTTCTAGATGCTCTTCCCCAGGCCTTCTTTTCAATAACCAAAGAAGGAGTCGTAAATCGGATCAATTCCCAAGCTGGCCGAATCTTCGACGGCCGTGATATCCTTAACAAAAATATTGATCAAGTATTCCTCGATTCGGCAATGAGATCGCTGCTTTTAAAAAAGCTCTCCAAACTCAAGCCTGCTCGAAAAATTTTACGATTCCCTCCCAATTCTATTTTTTCCTCGAACACTCATGATAAGGATTCCCACTGGGAAATCGAAATCTACCCTCTCTCTCTTTTAAGCAAAAACAGCGAAATTCAACTTATGATGAGAGACATCACAGCCAGCGTTCACTCAGATCAGGTTAGGAAAGACTTTGTCGCCAACGCCTCCCACGAACTACGCACACCCCTCTCGGTGATCTCAGGCTACCTTGAACACCTTACTGAAGAAGGAGGCCTTGATCAAAGGGAGCCTGCGCAAAAGATGCTAGGAACGATGGATCGCCACGTGGTCCGTATCAACCGAATCGTCGACGATATGCTTTTAATTTCTAAGCTCGAATCAGATGACTTCGTCCCCCTCAATCTAGCCCCCTTTTGTATTGCAACTTGTGTTCGGGACGTCATTGAAAGACTCGAACTTGTTATCAAAAAACAAAAGTCTACGATCGAGATGGAGGTTGCTGAATTCCAGCTCATAGGCGATCAATTTTACTGGACTCAAATCCTCTTCAATCTTGTTGAAAATGCCTTAAAGCAAAATCCAAGCATTCCCCTCCAAATTCGTATCCATGCGGAATTAGATCGGGATGATAACTTTAAGATTCATATCGCTGACAACGGAATTGGAATTCCCGCGACCGATCTCCCATTCATATTTAAGAGGTTCTATCGTGTCGAAAAGCACCACTCACAGACGCAAGTTAAGGGAACTGGACTAGGCCTATCGATTGTAAAGCGGGCCGTTGAAGCTCATGGCGGCACAATCACCGCAACTTCGAACCCCGGAATTGAAACCATCTTTACCATTGCCATCCCAAAGTCTCATGACGAGTAAGTCTTGCTTTTTGGCCATAAACCCGCTTTCTCTCCCTCCTTCGGGAGAAACGACCTTCCACCCCTTTTCCAATCTTGTTCGATGAGAGACTGGTTCCGGGTTTTAAAAGCAACCTCGTCGAACCCAGCCCGTAAGCATTTTGCCAACTGGCACTCTCAAAAACATGACTCCAACCTCATTCGAGGAGCTTGCATTAGCAGCTCCCATTAAGCGGGCGCTCGCCGAACTAAACTATTCGACTCCGTCACCTATTCAGGCGCAGTCCATCCCTATCCTTCTTGAAGGACGGGACCTTCTCGGCATCGCTCAAACTGGCACAGGAAAAACTGCGGCATTCTCCCTGCCCATTCTCGACGCCCTTCACAACAACCCTCAGCGACCCCGCCGCAGATCCGCGCGAGTCCTTGTTCTCACCCCGACCCGCGAGCTTGCCACGCAAATCTCGCAAAGCTTTGACAGTTACGGCCGCCACCTCCGATTTAAAAAGACACTCGTCTTTGGTGGGGTCGGAAAAAACCCGCAAATCCGCGCCATGCAATCTGGTGTCGACGTTCTTGTAGCCTGTCCCGGACGTCTACTTGATCACATAAACGAAGGTGACATCGAGCTTTCTGGGGTCGAATACTTCGTTCTCGATGAGGTCGATCGCATGCTCGACATGGGCTTCCTCCGAGACGTCAAAAAGATCGTTGCGGCGCTGCCGAAAGAAAAGCAATCGCTCTTTTTCTCCGCCACTCTCGCGCCCCAAATCAAAGACTTGGCTCACACGATTCTCATGAACCCTGCCTCGGTTTCCATCGCACCAGAGAAGACAACGGCTGAAAAGGTCGATCAAGCAGTTTGTTTCGTCGACAAAGAATCGAAAAAAGACCTCTTACTTAATCACCTTGCAGAGCAACAAGGAAAAGGGCTCACCATTGTCTTCTCACGGACTAAGCACGGCGCTAATAAGCTCTGTAAATCCATCAACTCACACGGGTTTGAAGCCGAGGCAATCCACGGAAATCGCTCCCAACCACAGCGTGAACGCACTCTAACAAAGTTCAAAAAGGGAACTCTTCCTATCCTCGTGGCAACCGATGTTGCAGCTCGAGGAGTCGACGTAAAAGATGTCACCCTTGTCATCAACATGGACCTTCCCAATGAGGCGGAAGCTTACGTTCATCGTATCGGCCGAACTGGACGAGCCGGCGCAACCGGACATGCGATCTCATATTGCTCTCCCGAAGAACACGAGTTCTTCATGGATATCGAAAAGCTCATTCAGCAAAAAATTCCGGTAAATATAAACCACACTTACCATCACGAAGAACTCGCTAAACTACACTCCCGAGGTCTCAAGTCGCCGGAATCAACCCGCGATAATGGAGGCAAGACCCGCAAGGGTGGAGGCGGCGGTGGCCGTGGGCGCCAGGGTGGGCAAAATCGCAAACCCCAAGGACAAGGCCAAAGACGCTCAAGTGCACCTTCGGGAGGTAACCGTCGCAGATACCGCTGAACCTCTTCTAAGTCAACTTCCTCCTCGAAGAATTTCAAGCGGCGAATGCTCACACACCCCTCGACTTAAAACGAGGCCACCCACCACAGAAACAAAGGATACTAATCCCAAGGCTGAAAAAATAAGCATCAAATTTGGCCATGGCGAAGCTTTGAACACAAAGATCGCTAACGCGTAATTTGCACCGATAGCTAATAGCACGCCAGTCAATGCTGTAAGCATACCGAGGGCAGCATACTCAATCACCAAAATCACACGCACTTGTTTGGACGACGCTCCAAGCGTCCGAAGAAGAACACTTTCTTTCAAGCGAACATCCCGACCATTCATCAGAGTCCCGAGAACGATAGGTAATCCAGCCAGCACCGTAAAACCGGCCAACACCGTGATTACTGTCGAAATATCACTTAAAATATCCCGGACTTCCTCGAGAATCTGAGTCAAATCAATCGCAGTCACATTCGCAAATTCCCTTGCCAGCTCGCGCTGAAACTCGCCCGAAACTTCAGGAGATGGCGTCCGAGTCGTAATGACGTTAAATCCCGGCGCGTCCTCCAAAACACCCGGCGGGAAAACCATGAAAAAATTGAGATTAAAACGACTCCAATCCACTTTACGAATACTGGTCACCTCTGTCTGAAGAGTAATTCCCTGAACGTCCATAATGATCTCATCACCAATCCCAACCTTCATGTCCCGAGCAATCTTCTCCTCCAGTGAAATAGGCACGATCCCTGAAGGATCAGCTCTTTCAGTCGCCAACTCACCCTCGAGAATTGTCTCAGTAAAGTTTAAGCGATTCCTGTAGGTTGATCGAAACTCTCGCCTTCCAACCCACCCAGGGACACCTTCAACCTTACCAACTTCGACGCCACCGATAGATTGAACTCTCATTGTCACCATTGGGACACTCTCAAGAACAGGTAGACCGTTATCCCTTAAAACCGATTCCACCCCAGAAACCTGATCCGCCTGAACATCGATGAGATAAAGATTTGGATTCTCATCCGATTGTTGGAGAGTCAACCGCTCGTTCAAAAGATTGCCAACCGAAAGAATCGTCACGAGCAAAAAGGCGCCTAATCCCAGCGAGAGCAGAAAAAGGAGAGTTTGATTCCCAGGGCGATGCAAGTTGGAAACTCCCTGCCGTAAAAGATACGGCCACCGTTTCCCCACGATCCGACGTGTCACTGCCATAAGTATTCTTGCGACAGTCGCCAATAACAAAAAAGCCACGACCATTCCACCAACCAGAGCGAGAGAGCGCCTCCAATCAGAACCATTGGAGCGCGCAACTATGAAGAGCAATCCCACCAGCAGAAGATAAATCGGCAAGGCTTGCCAAAAACTTCCCTTTAAACAAGAACCACTCCTGAGCGTAATGGCAGGCGAGATCCCCTGGATTTTCAACAAAGGTAAAAGAGAAAACCCACAACAAACAAGAAACCCTGTTGCAGTGGTCTGCGCAACAACCTTCCACTCTGGTGATGGAATCACAGACACAGGCAATTTATCGCCAAGCACTTCAAGCACACCCACTTGAATCCCAACCCCAAGCCCTCCTCCAAGAAGCGCTCCAAGTAAACCAAGAGCTATCGCTTGTGCAAAATAGATTCCGAATGCCAAATTCCCAGGGCACCCCAAACAACGCAGAACCGAGATTGTCGCGATTCGCCTCGTCACATGAGCATGAACTGCGCCCGCAACACCAATCGCTCCAAGCGCAAGAGAAGCCAATGCAATAAGCCCTAAAAACTTTTGGAAGTTTTCCAGGGCATCTCCCAAATTCTCTCTGCGATTTTCTGGGGTTTCCATTCTCCAACGACTCTTGGGAAACTCCTCTCGAATCGCTTTTTTCAATTTACGCTCATCGCGAACCTCTTTGATTTGAAGATGCAGCTGATGCGATGCCATGCTATTTTTGCCGAGGAGACCACTTCGCTCAACATCATCTAACTGAACATAAACCTCAGGGGCAAATCCACTAAAGCGATTTCCTCTAGGTGCTGGCTTCTTGATAACACCAAAGATTGTTAGACGAATCCCGCCTAACTCAACTTTATCACCAACCTTCGCTGAAAATTGATCAAGAACCGATGGCTCCAATAGAATCCCGCCTCCTTGACGCAACTGTTTCCAAGCCTCTATCGGTTGCGTCTCGACCCTCCCGTAAAAAGGATAAGCTCCATCCATCCCTCGGACCTGCATCAAACGAGCACCCCGATCCGGTAAAAAACGAAGCATCGAAGGGAAACTTACCT
>Ga0228630_1001085_pt1 | contig 11045 bp, 9 predicted proteins | sample 37DmetaG_FD_183038 | JGI IMG/M metagenome (GOLD analysis project Ga0228630, IMG submission 183038) | Seawater microbial communities from Monterey Bay, California, United States - 37D | ecosystem: Environmental > Aquatic > Marine > Coastal | place: USA: California | collected 2016-10-25 | reverse complement strand
ACTGAAAGTTACCAACGTTTAAATCAACAGTCTCTTCGTTGTAGTCTATTTGCTCATATATTTTGGTTAAGTTAAATATACTGTTTTTAGTTTCGTCTCTGAAAGCGTGTTCTTCAGTTCTAGGAAACTGTCTATAGAATTCGTTTAAAGCGTCTTGATCTGACTTTAAACCCTCTGCTTCATTTTGCCAGTGACTTAATACACCAACGTCTATTAAATCTCCTTGTGGGTCAAGAACCTCTTGTTCAGGTGTTTCGAACACAGGTATTCCATAAGAATCAATGAATCCTTCGTAGTTCCATTCCATAGGAACGAACAAAGAATAGAGGCCCGAATTTGTCTGTCCATTCCTGTTTCGTTTTGTAACATCTGAATCATAATAAAGTTTTTTAAATTCATTACCACCTTTGTCTAGCGCGTTGCTAGTTGAACCCATCATACATTTACCGATAACTCTACTACCTAATCTAAGGCAAGTCTTTGTAACTCGCCAGTTATTAAGTATATTGTTTGGTTTGTCCCACTTACCACTTTCATCATGTACTAACAGTCTTAATTTTTCACCATCATAACTGTTGTCGCCAGTGTTCTTCCAATCTATGGTTGTATCCAGTCCATCGAGTTCCTCAGGTTTGTCGGTGCTAGTAATGTTCCGTCTTGTAAGTTTAGAAGCGGGGACTCTGTACGCAAGCTCGGTCTTTGGTCGGTCCATCCCGTCCTGTATTGGTTTAAAAAAGAATGGATAATTGACTGATATTGGTACAACTTTATCTGTGAACATTTTCTTGGCGTCTGGTCCAGATTTGGACAATATTCCGAATCGTGCATCTGAACTAATAGTTGCTTGATTAACAGTTTCTCCTGACGCCATAAATGAGAATCCTGATCGACGATTTTTAAGATAGCACATTCCATAAGACCTCTTGTCTGCCTTGCATGCTTCCCAGAATATATAGAACAATCTATTGGCTTCCCTAAAGTCTGGGTTACCGACATCAATCTTTGACCATTGAAGGTACATATAGTGAGTACCAGTAATGTAAGTAGGCTTACCGTTGTTGTAAAACCAAAAACCTTCTTCTCTTTTTTTAAATTCGCTTTCAATATAATCTATGTATTCGTTTTTAAATTCATTTGGTAGCTCTTTCCAGTCAAATATGGTTTTCACTCTATTGAGTTCCTTAGGATAAGGAGTCACCTCCCATTTATCACTTTTAAACTTATGAGCGTTATTTATTGGCGGTAAAGCTATTTTTAGGTTTTGTATTTCGTATATTTCACCTATTTTGCCAGTTTTACTTATAACTACAATATCGTGCTCTTTATTGTAACCATACTCCCAACGCTTAGCTTTGTTTAATCTTTTTATTGAATTAATAGGTACGTGATCGTCAACTATTCTATATAAACTCTGCTGATACATTATTTGCTCCTCCTTTCAGCGAAGCCTTTGAACGCGGCTTCTTTTTCTTTAACCGGTTTGTTCTCTAACACAGCCTTTTCATTTTCTATACGTGTAAGTATTTCAAAGGCGTCGAATATGGCTAGCTTTTTTGTAGCAGCAGCATTTTTAAGTCTATCAGCAGAAACATCATCTTCAGTATTTGTTATGATCTTTTCTTGCGCCACCTTAATTAACTCTTCAACTGCTTTATACCCAGCTTGGATTATACTCTCTTTCTTCTCCTTCGTATTCATATTTAATTGTAATTACTTTTGTTCTTACTCTATAAACACGCTCACCATCTATAATAAACTCAAACTCGCTATTGGGTATAAACCCTATTTTATCTCCTACCTCTATCCCTCTACTTCTTAAAATATCATTAGAGTATTTAACTATACCAACTAATGGTTTTTCTTTTTCTAAAGAAAACATATCATCGTTAGCTATAGGTTTTACGAAGCAATAGTCATCTAATGATTTCCATTCTTCGTTGTGTTTATATATGTATAACTGATCGTCACCAACAAAGTACTTGTCTTCACTAAAGAAGCTCCTACTGTTCTGCTCTTTGCCTCTAACGTCATGCCATCTTCTGAATACGTTGTGATGTATGATAACTTCATCACCAACTTGTATATCAGTTTTCTTATTTTTTGGCAAACCAACAACTATAGCGTTATTGCTTACATTTTTATGAGTAAATATCTCAGTGTTCAGTATTAGCTCTTTATCTCCAACTTTCTTAGTGTTGTCGTATCTTGATCTAATAGGTGACACTATAAAACTATCCCAACCGTGCATTAATATTCTAAATTATATTCAACTGCAATAGCCATGTTTTTGTTAAAGTCTTTCCATGGCAAAACCTCATTATTTTTAGTAATGTAAATTCTATACTTTTCGTCTTCTTCAAGTATTGAATCTATTACATGTCCTCCGTAGACCTCTTGACCTACGGAGTAATGCATTGCTTCGTTTTTATAATCTTTACCTATACTAATCTTTCTTATCAACTCCATCTTCCTCTTGCTTGATTGTTCCGTCATGTACGTTAATAGTAACTTTGCCGTACTCGTCTTCAAGCTCTTTCTGAAAAACCTCTAAGTCTTTTCTAAAGGCAGGTATAGCTGCTATTAAGTCAAATTTTCTAGATTCAACTTGGCCAAGCTCCATTTGCGTTTGGCTAATTTGATTTACTAAAGCTTGTAGCTTTGTTAATTGTTCGTCTTTAATTTTTAAGTCCATGATTTAATTTAATTTGTTACTTCTATATTATTACGCTATTTTCACGTTTTTTACTAATATTAGTCTTCTATGGTCATAGTTACAGATGTAGGGTTTTCTTTTTCTGCAATACCTGCAGCTAAACCAGATTCTATAGCTTCCACTTCTTCTTCGCCCATAGCCTCTTTAACCCATCCAACTACTGTTGCATTTTTTAAGTCATCAAAGTCTACAAAGTCTACATCTTCATCTACCTCTACTCGCTTAGTGCCTATAGATGTTGCGCTAATTTCACCTTTTGAAGCCTCAACTATCCAATGCACATTGTACACTACGTTGCTTAAATCTCCGTCTGTTGGTTTTACGTCTACTGTTTTACAGTTCCAATTGTAATTAATCATTTTTTTGTTCTTTTTTATTGTTATCTTCTTTAGATGGGAACACTTCTCTGAGTGCGTCTATTATTGAAGCTGTGTCGTTTAAATTGTAACATCCTTTAGATATAGCTACATCTATAGCCGCTACAATTACTTGTATTTTTTCTTCCATTTTATTTAATTTAATTAGTTAATATTTTTACCAAGGTAAATCTTTTTTAGCTGGAGCCACAGGTGGAGTTATTTGACTATCAATCATACCTGCTATAGATGCTTCAAGATTAGATACGTTAAGCTCGCCTAGCTGCTCTTTCACCCAACCAATAACGACTTCGTTTGTAAGATCTGCAAAAGATACAAACTCGCCACTTTCTCCATCTTCTTTGATTTCAAACGTAGCAGTGTTGCTTAGCGATGATTCATAATCCGTTCCATCGTTAGTCTCTGTTCCAACTACTTCGTAGACTACATCTACTACATAGCTTGTTTGTGTGTCTGTGTCTACTGCGTATAAATCAGTAGCTGTCCAAGTGTAATTTTTCATTTTTGTTTTATTTATTTTATGCTGCGACTATTGGTATTTTATAGTCAACACCGTTAATCTTTACTGTCCAAGTTTTATCTGCTGTTATAGTCTCTGTTGTTACTGCACCTGCGTTGTGAGATGATGAACCTACTACAAATTGATTATTTGCTGTTGCTGTGGCTGCTCTACCCAAGATAACGCTTGAATTAAAGTTGCCTGTTTTTGCTGCATATCCTAACGCAACATTACTGTTTCCGTGACTTCCTACGCCTGTTCCTCCTGCAGCATGCCCTAAAACTAAATTATCTTGACCTGTGGTATTATCTTGCATTGTTGATACTCCAATAGCTACGTTTTGACCACCTGTCGTGTTTCTAAACCCACAATAATAACCAATAGCTATATTACTACTTGATGTTCCTCCTGTCGCGTATAGTGATAAAGGACCTATTGCAACATTGACCCCTCCTGTCGTTCTTCCTCTACCTGCGTCACTACCTAGAAATACATTATGACCACCTGTTGTGTTACTTAGTCCTGCATTCTCACCTATAGCCGTGTTTCTAATACCTGATGTATTATTGTACAATGCTTGCTTACCTACCGCTGTATTGAATGAAGCCGTATTATTATATAGTGCTTGATGACCCATCGCAACATTATAATCACCTGCTGTATTTGCAAATGTTGCTCTATAACCAATGCCTATGTTACCGCTACCTGTAGTATTATAATATCCTGCGTAATCACCCACACCAACATTATAACCACCTGTTGTTGTTGACCTAAATGTTTCATTTCCAAAACCTTCGTTTCCTAAACCACCATTTAAGTATCTTAACGCACCATTACCAAAAGCATTATTTCTTGTTCCTGTTTGGTTTGTATATAAAGCAGATTGTCCAAATGCAGAGTTGGAAGTTCCTGTTGTATTATTGTATGCCGCTGTGTGTCCTACTGCTGTATTGTTAGCTGCTGTGTTGTTTCTTAATGAACCACCACCAACCGCTGTATTACTACTACCTGTGCTATTATAAAATAATGAATCTTCACCAACCGCCGTATTATTTGTGCCTGTAGTATTTGTGGTTAATGAATAAGTACCTATTGCAGTATTATTTGATGCTGTTGTATTGGCATCTAACGCACTAAAACCCACCGCAACATTGTGCGTACCTGTAGTGTTTGCGTTTAACGACAAATAACCTAATGCTGTGTTGTTTGATGCTGTGTTGTTTTGTAATGAATCCCTACCAACAGCTACATTATACGAACCTGTTTGGTTAGAGTATAAAGCTAAAGCACCAACGACAACGTTAAATGCGCCAGTCGTATTTGATCTACCTGACCTATCACCTATGAAGGTATTGCCTGTTCCCGTAGTGTTACTTAACCCTGACTCTTTACCAAACGCTGTTATAGATGCAGTTGTATTATTTTTAGCTGCATTATACCCCACCGCAGTATTATTTGATGCTGTGTTGCTGTTTAATGCTTCTCTACCTACTGCTACGTTATACGAACCTGTAGAATTTGCAAATAACGCTCTATATCCTATAGAAACATTATCACTTGCTGTGGTATTGTTGTAACTAGCTTGATAACCTAAAGCTACATGGTTACTCCCTGTATTAAACCTTAATGAACCATGCCCAACACCAGTATTGTTGCTACCAGTGGTGTTAGCATAGGAAGATTGCCAACCTATAGCCACGTTTTGAGCACCCGTAGTATTTTCAAACATTGCAGCAGCACCTAAGCCTACGCTGTAGTTACCCGTAGTATTATTAGCTAGCGCATAAGAACCTAGCGCTGTTATAGAACTACCTGTTGTATTATCTTTACCTGCTTCATAACCTACAGCGGTGCTAAGTGACGATGTTGTATTCTGTAAAGAAGATTGACCTATTGCTGTGTTATTGCTACCTGTACCATACCTATAAGCTGATTGTCCTAGTACCGTATTGTAGTTTCCTGAAACTAATGAAGTAGAAGATAAAGAACCGATAGAAACGTTAGCAAAACCTGTAGTATTATTTATTAAAGATTTATTACCTACAGCGGTATTTCCACCTGCTGTCGTATTATTATACAAAGCCTGATAACCAACTGCTGTATTTTCTGACGCTGTGGTATTACGTAGCGTGTCATGACCTATCGCTGTATTTTTTGAACCAGTTAGACTATTTAATAAAGCTCTTGTACCTACCGAAACATTATCTGCACCTGTTGTGTTTTTCTCTAAAGAAAAATAACCAATAGCAATGTTTGAATTACCTGTTGTGTTATCTTTTAGTGCATTAGATCCTAAAGCTGTTAAATTTACACCCGACGTATTATTTTTAGCTGCGCTGTAACCTACCGCCGTGTTGCTTGATGCTGTGTTGCTTCTTAATGAGTCTCTACCAACTGCAGTGTTATTTGAACCTGTAGCATTGTTCATACTAGCTTGATAACCAATAGACGTATTAGATCCTCCTGTTGTGTTATCATACGAAGCCTCTCTACCTACAGCTGTATTAGATCCACCTATTGTATTAAGTCTTAAAGAATTAATACCTACTGCTACGTTATTTGCACCTGTAGTGTTAGTATTTAGAGCATAAGCTCCAAGTGCAGTGTTATAGCTTGCTGTGTTGTTTTGTAAAGAATTTGTACCAACGGCTGTATTAAATGTTCCTGCTGCGTTACTTATTAAAGCATCTTTACCGTAAGCAGCATTTGTATCCACACCACTTCCACCTGTTCCATATACGCTACCATCATCTCTAACTCTAAATAATTCAGTTGTAGCAGAGTTTTCTACAAGTAATGCTGTTGTTGCAGATGATGCTCCGTTACCTACTATATCTAGTTTAGCTCCAGGACTAGTAGTTCCAATGCCTAAGTTACCGGAAGAATCAATAACCATCCTTTCGCCTCCTCCGGTGAAGAATTTCATATCATCTGTGGGGTGAGCGTATGTTATTCTACCTGCATCTCCGTCTTGCGGATCACCAAATTTAATAGATTGAGTTTGAGAATTAGCAGATAGTATTTGGATTGATGGTGCTGATCCTTGTTCTATTATTAAAGTACCATTTGCTACAGCGGTTGCTCCTGAGTTGGATCCTTTTATATGTGTTTTAGCTAGAGGACTAGCTGTTCCGATACCAACGTTACCGCCTTGAGGAGTTAATAATATATTGTCAGCTTTAAGCTCTAAATCTTCCCAAGCACTGCCAGCTTCATTACTGCTTGCTATTATTGCAACTCCAGAAGTGTCAGTTAATCTTATTAGTCCTGAAGTAGATGTTCCTACTACCTGCAGCTTTGATAATGGACTAGTAGTTCCAATACCAACTTTACTTGAAGTCAATATTATATCTGCTGAAGACCCAGCTTCTAAGTCTAGATTTTGAGAGCTTGAAAAGTAACTAGATCTAATTTTTTTAACTGCAACACCACCACTACCGTCCACCCTGACGTCTGCGGAAACGTGTAATTTTTCTGCTGGACTCGTTGTACCTATACCTACATTACCGTCACTTTTAATACGCATTTTCTCTCCTCCACCGGTTGAAATAGTAATACCTCCAGTTCCTACTTCATTTGCAATACTAAAGTTTTCGCCTGGTGATCCAAATCCAACGTAAGCTTTTCTGTAGTTGCTTCTCTCAAACGACATATAAACTGGTCCATTATCTGTAACATTAAGAGCAAGAAGTTCATCTTCGGTTCCATTTATAGATACTTTTCCTGTTGAAGAGATATTCATTCTTTCAGAGCCGGCAGTATCGAAGCCTATGCTGTTGGTTGAAAAATCTATTTTAGTATCGACATCTCCCGTATGTATTATACTATCAGCTATGTAAATGTTTGAAGCTTTGGCATTACCACCAATGTGAAGCTTTTCATCAGGACTAGTAGTACCAATACCTACGTTACCAGAAGGATTAAGCCTCATCAGCTCTGTATTAGCACTTACAAATCTCCATCCATTTGCGTCTAAATTTAATCTTCTTGAATTATCTGATGTTTTTATATATCCTTCATTTGTGGCTGTAGTGTTTCCACCTACTTCAAAACCGTTTATCCTAGCGTGAGCATAGCCGGCTGTATTGGTGATTAAAAGTGGTATGTACGTGTTACTAAGAATATCCACGGTGCTGGTTGAATCAATAAATCTGCCACGACCTGCTACATCTAAAGTTCTTCCAGGACTAGCTGTACCTATACCAACGTTGCCGTTATCGTGGATACGCATTACCTCAGCGTAAGACCCACCACCGATAAACTTTAACGCTCCTGAGTAACTACCACCAATATTTAGATCATTAGAAGAATCTAATTCTATAATAGTTCTTTGAGTTCCTCCTGAGTCTTTTTGTCTTATTTCATTATTGTTTTCTAATAATAAATTTCCGCTTATATGTAGCTTTTGAGCGGGACTAGTAGTTCCAATACCTACGTTACCACCAGCTTTAATAGTTATTTTGTCACTACCTCCGGTTCGCAAACGCATATCGTTAGAACTTCGATAAATACGCATGTTAGAATCAACAAACTGGATTTCATTGTTTACAAGGATTGTTCCTTGAACATCTAGTTTAGCTCCAGGACTAGTGGTTCCAATACCGACATTGCCTCCGTTAAAATATGAAACACCCCCGGTTCTTATTAAAGCCTGTGGAGTACTTTGGTCTGCTCTTCTATATAAACTTAATAACACATCATTAGAGTTATGTGTTACTTTAAAAGCATCTGTTGTATACCCAGTGTGTGTTGTGGATATTGCACCAGCAACAGTTAGTTTGTCTCCGTTGTCTGTAGTAGTACCTATAAGAACGTTACCGTTGGATAAAAATCTTACTTTTTCTGAATTGTTTGGATATAATGAAATATATGACCCGTCAATTCCTCTTATTCTAGTTGCTCCTGATCCCCACTTTAATGATTGTCCTGTGTTTACTACTATACTACCTGCTATATCTAACTTTTCACTAGGGCTAGCCGTTCCTACACCAACGTTAGTTCCATTGTCAAAAACAATGCTATCACCTATAGCGCTAGAGCCAGTGAACTTAGATAAATAGTTTGTAGTACCTGTTCCAGTTACAGTACCTGTAGTGTTCGATGTACCAGCACCGATTAATGTTCTTACTTCGGCTGCTGTAATTCCAGTATTTAATGAAGGTGAGCTTCCGTCAGATAGTATTGCAGGCACTCCCGTGTCTGATACTTTCAAAGTGTTAGCCGATATAGCTGAAGCTTGAGAACCAGATATGGTTACAGTGTCTCCTGCTAAAGCTGTCGAAGATGAAGTTCCTAAAACTAAGCTTGAAGTTCCAGCTCCTATTAAATTTCTTATTTCTGCTGCAGTCACACCAGAAGCTAATGTAGGCGAGCCACTACCGGAAAATATACCCGGTTCAGCAAAAGATGTATACCCATTAGGGTTTGTTGCGTTATAAGGAGTAAAGCCTAAGCCAGTTGTTATTTGGCTAGACGTTAATACCAATGATCCACCTAATGTTAAAGATCCGCTAGATGTTACCGTTCCTGATAATGTTAATCCACTGACAGTCCCAGCGCCGCTTACAGAAGTTACAGTACCATTATATTGTTCAGGTGTAGAAGATATATCTAATATGTTAGCACTAGTTCTACTAACTGTAACACCACCACTGCCAGATATAACTATATCGTCAGCGCTAGCATCACTACCTGTTAATCTAAGCGAAGTAGTTCCGCTAGGTATACTAATATCGTATGTTGTGTTTTCGCTAGTGCTTATGTCTCTAGACGTAGAATAAAACTTTCCTACTTCTAAATTACCATTACCGGCTATATAGGTTAAACTCAAGTCATAGAAATCAGTTTCAGACGAGTCTTGCGTTACAGCAGTACATTTATATGTTGCGAAATTATTTGGATCATCATTTGAAGATACTATGATGTCTTTATTTAAGAATGCAGTTAATACAGCTACTACATCACTTGTGTAACCGTTAGGTGTTTTACTAAACTTTAAAGTAGTTACACTACTAAAAGCAGTTGTAGTATCAGTAGTATTTATAGTTATAGACCCTGCTTGTCTAGATGAATTACCACCAAAGCTATTATTGTGGTATATGTAAGGTAGCTGACCTATAATGGCTGCTGAATTTGTATTGGCTTGAAACGCACTTATATCCTCAACACTAAAGTTTCTTGTAGTTCCATCTGCGTTGGAACCCAGCAATTTATCATTATTCTGTACAGTAGTATCTGTAGAGTACGTATTTATTCTAGCCATTCTTACTTATTGCTTTATATTTTTCTGCTCCTCTAGAACCGAAATAAGCAACGTATACGGTTATAAGAAGAGATTTTAAAAGATCAACCCAGCCTTTATCCACTGAGAAGTTTATTTCAAAGCTATCTAGAAGTATTAATATTATCATAGATATAGTTAGAAATATCAAAGTCATCGGTCTAGTGTTTTTAGACAACCACGAATCTGATTGCATATCACTAACCCAACGCTTAGATACTTCTTGCATTTCTACCATATCTTGTTCTAGTAGCTTTAGCGCAGTCTCTTTATCTTGAGGTGGTAAAACTACTGGATCTTCTTTTTCTATTAGCTTTTTAACTAAACCTAGTACACCAGCATCAGGTAGGACATCACCTACTGCTTCTACTATACTAGGTCCTTTTTGAGATAGAAACTTACCGACTTTTGTGTCTTTAAATTTCTTTTTATTGCTCATAATTATTATCTTTTTCTACAAGCTCTTGCTCTCTGTCTTGCTGCACCTCTGTTACGCTTAGCTAGTCTATTAGCTGCCCTTACGTTTTTAGGCTTACGTTTTGAAACATCTAAATCTATTTTAACTGGAGACGAGCAGCTTGCTTTTTTAGCTGGAGTTTTTTCCTTAGCTTTAGCAACTACTTTCTTTTTAATTCCATACTTTTTAACGTCAGCGTCAGAGAAAATTCTAGTGGTTGTCTTTTTAACTGGATCGTAAGTTATACTTTCGTGCTTTATTTCTCCTTTCTTGTACTTGTCTTTGTATTTCTTGCCTTTACCAGGAGCATCTTTTACTTTTGCTGGAGAAGCTTTATACTTGTCTCCCTTTACACCACTAGGGTATTTTTTTATTTTTTTAGATTCTGTTTTAGGATAAAACTCTCCTTTTAATCCCGTAGGATAATCGTAGTTTTTAGGTGTTTTATTTCTTTTTAAAACTCCTTTTAAATCTGCATCTGCAATAGCTCTCTTTTCTAAAGCTACTTTTTTAGGACCTTTCTTTTTAGGATTATCCTTCATCATAGCTGGAGAACCTTGCTTTTGCTGTAATTTCTCAGCTGCTTTCTTAGCTATCATTTTTTTAGCTGCGCCTACTAATAGTTTTTTACCTACAGCCGCTACGACTGGAGCCAGTTTAGCCGGTGAGCCTTCTACTGCATTTTTAAACTTAGGATTGTTATCTAACTTACCTTCAGC
>Ga0228630_1001081_pt1 | contig 11053 bp, 9 predicted proteins | sample 37DmetaG_FD_183038 | JGI IMG/M metagenome (GOLD analysis project Ga0228630, IMG submission 183038) | Seawater microbial communities from Monterey Bay, California, United States - 37D | ecosystem: Environmental > Aquatic > Marine > Coastal | place: USA: California | collected 2016-10-25 | reverse complement strand
AATAGGTGTATTTGAATTAAGTAATGACGAATCTAAAATCTGAACCCTCCCTAATTGGTAGTTTACCGTGTAATCAACTCCTTCCACTAAAACTCTACCGCCAGCAGTAACTGTTACAGAACCTTGTGGAATATTAAATGCTCCAATAGGAATACCGTCTGCTCCAGTAGATTTGTAAGTTCCCTTTAATTGGAACTTATTTTTGTCACTCTCTTCTTGTTCTGCTATTGTTTTTGTTGACTCATACAGCTTTTTAAAAACGTATTTATTTTGATTTGCGTTGTATGTTAGGGAATTGTTGTAATCTTCAGAAGCATTGGACGGATTTTCTAACTTTTTAAATAAATGACTTCCAAAAGGCTCAACATTTGTAAATATTATCCTACCATTTTGAGTGTCTACTGTGATTCCAGGAGAAAAATCAAAGAATCCGTCACCACCTTGTTGCGGATCACCATTGAAGTTTAATCGATCTAGATTAAAAACTTTAAGTAAAGGCGTGTTATCAACATCAGCAGGTAAGTCTAAAGCTGGATATTCGATACTTCCTTCGGCTGCAGTAATGAAATTTTGTGGAGAAGGATCAGTATAAAGGATATTCAAATTAAACCCGTCTCTTTCTAATTGAAAAGCTCCTAAGGGATAAATATTTTTCATCATAATATCCCAAATAGGTTCTTCTACATTTGTAATATTACTCTTCAATAATTTAACAACAAGGTTTTGAGAAATCCCTTCAATTGGTTCATCATCTCCCTCGCCAGGAATTGTTCCACCAGACGCATCTATACCGTCACTTGAAAATTCTCCTACTTGATAAACAGTTCCATTTACGGTAAACTGGAAGGCTACAGCCAATACTTCATCATTGTTCAATCGCTGGTTTAAGGATATATAACCTAATTGCGTGTTTAATTTATATTCCCCTAAATTTAATTTTCTAGCGTTTTCTAGGGTTACGTAATCTAATCCATCCCTTACCTGAAGACCACCAAAACCAGATTGTACAGTAGCGATATCTCGTATTGAAGGATTTAGTATCGAAGGCTCACTCCCTTCGATTCCGAGTGGATTAAAATCATTGTTTCCATTATCCGGGTAAGCTCTACTCGGTGCATTAATGAACCCCCCCGGCGGAAAGAGTAATCCAATATTTTCTGGATTTGATTCTCCGATATCTTGCAGTGCGACAATATTTCTTACGTTATTTGTTGCATTAGTTCTATTAGTAACCCAAACCTCTGTCCTAGTAATTTGGATATTTGTATTAATAAATGGATACTGAGCTAAAACCCGATCATAATTGTCTCTGAAGTAATGTGATAAAAAGAAGTGTCTATTTTCATCATAATCCAAAGCGAAAATATTAAAATCAGTAATGGTTGCTCCACCTTCTGCAACAACAGTTCTTGTCTCGGATTTTTGTTCAGAAAACACACCCGTAATTGTGGTTTTTCCAAATTGGACCTCTCCTTTAACACCAAATAAACTTTGAGCACCTTGTATTAAAGAACTATTTAATGGCATACTAACATTACCTACCTCAATTTTCCTGATGATATCATCTTCATTAGGAGTGTACTCTAATTTAATTTGGTTTTGAAAATCGAAAGTGGATTGGGTGTCATAATTTGCTGTTATTTGAAGTCTCTCTCCGATTTTTCCTAACAAACTTAGGCTAATTCTTTGATCAAAATCAAACGATAAATTACTTCTGTTTCTTGGAGAAAAAGAGGGATTGTCTTGCTTTGTGTAAAGCAACCCTAAGTCAATTTCAACACTACCTTGCGGAATAATTTCTATGGTATTCCCGCCAAAAATAGATTCAAAAAAACTAGAATTAACATAAAACGCAGGCAGTAAGTTTTTTTGCAACTCTTCTGAGCCTTCTTTTCTTCCATCAGCAGCATCTATTTTATCTTTAAAATAAGATTTCATTTGCTGGTTAAGAATTAAGTCTCTATACTCTTCTGGAGTTAAAATTAATGGATAAGAGATCGAGAAATCACCAACCATTTGAGAGTAAATATACATTTCCGTAATTGGATCATAGGTATATAGATCTTGAATGCTAGTGGGAGTAGGAAGATCCATCCTTCCCATGGCATTTCCTGTACTAGTGGAATCTTGAGCGTAAGATGTATTAAAAAATAATAAGAGAAAACTTAGAATTAGTATCTGCTTTAAATGGCTTTTTTTTAAGTTGTATTCTTTCGCTCCCAAATTTTACAAATTTTTTAAAGCTAGTTTTATGATCATTTCCACAGAAGCATTTGCATCTTTTTTCACTATAGAATCACAAATTTTTTCCGCCTGTTTTCTAGCAAAACCTAAGGTCTCTAGTGCAGATAACGCCTCATTTTTATTAGTATTGTTCGAAACGGCAGAAACCTCATCTAAGCCATAAACTTTTAATACTTTATCTTTCAAATCCAAAACGACTCTTTGAGCTGTTTTAGATCCAATTCCTTTTACTGATTGTATAGCTACTAAATCATTTTGAGCAATTGCATCCTTTACTTGATCTGGTGTTAATGATGAAAGCATTGTTCGGGCAATACTCGCACCTATTCCAGATACGGATATTAACAATCTAAATATTTCTCTTTCAACTTTGGTTGAAAAACCAAATAATGTGTGCGAATCTTCGCGAACCTGTAAATGTATAAATAGCTTTACACTTTCGGTGTCTGGAAGGTTCGAAAATGTGTGCAATGAGATATTTACCGAGTACCCAACGCCACTACAGTCTATTACTATATTGGTTGGATTTTTTTCAACAAGTTTTCCCTGTAAATGGGTGATCATTGGCTATAAGGTTGATGCCTCAAATATAGTATAAATATTTGCATCTACAATCCTTGAAAATGCTAAAAAACAAACAAGATTAGCTTCTTTTCTTCTGTTGTTAAATCTTTTGTTTTTGTTGGCCATCGACGACTGCAACAGCTCTAATATTTGCGGTTTACTGGACACTAAGGCCTGGTTTAAATATACGAATAGCCTTTCTCATTCCATGCATTACTGGACCAATTGATGACACGTTATTTAATTCCTTTTAAAATTATAAATACTGTTTGCAGAATCTAAATTTGGTAAAATTAATGTATTTACTTTTTTTTTCGCAAGTTTTGAAAACGGAAAGTTTTTTTTCATGTATGTGCTAATTTATATTTTAAGAAAATTAATATTTCTAGTTAATCCTGAAAACTTAGCTCTCTTAACGGCACTTTTTTTAAAAATTTCTTGAAATAAATCTTCCGTTATTTCTTCCCATTCAGACTTTGACATTGATAATAATTTATTATTGGGATTGAAGAGTGGTTCACTATGGGCCTTACTAAATCGATTCCAAGGACATACGTCTTGACAAATGTCACATCCAAACATCCAATTTTCAAAACTACCTTTGAAGCTTGAAGGAATTTCATTTTTTAGTTCAATCGTGAAATAAGAAATACATTTACTCCCATCAACTACATAAGGGTCAACAATTGCTCCTGTTGGACAAGCATCTATACAAGCAGTACAGGTACCACAATGATCGGTAGTAGGGGTGTCATAATTTAGAGGTAAATCCAAAATTAATTCTGCAATAAAATAAAAAGATCCGGTATCTTTAGTGATAAGATTACTGTTTTTTCCTATCCAACCAAGCCCACTTTTAGCAGCCCAAGCTTTATCGAGAACGGGTGCTGAATCTACGAATGCCCTTCCAGATACTTCACCTATTTCTTGATAAATAAATTCTAATAATTGCTTTAACTTTTCTTTAATTACAAAATGATAATCAGTGCCATAGGCATATTTAGAGATTTTAGGTGCTGTTTTATCATGCGGTTCTTTGGAAGGAAAATAATTTAGTAAGAGGGAAACTACCGATTTTGAGTCCTCCACGAGTTTTGTGGGGTCTAGTCGTTTATCAAAGTGATTTTCCATATACTGCATTTCACCATGCATATTCTTTTTTAGCCATTGCTCTAGGCGAGGGGCTTCTTCTTCAAGAAAATCTGCTTTACTAATACCACAAGAAAGGAAGCCAAGTCTTTTTGCTTCATTTTTAATCAATTCTGTATGGGTTGATTTAAAATCCAAATTTTAATAAAAATAAAATAATATTGTCTAAAATTTAAAAAAGACCCCCTTGGGTTGGGCCCTTAAGTTTTCCCAAATGTTTGTAAGCAGCTTCTGTCACCTCTCTTCCTCTTGGAGTTCTCATTATAAAACCTTGTTGAATTAAAAAAGGCTCATAAACCTCTTCTATGGTTTCAGAGCTTTCTGAAACCGCAGTAGCTAAGGTTGTAATTCCAACTGGACCCCCTTTAAATTTTTCTATGATAGTGGTTAAAATTCTATTATCCATTTCATCTAAACCATGTGCATCAACATTCAAAGCTTCTAGAGCAAACTTAGCAATCTTGATATCTATAGTGCCATCTCCTTTAATTTGGGCAAAGTCTCTTACTCTTCTTAACAATGCATTAGCTATCCTTGGGGTCCCTCTACTTCTCCCTGCAATTTCTATGGCAGCTTCCATACTTATTGGGACTCCAAGTATCAATGCACTTCGTTGAACAATAGTTGTCAATAAATCAGTCGTATAATACTGTAATCTAGATGAAATACCAAATCTAGCTCGCATCGGTGCGGTTAATAAACCTGATCGTGTTGTGGCACCAACTAAAGTAAAAGGATTCAGATTAATTTGAACAGACCTTGCGTTTGGTCCTGACTCAATCATGATATCTATTTTATAGTCTTCCATTGCAGAATAAAGATATTCTTCAACAATTGGGCTAAGTCGATGAATCTCATCAATAAATAAAACATCTCGTTCCTCTAAATTTGTTAATAACCCAGCTAAATCACCGGGTTTATCTAAAACTGGTCCAGAAGTAACTTTTATGCCAACTTCTAATTCGTTGGATAGAATATGAGCTAAGGTAGTTTTGCCTAGACCAGGAGGCCCATGAAATAGGGTGTGGTCTAAAGCTTCGCTTCTTAAGTTTGCCGCTTGAACAAATATTTTTAAATTTTCAAGTACTTGGTCTTGTCCTGAAAAGTCTTCAAAAGTAAGAGGCCGCAATTTTTTTTCAGCCTCAAATTCTTCCGAAGTAAAATTTTCATCAGATGGATCTAAATATTCATTCATAGAAACAAATATACAAATCGAAAGGGAACCATTAATTGAATAAATGAAAAAAGCCTTTCGAATATCAAAAGGCTTTATTAGACTTATTAAAAAGGTTTAATTATCATTAAATTTTAATGCATCAATTCATCTTCGTTATCTTGAAGTGGAATATGTTGAGGAACGTAATCTTGTCCTGGAAGGACATAGTCTGAATTGTCTTTATTCAACTTACTGTAATCATAAGACCAACGATGTACTTCTGGTATTGGGCCATCCCAATTTCCATGAATGTGTTTAACTTCAGCTGTCCACTCAAGCGTGGTAGAATCCCAAGGGTTTTTGCTAGCCATTTTACCATAAAACATTGAATGTATAAAATTATATAAGAAAAATAGTTGCCCTGCTGCGGTAATAAAGGCAAAAACGGATATAACAACATTTACCTCTAATAAATCATCGAAATATGGGAAATTGGTATTGGTATAATATCTTCTAGGTAATCCTGCCATACCAATAAAATGCATTGGGAAGAAAACTCCGTAAGCTCCAATGGCAGTAATCCAAAAATGGATATATCCTAATTTTTTATTTAGTAATCTTCCTTCAAACATTATTGGGAACCAGTGATAAACACCCGCAAAGAAACCATATAAAGCTGATATTCCCATTACTAAGTGAAAGTGAGCCACTACAAACATGGTGTCGTGCACATTAATATCGAGCGCACTATCTCCTAAAATGATCCCTGTTAAACCACCACTTATAAAAGTAGATACAAAACCAATGGAAAATAACATAGCTGGATTCATTTTAAGATTTCCTTTCCATAAAGTGGTAATCCAATTAAACGCTTTAACCGCAGATGGTATTGCAATTAATAATGTCGTAAATGTAAATACAGATCCTAAAAATGGGTTCATTCCTGTAATAAACATGTGGTGGCCCCAAACTATAGTTGAGAGAAAAGCAATAGCTAAAACAGATGCTATCATAGCCCGATAACCAAATATTGGTTTTCTTGCATTAGTGGCCATTATTTCAGAAACTAATCCCATCGCAGGTAATATTACTATATAAACCTCTGGGTGACCTAAGAACCAAAATAAATGCTCAAATAAAACCGGAGATCCCCCTTGATTGTGTAAAACTTCTCCAGCAATATAAATATCAGATAGAAAGAAGGATGTTCCAAAACTTCTATCCATGATAAGCATTAAGGCTGCAGATAACAAAACTGGAAAAGAGACAACACCAATTATTGCAGTTAAAAAGAAGCACCAAATTGTCAACGGAAGTCTAGTCATTGACATTCCTTTAGTTCTTAGATTAAGAACTGTTACTATATAATTTAATGATCCTAGGAGGGATGAAGCAATAAAAATCGCCATTGAAACCAACCAAAGAGTCATTCCTGCACCAGATCCTGGCATTGCTTGTGGCAAAGCACTTAATGGAGGATATATGGTCCAACCTGCTGCTGCGGGACCCGCTTCAACAAATAGAGATAATACCATAATAACGCTTGATAGAAAGAATAACCAATAAGAAATCATATTTAGAAACCCTGAAGCCATATCGCGTGCACCAATTTGTAAGGGTATTAACAAATTACTAAACGTACCGCTTAATCCCGCAGTTAGAACAAAAAATACCATGATAGTACCGTGAATGGTAACTAAAGATAGGTATACATTAGGATCCATAACTCCATTTTCTCCCCATTTTCCAAGAAAAATTTCATAAATAGTAAATTGATGATCTGGCCAAGCAAGTTGTAATCTAAAAAGTAATGACATTGCGATACCAATGATTCCCATAAACAATCCTGTGATGAGGTATTGCTTGGAAATCATTTTGTGATCTTGACTAAAAATGTATTTGGTTACAAAAGTTTCTTTATGGTGATGTCCGTGATCATCGTGATTGTTAGCGTGTTCTGACATATCTCTTTTAAGCTATTTATTTGTTTTTTATAGTTTCAGCAATTGTAGCTTGTTCAGCTAACCAAGTATTGTAGTCTTCTTCAGTGTCTACAACAATTTTCATTTGCATATTAAAATGATTACTTCCGCATATCTTATTGCAAAGTAACAAATAATCAAATTCATACATTTCTAGTACTTCTTCACCTTTTGCTAATAATTCAATATTTTTTTCTGTTCTAATTTGATTAATATACTCCACTTTTTCAATTACTTCATCATTCATTCGCATATCGTTAGTTGTCATTGATGGCGTAAAAGCAAATTGGGTAATCATCCCTGGTACACAATTCATTTGTGCTCTAAAATGAGGCATATAAGCTGAGTGTAAAACGTCTTGAGACCTCATTTTAAATAAAACTTTTCTACCCAAGGGCAAGTGAAGTTCATTTACAACTTTATCATCTTGTGCATTTGGATCTGAAATATCGACTCCTAGTTGGTTTACCCCTTCAATAAGTCTAACATTAGCTTCTCCAAGGGTATTGTCGTTTCCAGCATATCGTGCTCTCCAATCGAATTGATAAGCATATAATTCTACTACCATTGGGTCTTCATCTTCATCCACGTACATGATATCAGACCAAGTAAATAATCCATAGATTATTAAGGCTGCTAATACGATAACTGGTATGATCGTCCAGATAAATTCTAAACGATGATTTTCAGCATAAAACAAAGCCTTTTTTTCTTTACTACCTCTGTAAACAAAGGCGAAATAATGCAATAACCATTGTGTGAAAATACCTACAATAAAAATAAGTATCATGGTAGTTAGCATCAGCTGATCTATTTGAATTCCATGTTCGGAGGCAGAAACAGGAAGCATTACGTCTCCCCATTCCCAAAAACAGTATGCCAAATTTCCATAAATAAAAAATACAAAAGCTAACATTAAATACCCTTGAGTATTATTATCTTTATCTGATGCAATTTCTGAGTTTTCAGATTTTGGCGACTTTGACAATTGGAATACTTTATTCATCTGCCAGACAGCTACTCCAAAAAGAATGATTACTAAAATTATTAAAAATGCGGTCATCGTTATCTTTTCAACAAATTAAATTAATAATGAAAATTTTTACTTTCCTTTAAAAAGGGATTTCCTTTAGCTAATAATGGTGCTTTTGTTAAAGCGGTAAATACAACATATATAAATAAGCCTAGGAAAAATATCACTGAACTTAGTTCGGGTATTCCAAAATACCATGATGTTCCAACTGTTGCTGGCATCACCATCACAAATAAATCCACATAATGTCCAATAATTATAACAATCCCAGACATTACAACAAACCAATTTACTCTTTTATAATCGCTATTCATTAGCACTAAAATTGGGAAAATAAAATTTAATACTACCATTCCAAAAAACGGCAATTTGAAGTCTTCTATTCTAGTTACAAAATAAGTAACCTCTTCTGGGATATTAGCATACCAAATTAGCATAAATTGCGAAAACCATAGGTAGGTCCAGAAAATACTAAACCCAAACATAAACTTAGCTAAATCATGAATATGACTATCGTTTACGTACTCCAAATAACCTTGAGATTTCAATATCATCGTAACCAAAGCTATGGTAGTCACTGCACAAACTATCATACCAGCAAAAACATACCATCCAAACAATGTACTAAACCAATGTGGATCAAAACTCATTAACCAATCCCATGACATTACGGATTCTGTATAAATAAAAAACACTAAAAATCCTGCTGAAATTTTAAAACTTTTTTTAAACCATTTACCATCTGTAGCTTCATCTTGCTTTCTTGATAATTTGAGAGATATTTGGCGATATGCTACCCAACCGCCAATAAATATAATTGCTCTAATAAGAACTCCCCAACTATTTAACCATCCTGACTTGCCTTGTATTAATTTATCGTGTGCAACAACTTCTGGATCAGCCCAAACAAATAAATGATTAAAATGGAATGCTGAAAGTCCTATTAAAATTAACATAATAATTCCTCCAGGAATCAAGTAAGAAGTTATTCCTTCCATAACTCTAAAAAGTACCGGCGACCAGCCTGCTTGGGATGCAATTTGAATCGCGTAGAAGGCTAAAACTCCCAAAGATATCATGAAAAACAAAAAGCTAGCAATGTACAATGAGGACCAAGGTCTATTTTGTAATTACTATCATCATTATGTGTATTTTCATGATGAGACTGTTCTGCATGACTTTCCGTATAAGTAGCTTCTGTTTGATGTCCATCATCATGACTAGACGCTAACATTTCTTTCACTTCTTCAGTATTGCTTGGAGTGGAAAGAAAGCCTGTTACGATTCCTAGGGCGCCAATTACCATAAGAATAATTGCAAAAAATTTTAATTTACTTGGTAACGTATACATATCTTAGCTATTCTCTTTATTCTTTAATTAATTTGCTTCGTTTGAAGTGGTTTCTTTTTCCATTGTGTCTTTCTGTGTTGATGACCACAAAGGTTCACCATTTAATTTAGATTTTAAATCCAAAGCGTGCATTGTGATCTGCCATCTTTCCTTTTCGTTGGTTTGAGAAGCATAAGATCCCATTGAATTTAATCCGTACATCATCACATGATAAATATCTCCTTCAGTTATATTTCTTCCTTTATCTGCAAGACTTGGAATTCCAAGAAACTTTTCTCTTTTAACTAAAGTTCCTTGACCGTCTCCTTTATTTCCATGACAAATCGCACAATAAATGTTAAATAGTTCTTTCCCTTTTGAAAGATTTTCTTCATTTACCGCAAGTGGTATTTTTAATTCATTGGTGGCTAACGTTTTTCCTTCTAATGTATTTTCGTACTCGTATGGCATCCACCCTCTAGATATTGTCCCTTTTACGGGGACTAAAGCCGCTTGACCATTCGGAAGAATTTCATACTCACTATACGTTTCAACTGCTACAGAAGTATACATATTAGGCATGTACCTGTAATTGGGTTTCTTTTTATCAAAACAAGAAGTTACACTTAGCATAATAAGTATGACAACAGTTATGTTTGCTAAATTTTTCATATTAGTGTTCTTCATTCTTTTCGATTATTTTTACTTCAACTGCTCCCGTACTCTTTAAGAATTTAGAGATAACATCGGTTTCTTTACTTCCATCTATTTCCATTAAAAAATGATCATCAGTTGTTCTTACGTCTGGGTTTTCTGCTTTTTTGAAAGGCCATAACTTACTTCTCATGTAAAATGTTATCACCATAAGATGGGCTGCAAAAAAAACAGTTAATTCGAACATTACTGGAACAAATGCAGGCATGTTCTCTAAATAACTAAAGCTTGGTTTACCTCCTATATCTTGAGGCCAATCTTGAATCATTATAAAATCCATCATCAATACAGCAACACTCAATCCAACCAATCCATACAAGAATGATGTTATAGCAATTCTAGTATCTGCAAGTCCCATAGCTTTTTCGAGTCCGTGAACTGGAAACGGAGTGTATACTTCTTCAATATGATAGTGCTTTTCACGAACCTTTTTTACGGCTTGTAATAAGATATCATCGTCTGTATATAAAGCGTGAATAACTTTAGATGCCATAATTAATTGTTTTTGTTTTTAGTTGAAAATTCTACTTCTTCACCATAGTGCTTTGCATCGTCTCCATGTTCAGCTCTTAATTTTTTAAAATTAGCACCCGATGATTTTAAAATCGATTTCACCTCTGCTTGGGCAATTACTGGGAAGGTTCTTGCATATAATAAAAAAAGAACAAAAAAGAAACCTATAGTGCCAATAAATATTCCTATATCAACGAAAGTTGGAGAAAACATTGTCCAAGATGAAGGAAGATAGTCACGGTGCAATGATGTAACAATAATTACAAATCGTTCAAACCACATCCCAATATTAACAACTATTGAAATAATAAAGGAGAACATGATACTTCGTCTTAATTTGGGGAACCACATAAATTGAGGCGAGAACA
>Ga0228630_1001070_pt1 | contig 11095 bp, 10 predicted proteins | sample 37DmetaG_FD_183038 | JGI IMG/M metagenome (GOLD analysis project Ga0228630, IMG submission 183038) | Seawater microbial communities from Monterey Bay, California, United States - 37D | ecosystem: Environmental > Aquatic > Marine > Coastal | place: USA: California | collected 2016-10-25 | reverse complement strand
AAGTTCATAAGTCCCTCTTGGAGTTTGGACATATTTACTATTAGTAGCTCGGGACACAGTAGATTCATGAATATCTAACGAATCGGATATTTCTTTTAAGGTCATTGGTATCAGCCCAAGATCACCATCATTTAAAAACTTAGATTGTTTTTTAAATATTTCTTTTGATACATTAAGTATTGTCATATTTCTGTTGTTGATTGATTTAATAATAAATTTTGCCTGATTATAGTTTTTTTCTAGATAATTTTTATCTGTCTTAATTTTACTATCTTTAAGTAATGAAACATATTCTTTATTCAGTGTTAATAATGGAGTATTCTTTGTAGATTCTACTATCCATTGATTATCCCTCTTAAATATTATTACATCCGGATAGATATGATACATATTTAATTTTTTAGATATTATTAAACCAGGTTTAGGATTAAGTTTTCTTAAAAGCGCTATTGATTGTTCGTCATACATATTATTACTAATTTCTTCAATGAAAGAATCAAAAGTTAATTTTTCATTGATATCTATTTTACTGAGAGTATCTATTATATCTTTTGTCTCATCGTAATATTTTGATTCTTTAAAACTATTATCTAGTTGAATATTCAATGAATCACATAAATCGATACAGCAAGTCCCAACTGGATCAAATCTTTGAACAGTGTGCAGTATATAAAAAATATCTTGAAAAGAAGCTTCGCTTAATCTATTTGCTTGTATAAAAATATCTTTTAAATCTTCAGTCAAGTATCCGTTATCATCAACGCAATCAATTATAATTAAAGCTATCTCTTTTTCTTGTTCAGAAAATGGAGAGGTATCAAGTTGTTTAAGTAAATGTTCTCGTAAATTATCTGAATCATAATGATAATTCAATACATCTTCCATATCAGTGTTACCAGATATTGTGGAATGTTCTAAGTTATACTCAGATTGCATACTCTCTTCTTTTTCTAGAAAAGGATTTTCAAGGATAATATTTTCAATTTCTGCATGTAGATCAAGCGAGTTAAATTGTAAAATTTTAATTGCCTGTCTTGTTTGTTGAGATAAGACTTTTCTTTGATTTTGCTTTGTAGATTGTTTTAATTTATTCACAGCTTGAACTTATCACCAAGATATACTCTTCGAACAATCTCATTTGTTATTAAGTCTTTTGATTTTCCTGAGGCAAGTACTTTTCCTGAATTAACTACATATGATTTATCACATATCTTTAGGGTTTCTCTTACATTATGATCTGTAATTAAAACACCTATATTGTCTTGAGACAGATCTTTGATTATCTCTTGAATGTCTATTACGGAAAGAGGATCTATTCCAGCGAAAGGCTCATCTAGAAGCAGGAATTTAGGTTTGAGAGCTAATGCTCTTGCAATTTCGACCCTCCTCCTTTCACCGCCAGATAGCTGCATACCTTCTGTGTTTAAAAAATTTTTTAAATCAAACTTTGAAATTAAATTATCAAGAATGTCATTTTTCTCTTGCTTACTCAACTTATCATCTGTTTCTAATATTGCCTTGATATTATCTAGCGCTGTCATATTACGAAAAATAGATGGCTCTTGAGGTAAGTAACTAATCCCATATTCAAATCTCTTATGAATTGGTGTCGAGGTGATATCTGTATCATCTATCACTATAGAGCCAAAATCTGATTTTATTAGGCCTACTATCATATAAAAAGTAGTTGTTTTACCAGCCCCATTAGGACCTAGCAGTCCGATAACTTCCCCTGAGTTGACCTCTATAGATATATCTTCAACAACTTTTTTTGTATCATATTTCTTTTCAAGATTATTACATTTAAGTGTAGACATATTATTTGATATTAAACATTGTACTGACTTTCTTTTTAATTTTTTTTCTCAAATCATGTGCAGCTGTATCTTTAACAATCCATTTTTTATTATTTGAATCATAAATCATTTGATTACCTTCAATTATCCGAAACTCATCATTTTCTTTAATTGTTCTCTTAACATTACTTAATAGCATTATCATACCAGTATCCATATTAGCAGAAAAACCTGATCCAGTTGTTGTGGAGTCTGATGTAATAATAGTTACATCACGATCAGTTTCTACTAAATTTTTTGATATATAAAAAATTGCATACGATGTATACATTTTCATTGGAGAATCATCCTCAAGATTCTCTCTGTTAATAAATACATTATTTTTTAAGTATATCTCTTCCATCTTGCCTGATGGATCTATAGCAGTATCAGATTTAATATTTGTAGTAGATTTAATCTTGTACATATTTAGATACGGATTGTTAATGAGAGTAATATTATTATCATATTTCGTCATCATATTACCCTGAAGCTCCCACTCAGTTTTCATATCTTTATTTATTTTTATCGTATGAAAATTACTCAATTGATTTTTGATAAGAGGTACATCTTCTCCAGAATTCCCAAAACTAGGAGTGCTTAAATGAATAAATATAAAAATAATCAGATAATATTTATTATTGCTGCGCATTAATTATCTTTGAAAAATATATTAAATCACAGATATCTCTAATTGCGCCATATCCTCCTTTTCTTGGCGTTACCCAATCAAAATCTAATTGCTTTAGAATCGGGTTAGAATTTGGGACAATCACAGATAAACCTGCATATTGAAGAAGTTCAACATCCACAGTGTCATCTCCAACATAACAAACTTCTTCTTTTGTAAATTTTATTTCTTGTTCATGAAATGATTTTAATTTATCTCTAGTACCCTGAACAATTCTTTTAATGCCAAGTTCATTAGCTCTTTTTGTCACGCATTTTGAAGAACGCCCAGAGATAATCATTGTCTCTATGTTAATAGATTGCAATATTTTTATTCCATGTCCATCTTGTGCATGAAATCTTTTGCTTTCATTACCGTCATGATCAAAATATAAACCACCATCTGTGAGAACACCATCTACATCAAAAGCTAGCATTTCTATCTTAGAAGCTTTAACAATAAGCTCATCCGTATATAAGTTTTCAGCTACTTTAAGGTATGTTGACTTTTCAATCATTTTAGTTGATGGACTTTATTATATCTTGCATTGTAACAATGCCTTTTATTTTTGATTTATCTATTACAGGTAATGCGCTGATATTATTTTTTTCAAGTATAGATAATGCTTCTGCTGCGAGCATAACACTGCCTATTTTTAGAGGTTTTCTAGTCATTACTTTTTTAATTGTTATCTGTTCAATGTTTTTATAAGTATTCATAATTCTTTTGATATCACCATCAGTTATTACACCTACTAAACTTTTTTCTTTATTTGTGATTAAAGCAATTCCTAAATTACATTTTGTTGTGGTATCAATAAGCTCTGAAAAGCTAGCATTTATATTTAATATAGGAATATCTTTTTTAATCATTATGTCTTGAACATTTTTTAATAATCTTTTCCCCAAGGAACCTTCAGGATGAGTCTTTGCAAAATCTTTCATTGTAAATTTCTTTTGTGATGAAACTGTAAGCGCTAAAGCGTCAGATATAGCAAGCGCACATATAATACTAGATGTTGGAGCTAAGTTGTAAGGACAAGCTTCTTTCGTAACAGAGGCATCAAGAACTATATCTGAATGTTTTGCTAATTGTGACTTTTTATTGCCTGTTATTGCAATTATTTTACATTTAATAATTTTTAGTAGAGGAACAAGTTTAATTATTTCTTCAGTTTCTCCAGAATTTGAGTAGATTATTATTACATCTTTAGTATTTATTACTCCCATATCTCCATGCAGCGCCTCTGTGGCATGAATAAAAATTGATGGAGTTCCAGTACTGCTTAAAGTAGCAGCTGTTTTCATAGCAATGTATCCAGACTTACCAAGACCTATTGTTATTATTTTTCCTAAATTGTTATTTATTAAATCACACGCTTTATCAAAATTTTCATCTATCTTTTTCAAAGTTCTAGTTAACGCTGTTATCTCACTTTTAATAATTTCTGTCGCTAGATTGATATTAGATTTGTTCTTCATGTTATTTAAAAATTAATATTAAGTATAGAAAGTATGTTATTACTAATATTACTGAATATACAGTTCTAAACATACTATTTGATCGAATAATAAGGTATAAAGCCAAAGTACAGAAAGTGAGCATTAAAATATCTCTCATAATATCATTAGCATCTATGTCAGAAGCGCTGATTATTCCAGCTAAAGACATGGCTATTGCAATATTAAAAATATTTGAACCAATAATATTACCAACTATAAAATCAATCTTGCCTTTTCTTGCAGATTGAATGCTAGCAGCTAGCTCAGGCAAACTTGTTCCAAGAGCAGTTAGCGTAAGACCAATAGTATATGGACTTATTCCTAAAAAGGTTGCAATTTGTGTAGCTCCATTAATAAAGTAAAATGACCCATATATCAACATTCCGAGACTTAGTATGAGGTAAACCATTAAAATCATTAAGTTAGAGTAATTATTAGTATCAGTAGGTTTTATTTCATCTGAAGATTTAAAATAATACACACTGATTATAAATAGTATTATTAGTATAAATGAGTCTTTCATATCGAGGTTCTCATCAATATATATTAATAAGAAAGCAATTAAACTTAGTACAACCATGCTTATGAACGGCCTTATCGGAAGGTTATCCTTGTTTAATTTTCCTTTAATAAAAAAAAGTGAAAGACAAAATACCAAAGCTATATTTGATATATTTGAACCAAAAGCATTACCTATTGCTAAAATTGTTTTGTTTTGTAGAGCTGATTCAATTGATATGAAAATTTCTGGTGCAGATGTTGCGATGCCAATCATAAAGAAACTTGCATAGAAACCAGATATTGAGAATATTCTCGAAACATTATCGGTTGATGTGACCAACAGATTTGACCCTACTAATAGTAATAGTAGGCCTATTGATAAGATAGATATGGATTCAATCATCATATTTATGATTGAAATATATTAAATGTTTTACTAGTAGTTGATTTCAAGAACATCAATTTCAAATTCTTGGATGTCTTTTCCATCTACAATCATCTTAGCTCTTTTTTGCAGATAAGATTCTCTTAGAAATATATACTTATCTTTTGCCGCAGTATCTAAGATTTTTGTAGCTTGTAATAAGTTAGCCCTAGTATCTATAACATTTGTTGCTTGTATAATTTGCCTTTCTTCATGATGCAGTTCTGTATGAACTGGTGATATACTTTTCTCAACTGCTATGTCAGCATAGAACCCAGGTGCATCTCTGAATGTGCTTGGACCAAAAAATGGTAGAACTAGATATGGTCCGGCAGGTACACCATAATGACCTAGTGTTTGCCCAAAATCTTCTCTGTGTTTTTCAATTCCTAAACTTGATGCAACATCAAATAAGCCAAAAATACCTACTGTAGAATTTATAACAAATCTACTTGTAGAAGAAATAGTCTTATCTAGTTTCATTTGCAACGTACTATTAACTATAGTATTTATCTCCCCTAAATTATTGAAAAAATTTGACACACTATCTTCAACAGGATCTGGTGTTATTGCACGGTAACCATTAGCAACAGGTTCCAATACTGTGTCATCAATTACTTCATTAAATCCAAAGACTACTCTATTTATAGGCTCTAGAGGATCTTCATCTGACGACAATGCATCTTTAGCACTAAGAACGAATGAAGCAGATAGCACAATCGAAAAAGTAAATGTGAATATGCTGTATATTTTTTTAAATTTATCCCTTAACATAATTGGATTATATACTAAAATGACTTATATGATTAAAAAAATATCAATCTTCATAACTTTTTTAATACTAATTACACCTTCGGCATATTCATCTGAAGGCCCTGATGATTTCTTGAAAAAATCAGTGGAAGAGGTAACTGCGCTCGTGTCTGAACATAAAGAAAGGTTTGAGAAAGATGAAAATTTTTTAAGGAGCAAAATGAATTCCGTTGTAATGCCTAAACTTGACATTACTCTAATGTCGAAGATTATACTTGGGAAAGAAATATGGACAGGATTAACTTCGCAACAAAAAAAAGACTTTGTTCAAGCATTTAAATTCAGAATGACAAGTACTTACATGAAATCAATTACTGCATTTGATGGCGAACAAATAGAATTTCTTCCCTATGTACCAGGGAAGAAAAGTAAAATTGCGCTTGTGAAATCAAAATATTTAATTGCAGCAGGTAATATAGATGTTGATTATCGGCTAATCAAAAATGATGATGGCTGGAGAGTCTACGATATAATTTTTGAAGGTATCAGTTTAATGAAGAATTATAGAGCAGATTTTAGACAACATGTTAACAAGAATGGGATTAACTCTCTTATTATAAGTTTAGGTCAATAACAACTGCTTAAATAGGCTTAAAAGAAATAAGCATTCTAGGTAGTACTGTTAAGACAGCTATAAGCGCAACAAACATTGCGAAACCAGTTAAAACTCCGAATATAATAGTCGGTATAAAATTAGACAGGATTAGTATGGAAAATCCAAATATTACAGTAATGCCAGTGAAAAATATTGCTTTTCCGATTGTGGAATGGCAAATCAGTATAGTTTTCTCGTAGTCTTTACAAGATTTTAATTCCTCTTTAAACCTATAAATATAATGAATGCTATTGTCAACAGCTATACCTACTGTTATGGCTGCTATAGTAATAGTCATCATATCTAATGGTAATTTCATTATTCCCATTATTCCTAGCACCAGAAGCGCTGAAATTAGATTAGGCACAATTCCTATAAGCATCAATGTTATCGATTTGAATAAAATTAGGAACATCGCGGCTATAATAAGCATTACAAAGCCAAGAGACATAATTTGAGAATCAAATAAACTTTGTAACATATTATTGTATAGAAGTAGAATTCCTGAAAGTGTAATTTGCTCTGACTTGAGATATGCATCTTGATTTAAATCATTTTGAATTTTCTCAATGAGATCAGCTCTTCGGAGATCGGGATTTGAGTCTATGACTCTAACATTGATTCTTGCTTCATTATTTTCTATCGACAAGTAAGGGGTTACTGCAATGTTCTTAACTTCATCAGGTAATTTCTTATATAGCAGAGACATCTCAAGGCTATTTAATTCTTTATCATTATTGACGATTTCAGCAACACGAATTGAAGAAGCAAAAGATAATACTTTTCCTATATACTTATTGTTATCTAAATAATCATGAACATATTTAATTTTATTGACTTTATCAGTTGTAAACCAGTTTGATTCTAGAGACTCTTCTTCATCGCCTAATAAATCTTCATATTCGTCCTTTTCGACGCTGGACTCTGAATCATCGAATTTAATAATAATATCCATTGGTGTTGTCCCGCCAAGTTCATTATCTATTAGCTGCATGCCCTTATAAATTTCCGTATCTGACCTAAAATAATTAATGAAGCTATTTTCAACTTTGAGTTGATTTAAGCCGTATATTGTTATTACAGTTACTAATAAAAATACAGCATATATCGATTTGCCTGAATTAATTGTAATTTTAGCTAAAAAATCAGTAATAAATAATTTTGTTTTATTTGCCTGGATTATAGAATTTCTTTTATTAGAAAAAATCATAATCAGACTCGGAAGAAGCACAAAAGATGTCAAAAATAATGTAGTAAGCCCAAGAACCATCATATAGCCAAAGTCTATGACAGGTTTGATATCACTAAATATTAAAGAGGCAAATGCTACAATTGTTGTTAATGCTGTATATAAACAAGGCCATATCATTTTTTGGGTTGTTTCTATTAGGGATAGCTGCTTATTTTGATTGGAGTTACTATAAATCTGTCTGTATCTTACAATAATATGGATATTCATAGATAATGTCAGTATTAACATTAGAGAGATAAAGTTCGATGATATTACCGTCACTTTCCAATCTAGATAACCCAGTAAGCCAATCATGAATAGAACTGAATAAATACAGTTAATTACAGGTGTGATTACCCATATTAATTTTCTAAATATAATTACTAATGTTCCTAATATAAATATAAGTACCCCAAAACCAAAATTTATTAAATCATTTTTTATGAAAGTAACCATATCATTGGTAATCATAGGAATGCCACCGAGTCTTATTTCATATCTATCGCTAGTATATTTTTCTTGAACTTTTCTTATGTCCTTAATAAAACTATTAATATTTTTCTTCTGAATTTCAGAAAGATCGTCATATAACCGTTTTGATGTCAAATACATATTTTCATAAGAAGGATCTTCTTGATATTTTTTATAAAATGTATCTTTTTTGATAAGAGCATCTTTTAAAGAGGCATTATTTTTTAGGTTTATCTGCATAGCTGTCGTCTTACTATCTTCACTTATGACTAAATCTTTATATATAGGGCTAGTCAATATTTCTTGTTTAGCAAGCTCAGAATCTATATCTTTACTGAATATATCTGGAATATCATTAATTAACTCTGTTAAAGGTTTTTTTGAACTACTTACTAGAGGGATATTTGTTATAGCTATTACAGACTGGACGTCAATAAAATTCTCAATTTCTATAACTAAATTATTAACATAACTAAGAGTTTCATTTGTAAAGATATCCTTGTGCTTATCTGTAACTGTAAGAATTAAAAATTCGTTAGATCCATATCTATCGTTTATTTCTCTGAATAAATTCAAGTCTTTGTCATCTTCAAGTATCAATGTGTCTGCTGAAGCATCTAATTTAAAATTATTTAAATTAGTAAGCGAGACCATTAGTATGATTGAAAGGATTATGAGAACCATACCAGGGTAGCAAATAATATATTTTTCGTATAAGTGCGATATCTTTTTATTCATAGCTTTATTGAGTATAAACTCTTAGAATACCGAAACAAACTTAAAAAAAAATAACTATGGATAAATTATTAATAGAAGGTGGGCAACCTTTATCAGGTTCAGTAAAGATATCAGGTGCTAAAAACTCTGTACTTCCAATGTTGTGCGCATCTGTGATGTCTTCAGATGGAGCCGTAGAATTAGAAAATGTTCCTCATTTACAAGACGTAACAACTACTACGAGACTGTTAACACAAATGGGCGTAAGTGTAACAATGGATGAATTCATGAATATTAGCCTTGATTCATCAAATCTTTACAATTTTTATGCACCATACGATTTAGTCAAAACAATGAGATCCTCCATATTAGTTTTAGGACCTTTGCTTGCAAGATTTGGTGAAGCCAAAGTTTCACTTCCTGGCGGATGTGCTATCGGATTAAGACCTGTAGATATGCATTTAAAAGCGCTTGAAAAAATGGGAGCTGAAATTAAAGTTGAGAGCGGTTATATTACAGCTCAATCAGAAAGACTAAAAGGAACTAATATTATTTTTGAAAAAAAATCAGTGACTGGAACAGAAAATATTATTATGGCCGCATCATTAGCGAAAGGGACCACAAAGATAGAAAACGCTGCTAGCGAGCCTGAGATTTCAGATTTATGTATATTCTTAAACAAAATGGGAGCAAAGATAAGTGGATTTGGTAGTGATTCTATTCAGATTGATGGAGTAGACAAACTGAGTGGTACGAAACATAAACCATTGCCAGATAGAATTGAAGCCGGAACTTTTATGGTTGCAGCATCTATCACGAGAGGTGATATAGAAATAAACAATATTATCCCTGAACACTGCAAAGCTGTAATGGAAAAACTTATTGAAGCTGGGGCAGAAATTACTTCTGCTAAAAATTCAATCAGAGTAAAGATGAGTAAACGGCCAAATGCTGTCAACATAGAAACTAATGCCTATCCATATTTTCCAACAGACATGCAAGCTCAAATAACTGCACTAAATACTATCGCCAAAGGTGAAAGTTTTGTTAAAGAGAATATTTTTGAAAATAGATTTATGCATGTTCAAGAATTGGAAAGAATGGGAGCTTCTATTAAGGTTAATGACAATACAGCAACTATAAACGGGATAGAAAAACTACTAGCAGCACCAGTAATGGCGACTGATTTGAGGGCTTCTGCGAGCCTAATATTAGCTGGACTTGCAGCTGAGGGAACGACAGAAATAGGAAGAGTTTATCATATAGACAGAGGTTACGACTGCATAGAAGAAAAACTACAGTTAATTGGGGCTAGGATTTCAAGAAAACCCATGTAAAATGCTAGCAAATGATTAGATTAGCTATATCCAAAGGAAGAATTCTAAAGCAAGCGATTGAAATCCTTGGCGATAATAATATCACTTGCAAATTCAATCCACTAAGCTCTAGAAAATTAATAATTCCAACTAATATAAAGAATCTTGAGATTGTGGTTATCAAAGCTACTGATGTTCCTCTTTACATAGATTCAGGCAAAGTTGATATTGGCATAGTAGGAATCGATACTCTTTTAGAAGATAACATCGATAATCACTATAGACTTTTAGATCTTCAAATAGCTAAGTGTAAACTTGTTGTAGCTGGTAAACCAAATACTAGGTATTTTAATAATATGAAAATCGCAACAAAGTACCCAAATGCAGCAAAAAAATACTTTGAAGAGATTGGGCTACAGTGTTCTGTTTTAAAACTTTATGGTTCTATAGAACTTGCTTCTGTTCTATCTCTTTCTGATTTTATCGTAGATATAGTTGAGTCAGGAAAAACTCTTAAAGAAAATGGATTAAAAGAATTTGATAAGATTTATGATATATCATCATTATTAATTGCAAATAAAGTTTCATACAAACTGAAAAATAAGGAAATAAAATCATTCATTAATAGGATTAAAACTTATGATAAATAAAACAGATGACTTAAGGATAATCAATACACAAGAGCTTATTAGCCCTAAAGATATTATAAGTCAGATTTCTCCTTCAAAATCTGGAATAAACACTATAATAAAAACAAGATTAGAAATTAAAGATATTCTTGATAAAAAATCTAAGAAATTTGTGATTGTTGTTGGTCCTTGCTCAATACATGATGTTGATGCTGCCAAAGAATATGCAGCTAAATTAAAAAATTTAAAGAATGAATTATCTGAAAATATTATATTAATCATGAGAGCATACTTTGAAAAACCTAGAACAGTAATTGGCTGGAAAGGATTAATCAATGATCCAGATTTAGATGGGTCATTTAAAATTAACAAAGGTATTAAAATAGCAAGA
>Ga0228630_1001052_pt1 | contig 11183 bp, 7 predicted proteins | sample 37DmetaG_FD_183038 | JGI IMG/M metagenome (GOLD analysis project Ga0228630, IMG submission 183038) | Seawater microbial communities from Monterey Bay, California, United States - 37D | ecosystem: Environmental > Aquatic > Marine > Coastal | place: USA: California | collected 2016-10-25 | reverse complement strand
CAGTACTATGGTGGTACCGGCATCGGACTAGAGGTTGTCAAAAGCTTTGTTGATTTACACAAAGGAAAAATTGATGTCAAAAGTAAAAATAATGTTGGTACAGAATTTAAAATTTATCTTCCAAAGGGAAATAAACACTTTAATAAGGACCTATCAACCATGGATATAAATCCAGATACTTCAAATTTTGATCAAATCAATGACGTATTAGACGAGATTGATAGTATTGAGCCTAAAAAGCCCGAGGTAAAGAAAACAATTCTTATCGTCGAAGACAATCTAGAACTTAAAAATTATGTCAAAAATGAACTTAAAGAACATTATAAAATTAAAACCGCAGAAAATGGTAAAGAAGGCCTAGAAAAAGCACTTAAATTTATGCCCGATATGATTATTACAGATATAATGATGCCTGTAATGGATGGAATTGAATTTTGCAAAAGAGTTAAAAATGATATAAAAATTAGCCATATCCCCCTACTGATGATGACTGCAAAAGGGATGCAAATTGACAAAATAAAGGGGATAGATTCTGGCGCAGATGCTTACATCACAAAACCATTCAACATGAGTGTGATGAAGTCACACATAAAACAACTTATTACAAGTCGTCAAATCTTATTTGAAAAATATTTTAATGGAATTCAAAATAAAGATTTATCCAACACTACTTCTTTAGACAAACAATTTATCACAAATGTATTGGACTATATCCATAATGATATAGCTAATCCAAACTTAGGAGTTGAACAACTAGCCGAGGAGCTGTTCCTTAGTAGAAGTAAACTCTACAGAAAAATAAAGGCATTGACAGGGGATACAGCTACTGAATTTATTAGAAAGATTAGATTAGAGAAAGCTAAAGAATTATTAGAAAAAACAGATCTGACCGTTAGTGAAATTGGTTATAAAGTTGGATTTTCTTCTCCGTCTTATTTTACCAAATGTTTTAAAAATCATTTTGGTCGAATTCCAAAAGAAATAAGATTAGAAAAATAGACTAATTTTTTACAAATTTCTTTTCGACAATTGCTCTATTTTCAAATTCAACTTTAGCTATATAAACCCCAGTTGACAGATGATTGACAGCAATTAAATTTGTGCGTTTTTTGGATACAATTAAACGCCCTGTACTATCGTATATTTCAATATATAAAATTTTATGGGTAGTATTCAAAAATAGATTTTCTTTAACCGGATTTGGATATAATTTTAACTCTAAATCTAATGGAGGTGCATTGTAGCCAAGAGAATAATCTTCTACTAATACATCAAACAAATCCAAAAAATAGAGCCCTACATCCGCCCCCATCAAGACTTGAACCTGCACATTGGTTATGTTCTGAGGAACAATATATTCAAATGAATAATATTCATAAGAAGTGGACAAAGAAAACGCTGAGGAAGCTGTATAATAAGGATTGTTCAAATTATCCTCTGCTTTTATTCTAAGCTTAAAAGATGTACCAAACATTGGGGATTTTGCATAACAACTTATTGTAAGTTTTTTGTTGGTTAAGTCTTGTTCATAATCAATGTTACTCAAAACAACTTTGTTGTAGGTGTCTGAAGCTGTAACCTCAATTCTGGCAGCAGAACTTCCAGAAAAAACAGTGTCAGAATGTTCTGAAATTGTGGCTACTGCACTACCAAATGTATTGAAAGTCCAGCTTGATGTTACCCCACATTCAAAATCGGGATTTAAAATAATTTGTCCCGAGGTCGGACCATAGCATTCTGGCCATATCCCATCCGCTAAAAGCGCTTCTTTTACGTCTTCAACCCAAACTCCTGTATCAGCATTTGAAGTGAATGGGTTATCAGTACGTAGATGAATGGTCTTATTGGACTTATTACCCGAGCACCATGCTGAAAATGAAAACCCTCGGTCTATGGCTTGTTCAGCAATATAGCGGTGGTACTCCACTCGATCAGAATTAACAGGTCCACCGTTATCTCCATAAACTCCTGTTTGATAATTATAGCCTCCTTCGTTATCCGCACCAAATTCTCCAAGTGTAATAGGGATACTGTTGTTTTCAGACCAAGTTTTAACAGTATTAAAATGTGAGGTTACCGTTGATTTATCGCTAGTTGTCCCCCAATTAAAATCATTATTATTTGCTGTTGAGGAGCTCGTAAAATTAAAAGGGATATAATAATGAAATGAAGCTATTAAGTTTGCATCACTGTTTAGAACTGCAGCACCAATAGTGGTTGGTGCTTGATAGGAATTTAATGTACCTCCTGTAATTATTATTGCACGTGTACTATTATTTCCGCCGGTGGATCTAATGGCCTCTATAATCATTAAATTGATTTCGTCCATCTCTTGTGCACTAACTTCAAAATAAGGTTCGTTAACGACTTCAAAAATTAAAGTTGAAGGAGCGTTTACAAAACGATTTGCAATTTGAAGCCAAATAGATTTAAATTTCATTAAATCCGCTGCTCGCTTTGCTGATGTTGGGTACGAATAATTATTGCTTTCAATATTAAAGGTCTCCAAAAATTCAGCTTTTAACTCTGCACCGTGAAAATCAATAATGGTGTACAAACCCTGCCCGATAGACCAATTTACAACGGTTTCAACCCGATTCAAATAAGTTTCACTTACTAAAAAATCTGTAACGCCCCCATCATATTGATCAACAGTATTTGTATTTGATGACCATAGTGAAGTATCATCACCTGTTGTTCGGGATCCAAAAAAATCCATTGGAATTCTGACATTAGAAAAACCAGCATCAGCAACATCAATAAAATATTGCTCGTAAACAACAGGTGCCCAATTACCTTCCACTGGAGCACTTAAAGTATTACCTAGGTTTATACCTCTACCCATTTGTTCCACAATACCCCAGGAAGAAGTTTGTGCATTGATTAAATAAATACCAAGCAGGCAAAACACTATTAATATTCTCTTTTGTTCTTTCATAAAAAAGAGGAGACCATGGTCTCCTCTGTATTAAATGCAAAACTTTGTCATTATTTTTTAAAGCTTTTACGCTCCAAGTCAATAATTTTTTGAACCTCTTCTCTATTAAATCTAGTCATTAATTTCTGACGAGTTTCTTTGGAAGCTGTTTTATAGACTGCTTTTTTTTCATCTTCGGAAAGTCCTTTACCTCGAATTTTTCTTGCATTAGAAGCATATTTATTATACAATGTTTGTTGTATAAACTCTGCGTCTGCATCTGAAATTTCCATTTGAGAGGTGATGAGTGCCACAGCATTCTCAGAACGATTGGCTGCAAATTTATTTTCTTGTGCCTCTACTATTAGAGTAAATAGACATAAAACAGCGGTGAATAAGATTTTTTTCATATTTATTTTTTTATAAATTTTTGTGTTGTTTGACCATCAGAGATAAAGTATAAACCAGGATCTAAAGTTGAAACATCAATTGGTTTAGACACGTCATCAATAGACATGATATTTTTTCCTAAAGTATCAAAAATGTAAAAGATGTTAGAAAGATTTGTTTTTTCAATATTCAAATGGTCCTGTACTGGATTAGGATAAAAAGAAAATGACTTTTCGTAATCAGTTAGGGATAAATTAGCTTCTGCAACTGTATTTTCGTAAGTACCTGTAGACAACTTAATTTGATCTAACTCGAAATATGACCCAGATCCAATCACTGAATTTATTTGAATGTGATCGATTTCACCATACCCAGTAAAATCATGTGTTCCTGTCACTGAAGCAGCTGACCAAGTGAAACCAGCTGTGCCATTAGCAGGCGTATCAGTCCATATAGCATAAGTTCCATTTTCAAAATTAAGCGTAAGACCAACATTAACATCCGTTGAATAGTCAATCGAATTCGGTCCAAAATGACCACCATTTTTAAAAACACCATTTCCACCATTGTAAAGCTGCGAACTTACCTGAGCTTTACCAGAATTGCCTCCTGAACCCTCAGCTAATTTTAAATTTGCAACAACAGTATTACTGGAATTTTTCATTCTAATTTGAAATAATGTTCCAGAACCAGTAACTATGTTCCAACTTTTAAATGCCAAAGACAAGTGTAATTCAGGACCAGTAAAATTCAACCCATCTAAATACAACGGTGAATAAGCATTTGGACTACCGTTATTATTACTGTCTGGAACAACATCAAATGTAATAGTGCTATCTTGGTCATTTCCAGTGAGGTCTGTAGACTCAGAAGTTAAGTAATTTAATGCAGTGTTGGTCACTATTAAAGATGGATCAAGAGTTGAAACTTCAACACTGTTGTTCAATTCCCAAACAGCTAAAATATTCTCTTGAGCATAAGTTTGAGCTGATGTTAAAATAAAAAGTAAAAAGTAAAAATTTCTCATATGTTTGTATGTGTTGGTTAATTAAATTTGTATTGTTTTTTTATTGTTGATTCGCCTTCTAAATAGCCTAAAGAGACTAAAAAGCGGTCAATTTCGTCAGTTGTTTCAATGAAATATTTCACAGGAGGTTTTGCAAAAAAAGCATGCCCTTGTCCTTCATATAAAACCACATCACAGCGATTAACATATGACTCCATTTTGGACTGGTATTTTTTTACGGTTGGCACTGGTAAAATTCTATCTTCTGTACCCACAAGTATAATAGTTGGAGGTGCATTTTTTGAAATATTATGAATTGGTGAAAGTGATTTATAGTCATTACCAAAACGCTTGTGGGCATAATGGTCAGGTCCTAAATCCAGTACAGGATTTAACAACACCAATGCATTAGGTTTTGAACTAATACTTAACTCCTCAGTAGGGTTATCCCACATTTTTAATAATCCACAACTTGCTGCTAAGTGCCCTCCAGCAGATCCACCGCCAGCGGTTATTGTATTGGGGTTGATCTTAAATTTATTGGCGTGTTTTCTAATGTATCTTAGAGCAGATTTTGCATCTTCAACAGCATCGTAAGGTGAGGTACCATGCGTATTTTTCAGCCTATATTCTGCCGAAATAGCTACCATCCCTCTAGAAGCAAAATACATCGATTGGCGTTTGAATGCCTTGTGATTGCCATTGTTCCAGCCCCCACCATGAAAGAAAATAATAGCATTGTGTATTTTCTGTTCATCAAATTTTTTGGGATTATAAACATGAAGTTTTAGAGTAATATCCTCAACAGTTTTGTAAACAACAGCGTTTGCATTAATAATTTCAGGAGCTGCATGAGAGAAACCTGAAATAAGCAAAAATGAAAATATCATTGTTTTTAAAACATTCATAGTCCAAACTTATGTTTAAGAAAACGTTGTAGATGAAACATTTGAAGCAAATACTGTTATTAATGAAGCAAACAGTAAGTTTATTTTATTGAAAATGAAAATTAACGCTGATTCAAATTTTCTTCGTTGTATACCCGCTCGATGACAATGTCTGTCATTTTTCGCATTTCGTCTAGCCCTATATTATCTTTATATTTGATTTGAAGTGCTTTTAATTTTTTCTTTAGCTTTTTTATTAGTTTCTTATACTTGACATTTTCATATAAATTATTTACCTCATTGGGGTCATTATCCAAGTCATATAATTCCCACTCGTCCATTGAATAATAAAAATGAATCAACTTAAAACGGTTGGTACGAATACCATAATGCGGTTGTACCCTATGCCATTTAGGATATTCGTAGTAATGATAATACACTGCGTCTCGAACATCACTAGTTTCTAAATCCAATTGAGAAACAAAACTTGTGCCTTGCATGTCTTCTGGAACAGAAATCTCAGCTAATTCCAACATAGTGGGTGCGAAATCAATATTCAATAATAAATTAGAATTAACTGTTCCCGGTTCAATGCGTTTTGGGTATGAGATCATAAAAGGCATTCGAAAAGACTCTTCATACATCCAGCGCTTATCAAACCACCCGTGCTCACCCAAATAAAATCCCTGGTCAGAGGTGTAGATAACAATAGTATTTTCGGCCAATCCACTTGCTTCCAAATAATCGAGCATCTGCCCTACAGCCTTATCAACCCCTGCTACACAACGTAAATAATCCTTAATATAAGTTTGGTATTTCCAGTTTTTCAAGGCAGCTCCTTGCAACGTATCTGATGGGGTCCAAAACTGACCTTGATTACCATAGGAATAATAATCATTCAATTCTCGCCTTTTAAGTCCATCTGGTGGTGGTATTTTTAAATCACGACGATTCATGTGGTTTTCAATCTCCATCCATTGGTCTTTTGCTGCTTTTCTCCCCTCATAATCATCATTAAAATTTGGAGGATGAGGAAAATCACCGTCGTTAAAAAGCGAATGAAATTCTTCCGCTGGCTCCCATGGTCGGTGCGGCGCCTTAAACTGATACATCAGCATAAAGGGTTTTTCTTTATCACGTTCATGATCCAACCACTTTATGGCATCATGAGCAACTTGTGCAGTTGAATGACGCTTGCGCTCAACAATTGTATCCTTTCCATTTTCCAAAAAAACAGGGTTAAAATAAGTACCCTGCCCACCCCAATTAATCATCACCTTAGAATAGTCAAACCCCGTAGGATTTGTCCCTAAATGCCATTTTCCTATCACAGCGGTTTCATATCCTGATTTTTGAAATAGCTTGGGAAATGTCATTTGGCTACCATCAAAATCTCCTCCTTTTTCATTCTTAAAAAACCCATTAACATGACTATACTTTCCGGTCAAAATTGAGGCTCGACTTGGACCACAAATAGAATTGGTATTAAACGTTCTGGTCATTAGCATGCCATTTTCGGCAATGCGATCAATATTTGGAGTAGGCGCCAATTCTGCGAGCCAGTCTTGGTAAGCACTTACGGCACTAACGGCATGATCGTCAGACATTATAAAAACAATATTAGGGCGACTATTGGATGATAAATCAACGTTCGTATTAGTTTGTCCGTTGCAATAGGAAATTACAAGTAGAGAGAATAAAATTTTTAATTTTTTCATACCTATGTTATTTAAAGGATTGATTAAATGTGTTCAGTCTTTAGCTCAAAGCTTCAACTGCAGTACTTTATCGATATAAAGCGGCAAAATTTGATTAAAAGATTATAGGTTTTATTGATTGTTTATCAAAGCTTTTTTAATTATACTATAAGCTGGTGTAGGTTCAAAATTAGAATCGTATATGGATTGGAAATAAATATCGGGTTTTTTAAATCGCTCACCCATATCCCATAAATTCAGAGTAACCACACCAGAATTAACTTTAGATTGTAAAACATTTACTATTTTTTGATAAATAATAGCTTGTGTTTGAAATTCCTTAAGTAAATCTGATTTATCAGCTATTTTATAATCCAATTCCGTAATGTGAAAATCTAAATCATTGGCATGAGCCCAATCTATTAAGTCTGATAATTCCATTAAAGCTTGATCTGTTTTTTCAATAAAATTAGCTGTAGTTTTACTTAACTTTAAATGACCTTGCCAGCCAATTCCATCTACACGAAGACCCTTATTTCTTAGATAAAGAATAGTTTCTTTAACCTTGTCCCACATGGGTTTTTGCATGCCAGCGTTTTGATTGTATACTAACTTGACGTTAGGTGCATGTTTCGTTGCTATTTCAAAAGCTTTTACGATATAATTCGGAACACCATTTTCGTCTAGTCCCATAGTTAGCCAAGGGTTTTCCCAGCGATCGGTTCCTGGTTTTGGACCAAACCAACTGCCATCAGGTAAAATAGTTTCATTGACTACATCCATGTAATGTACCGTTGATTCTTCGTTATAACGTTTGGCTGAAGCTGTCATAAATTCAATCATAACATCCTCTAACTCTTCTGCTGTCCTGCGGTCTTCCTTGGCCCATTTTGAAGCTTGTGGGCTGATGGGACCATGAATGCGAACAGAAAGATTGTGAGTTTTTGAAAACTCGAGAAACTCATCTATTCTATCCCATTGCCAAACACCCGGTCTAGGATATACACGTTGCTGTTTAGCAGCATTTGCAGGACATAAGAATTTAAAGTCTTTCAAGAAAAGTTCTTCTTCCTTACCTCCAAGTTCATGATGGTTTAGAGTGGCTCCTATCAATAGTTTATTTTCAGAAGCTTTTACTAAATCTTTTATGGGTGTATTACTTTGAGTGTTGAAAAAATTAGCCGCTAGTTTCTGAAATCGTTGAATCAAAGATTTTGATTTTTCATCTTCTGCAAGATTAACTGTTTCTGCTGGGTCTATTTTGTAATCATAGAGTTCTTCAGCAAAAATATCTTTTTCAAAAACAGGATCTGTGCTTTTCTTTCCATTAAGCCATACCGTATAGCGGTAGCGGTCAGTCCTAAAACTATATCCTGTTTTTTTAGCATTAGTCCATTGACTAACCGCAAAAGGCTTTACAGATATTTGTTCGCCCCTAACTAATGGCATTAAATTTTTTCCATCTAAGTTTTCTGGTATTTTAAACCCAGTAGCAGCACAAAGTGTTGGAAAAATATCAACAAATTCTGTTGGTGATTTAATTTGTATTTTTTTATTAACTCTTGGGTCTAAAATAACAAGTGGTGAACGGGTAGCTTGCTCAAAATTCGAATGCTTATTCCACAGACCATGATCGCCCAAATGCCATCCATGATCGCCCCAAATTACAATAATCGTATTTTTATCCAAACCTGTTGTTTTTAGCTTATCCATAATTTTACCAATTTGCGCATCAATAAAACTAGTACTGGCATAGTATCCATGGATCAGATCTTTTTGAAATTCATCAGAAAGTATTACTCGATTGCTGTTTGAAACTTCATATGAAATTTCTGGAGTGATATAAGATCTCAGTTCTCCAGAGCTATGATAAGCTATTCTAGGACCATTTTTAGAATTCTGTTGAAATTCATTGATTTTAAATTTTGATGGATCATACATGTCCCAATAACGCTTTGGTGGCGTAAATGGCAAATGAGGCCGCTTAAATCCAACAGCTAAAAAGAATGGTTCACTAGATTCTAATTTATATTCATCAAGAAATTTATTGGCGTATATTGCCAAAGCGCCATCTACATAAGCATCGTCTGGGGCATCAGTCTTTTCGAAAGGGGGTTTAAATGTATCTCTTAAATATTTTCCTAAATTTTTAACCCCATTAGCTTTTGCTTCATTTCTTAATTCTTTAATATGTGCTTTAATTTTTGGGTCTTGGTAAAACCCCATAGCAGGTGGACCATAGTCACTAGGATAGTCAAATTTGTGTTCAGGCATGTATGGGATAGACCATGAGGGTTTATCTCTAAATTGATCTACACAGCGAGGATCAAAAATTTTACCTAGTCCAACAGTTGTGTAGCCGTTATCTCTAAAGAATTGAGGAATGGTAACAATGTCTGGAACCATATCGCGCATCTTAGTTTTTAAGTCTCTAACCTTTGTATAGTCCGGACGCTTTCCAGTCATTAGACTGGCACGAGCTGGACCACAGACAGCTTGTTGGGTGTGGTTATTTAAGAAAACTGTACCGTTTTCGGCTAGTAAATCAATGTTTGGAGTGCGTGCTAAATCGTCTCCAAAAGCACCAATAGTTGGCTTCAAATCATCAACCGCAATGAAAATAATATTTGGAGAAGAATTTGAAACCTGAGCCTGAATTAAACCACAAAAAAAGAAAAATAGAAAAGTAAATTGAATTGTTTTAGTCATGTTATATTTTGATTCAATCAAACTTAATGTTTATTTGAACCGACGTATGATAAATTTGTTGCAAATTCTATGACTAATGGGGATGTTTAAACTTAATATGTTGGAAGTGTGTGGTAAAATCGTATTTTTAGTAACTAACTATTAAATTATTTCCTTGTTTAGAATAGAAAATATACAAAGCACCATTGAAAACGCAATTGAGTTAATAGACTCTAAAAATGGAACAAAAGCTAGAATTAACCTAAGTTATGGAGCTAGTATTGACGAATTGGTTTTTAATAATATTAAAGTTATTACAAACCTCAAACCATTAGATCATAAAAAAACTTATCCTAGCTCTATATTATTTCCATTTGCAAATAGGATTAAGGAAGGAAAATATGCTTATGAAGGTCAAAATTACAATTTAGATTGTAATGAAAAAGAAGCAAATAATGCACTTCACGGATTAGTTTATGATAAAACCTTTACTGTTGAAGAAAAAAAACAATTTGATGACGAGGTAGAAATTAAACTTTTTTATGAAGAACTAAATCCACCAATTGGCTATCCATTTAAGTTTAGAATCGAACTACATTATAAACTTACAAAAGACACTTTAATCCTAAAGACAAACATAATCAACATAGACCAGAAAAAGTTTCCTTTTACACTTGGATGGCACCCCTATTTTAACAGCATCGATTTGGATATGAGCGAGATTGAGTTTAGCAGCACAAAAAAAATTAAATCCAATAAAAACAATATTTCAGTAGGAGTTGAACCCTTTGAGTCGGAAATGCCTTTAAGTTTGAGTAAAAAACTATTTGATGATGCTTTTATTTTAGAACAACCGGAAGTTAAATTTTTTACACCAGAATATGACTTGGTTTTGACCTCGTCTGAAAAAGAGAACTTTTTACAATTATATACACCAATTAATACTAATGCAATTGCCATTGAACCAATGACAGGTATTTCAGACAGTTTTAATAACAAAATTGGTTTAAAAGAATTATTACCAGATGAGTGTTATGGGATTGAATGGCAAATATTTATTAAAATTAAATAATAAAATATTCTATTAAAAATAATCAAATCTCCATAAAAATTAGGGTGTGTTTTACATGGAACCCCAAAAGTGAAAGCTATTTTCGGCTCTATTCCGATTTTATTGAAGGTAATTTAAAGCATAAAAAAAGGAGAACCGATTCCAGTGCATCAATTCTCCGATTTAGTGACCCAAACTTACGAATGTTTGAACTTTATCGAAGTTATTGAACTAATTTATAACTATTCCTTCTTTAAGTCCATCACCGTTCTAAAACCCAAATGTTCTAAAGACGTACTAGGATCGGTGGCCATTCTTGATGATACTCTGTAACTGGCACAATAGGAGGCATTGCATAAAAAAGAACCACCTCTAATCACACGCTCATGTACATACGGATTATTGGGATTAAAGGCCTCCTTAGGTCCTTTTGGATTATTAGTTATTGAATTTTCTTTACAGTATTGATAGTACTGACTGCTATACCAATCACTAGTCCATTCCCATACGTTGCCAGAAATTTCATAAAGCCCATAACCGTTTGGAG
>Ga0228630_1001051_pt1 | contig 11188 bp, 15 predicted proteins | sample 37DmetaG_FD_183038 | JGI IMG/M metagenome (GOLD analysis project Ga0228630, IMG submission 183038) | Seawater microbial communities from Monterey Bay, California, United States - 37D | ecosystem: Environmental > Aquatic > Marine > Coastal | place: USA: California | collected 2016-10-25 | reverse complement strand
CTATTAAGTCATCTTTACAACAATACCAAATTGGCAGAGTTGTAGTTGAGAATACAGGTAACATTGGAAAGAGCTATCGAAAACATGACGAGATAGGGACACCATTATGTATTACAGTTGATTTTGATACACTTGAAAATAACACTGTCACAATACGCGATAGAGACACGATGGAGCAAAAGACCATATCTCTTGATGAAGTAAATAAATACTTTATTGATTACTTTTCTGATGTTAACTACTAAATATATTATTTTAGATAGAGACGGTGTCATCAATCATGACTCATCATCATATATAAAAAGTCCTCGCGAATGGATTCCAATAGACAGAAGTCTTGACGCGATTGGCTTGCTAACAAAACATTCATACAGAGTATTATTGGTCTCAAATCAGGCAGGTGTTAGTAGAGGAATTATCAAGTATAAAGATTTGATTGAAATTCATAATAAGTTTTTATCATGTTGTCATGAACATGGAGGTAAAATATTTTCTACTTACTATTGTTATGATCATCCAGATTCAAAATCAACTAAGAGAAAACCACAACCTGGTATGTATCTAGAAATTGCGGACCGATTGGGTATCAATCTTTCTAATATCTTTGCAATTGGTGATTCACCCAAAGATATGATTGCTGCGTTATCATCCGGGTGTAAACCACTAGGAGTTAGGACAGGCAATGGCAGTGAGATAAAAAATCAAATGCCTGAGGTTGACTTATTTAACGACTTATATGATGCGGTTGAGTATGTGATTGATTATGATAAGCAATATATTCTTAATATTTAGATCCCTGCTATTTTGGATAAACATTGTTTTTTCAGTTCTAGTGTTTGGCCCAATTACTTTTTTATCTGGACTTGTTTCTTACAACCTATGTCTTTATCTAAGCAAACAATGGTGTAAATATAATTTATTTTTTTTAAAATATATTTGTTTACTATCATATAACTTCGGTAATCATGAAATTAAAACATCCAAAATAATAATATCTAGACACCAATCTACTTGGGAAACTTTCTTCTTCATGGCCTACATTGACTATCCTATTTTTATATTAAAAAAAGAGCTTTTAATGATTCCACTGTTTGGATGGTGCTTGTATCTATTAAAACATATTTCAATTGATAGATCTGATGGAGCTTCCTCTTTAAAAAAGATTATGAAGTCATGTAACAAACATATTGAACAAGGAAGAACGCTTATCATTTTTCCCGAAGGAACAAGATCTCTTCATGGTACAAAAGCAAAAATAAAAAGAGGTGTTTTTAAAATATTAGAGTTTGTTAAAACAAAATCTTATGTAGTCAACCATAATGCAGGTAAATATTGGAATAATTCTTTTCTTATTAGACCAGGTAAAATTGAAATTAATATAATATCTCTTGAATATGATACTAATTTAGAGAATTTAAAAAGTAAGATACAAAAGCATTTCTCAAAAGTCTAACAGTTACTAAAACTAAGGAGCAGGATTGGGTTGATTTAAATGAACCTCATTAATTTCTTCCAATATTTCTTCGCTAAGGTCTATATCAATTGATGCAATATTTTCTTTTAATTGCTTCATTGTGGTTGCACCAATAATATTCGATGCCACAAACGGTCTTGTATTAACAAACGCTAACGCTAGATGGGTAAGGGAAATATTATATTTATTAGCAATCTTAGAATATTCCTTTACCGCATTAAGACAATTTTCATTACTATAACGAGTAAACCAATCACCATATAATCCCAGTCTCGTATTTTCCTCAGTTTTATTTATGTATTTTCCAGTAAGCTGACCAAAACCAAGTGGCGAATATGCCAGGAGACCAATATTTTCATGTTGTGAAATTTCTGCTAGACCTACTTCATAAATTCTATTAAGTAATGAGTATGGGTTTTGGATAGTAATGATTTTTTCATGCCCCGCATCTTTTGCAAGTTGGAGGTATTTATTAGTGCCCCATGGTGTCTCATTTGAAATCCCTATATATTTGACTTTTCCTGATTTTACTAACATTGACATCGCATCCAAAGTTTCCTCGATTAAAACTCCCATTTCATTAGAGTACTCATAACCTAGTCTCCCAAAAAAGTTAGTTTTTCTTTCAGGCCAATGTACTTGATATAAATCTATATAATCCGTTTGTAATCTTTTTAGAGAACCATCCACAGCTTGTAATATATGTTTTTTACTTAAACTAGAGCCACCTCTTAAGTACTCCATTCCTGGCCCTGCAACTTTTGTAGCTAAAATTATTTTCTCTCTATCATGCCTTTTAGAAAGCCAGTTACCTATTATTTGTTCAGTTTTACCTTGAGTTTCTTCTCTTGGGGGAATGGCATACATCTCTGCTGTGTCGATAAAATTAATTCCTTTATCTATGGAATAGTCTAGTTGTTCATGAGCTTCTTTCTCATTATTTTGTTCACCATAAGTCATAGTTCCCAAACATATTAAACTGACTTCTAGTTCTGTATTTGCAAGTTTTTTATATTTCATTACATGTTCTAACTTCTTCCATAAATATCATCATATCTTATGATATCCTTTTCAGATACTTTTATACCAGTTTGATCTTCAATAATTTCAAAATCTCTTATCCTCATTAACATGCTTGTAAATAATGTATTATATTTATATTATACCCACTAAATAGTTCAACGAGGTTTAACAAATCAACTACTTAATCTATATCCAGTCTCTATTATTAAATTTTGCCTCATGGCTGCCTAATGCTACTTCCAAAAAAGAATACCTTACGCGAGATATAATTGCAGGCACCACGATTGCGATGATAATCATCCCTCAATCAATGGCTTATGCTACATTGGCAAATCTTGATCCTGTTTATGGATTATATGCATCCTTCATACCAGTTGCAGTTGCTGCATTTTTTGGTTCATCAAGATATTTAGCTACAGGGCCAGTTGCCATGGTAAGTCTATTAACAGCAGTCGCTATAATAACATTGGCATCTGGAGATCAATCTCTTTATGTGCCACTGGCAATTATGCTAGCTTTGAGTGTTGGGGTTTTTCAAATCACCCTTGCTATGGCTAAGGCTGGAAAATTAATAGATATTGTCTTAAAAGAACACGTTATTCTCGGTTTCACATCTGCTGCAGCTCTGATAATTGCAAGTTCTCAACTGAGTAAAGTCTTCGGTTTAAATAAAGTTTCTTTAAATGATTTATTTAATTTAAGTAGTTTCTTAGAAAGCACTCCAATAAATTCATATGCAGTATTTATGTCAGTTATAGCTCTAATTATCTTGTATGTTTTTAAAAACAAGTTAACAAGATACCAATTTTTTGGGAACATCGCTGTACTGTCAGCCGTTGTTGTAACGATAATACTTTCTAAAAGCTTAAGTTATAATGGACCAATAGTCGGTGCTATTCCAGATGGTTTACCAAGCTTTTCAATACCTCAAATTGTTATTAGCTCAGAACTTATTTTCATGTTTGTAATTCATACTATTATTATTAGTTTCGTTGGTTTTATGGAGGCGATAGCTATCGCAAGGCAGTTAGAGCAGAAGGAGCCTGGTAAAAATTCTAAAGGCGTTGAGTTATATAAATATCCAACTCCAGTAAATTCTAATCAAGAATTATTTGGTCAAGGTCTAGGAAATATTGCTTCAAGTATTTCAGGATCATATCCTGTATCAGGATCATTTTCTCGTTCAGCCGTAAATGAATCAGTTGGTTCTTACAGCCCCATATCTTCGATTACTACAATGTTGATTGTTATGCTCACGTTGATGTATGCAACGCCACTACTTTTTGACTTACCGAAATCTACACTAGGCATAATCGTTATTTTTGCAGTTGTTCCTCTTATTAGAATTAATAAAATGAGGGATCTTTATAGTAATGATAAACAAAAAGGTACTGTTTCCTGGGTAACATTTTTTAGTACTTTAATATTTCCTATGTTATCAATAGAATTGTTTTCGGGTATTAATACACATATCTGGACAGGTATTATATTTGGCTTTTTATTATCTTTAATAATAGAGAGAAAGCCGACTACTGCTTAATATATATTAAATCAAAAATAAAATTTCTCTTGGCAATTCCTTTTTTTTCATATTTAGTTATAGGCCGAAAACCACGATTATTAGAAAACTTGATAGAACTCGAGGTCACATCATTTATAATTTTTTTTGCTTCTAAAGCATAATTTACATTATCTGTTGAAAAGTGAAAAAATCCATTTTTCTTTATAATTGATTTGATAATGTTGAAAGTATACTCATTTAACAACCTTCTCTTTCTATGTTTCTTTTTTTGCCAAGGGTCTGGAAATAACATATAAACTTGGTTAATAGAATTTGCACTAATTTTTTCAATTATCTCTAAGGCATCACCATAATGGGCAAATATATTATTACTAATAAGATTTTTTACTCCAGGTTTGTATGCTTCTATTCCACAAATATTGTGCTTTGGAAACATTTTACTTATAGCTATAGCTGATTCACCTGTTCCAAATCCTATATCTAGAATAATGTCCTTTTCAATTTTTAGAATATCCAGAATTGATCTTGTAGGCTTCTCAAGTTCTTGAAATTTTCTTGAACGAAATGATTTATAATATACAGGTCTATTCACCTGTAATTAATCCAGATTTTGGAGAAGATGCTGAGCCGGATTGTTTTTTTTCAATTCTTCCTGCTAACAACGCTTCCCGCCCAGCTTTAACAGCATCTTTCATTGCACTCGCCATTAGGATTGGGTTTTTAGCACATGCTATAGCTGTATTCATAAGTACGCCATCACAACCTAATTCCATGGCAACACACGCATCACTTGCTGTCCCGACACCTGCATCAACTATGACAGGAACAGTCGCATTCTCTACTATTTCTGTGATGTTATACTCGTTAATTATTCCAATTCCAGAGCCTATCGCCGAACCTAGAGGCATTATGCATTCACATCCTATATTTTCTAATTCTTTAGCAACAACGGGGTCGTCTGTTGTATAGACCATAATTTTAAAACCTTTTTTTACAAGTTTTTCAGCTGCTTTAATGGTTTCTATAATATTTGGGAAAAGCGTTTTACTTTCACTTAGTACTTCTAGTTTAACTAATTTTTCACCATTTAATAATTCTGCTGCAATCTCACAGGTTCTCACAGCATCCTCAGCTGTATAACATCCAGCTGTATTAGGGAGTATTGTATATTTTTCTGGAGACACGTAATCTAATAAACTTTTAGAATTATTATCTTGCCCAATATTCATTCTTCTAATTGCCACAGTAACCATTTCACAACCACTAGCTTCTACGGCATGTTTTGTTTCATCCAGATCTCTATATTTACCAGTGCCAAGAATTAAGCGGGATGAGTATTCTTTATTATTAATAATAAGTTTACTCAATTTAACCTCCCCCAATCGCAGTAATTATTTCTATTCTATCTCCATCCTTAATGATATGTTTGCAATGAACTGATTTAGGTATAATCTTTCTATTTATTTCTACTGCAAAGTATTTATTCTTGATATTCTTATCTTCCAAAAGCATTTTAATAGTTGTTCCATCGAATAATGTTTCTGATTTATTGTTTAATAAAATATTCATAATGAATGATATATAATAATATAATCACTTACCCATAGATAGTATTCTAGCCGGAATAGCTCAGTAGGTAGAGCACCGCATTCGTAACGCGTAGGTCGGGGGTTCGATTCCTCTTTCCGGCACATATTCCATTTCTTACTCTATAGAGCTGAGTGATAAAAAGATACTTTCATGCTACATTATTTACTTAATCGGGCATGTTTAATGCAATTTAAAAGTAATGGATAGAAAAGGTATAATTTTAGCAGGGGGAAAAGGAACCCGTCTGTATCCTACAACCAAGGCTTTGCCCAAGTGCCTACTGCCCGTATATGACAAGCCTATGATTTACTATTCTGTATCGACACTTATGCTTGCCGGTATAAGAGAAATTCTTGTCATAACAACACCGATAGATAAAGAGAGAGTAAAAGTATTATTAGGTGATGGAAAACAATGGGGTATTGATATTGTTTACCAAATACAAGATCAACCCAATGGAATAGCCGATGCTTTAATTATTGCCGAGGAATTTCTTGATAATCACCCGTGCGCCCTAATGCTTGGCGACAATATATTCTATGGGTCTGCATTGCAGTCTAAACTCACTCGCGCATATTTAAGTAAAAACAATACAATTTTTGCATACGAGGTGCCTGATCCAGAGAGATTTGGCATCTGTGAACTCAACAATGAAGGCAAGGTCATAAGTATTGAGGAAAAACCATCAAACCCTAAATCTAATCTTTGTGTCACAGGATTATATTTTTATGATGAACATGCTTCTGAAATTGCTTCTAGTATAGCGCCATCTCCAAGAGGTGAATTAGAGATAACGGATGTGAATATAGTTTATATGAAGCAAGAAAACCTATTTGCTGAGATTCTCGATCAAGAATACACGTGGGTGGATGCGGGTACAGTCGAATCTTTTCTAGAAGCTAGTCTTTTTGTAAGTTCTATTGAACAAGAAAAACATATTAAAATCTCTTGTCCTGAAGAAATTGCTTTTAACAGTAAATGGATTAATAAAGATAAAGTAAAAATGATTGCTGAAGATTTAAGTAGCAGTCCATATAGTGACTATCTTCTAAAAATCATTAAGAACTAATTCCCTCACTTTATTTTGAAAAATCTTATAGATAGCAATATCAAGGCTGCAGATAATTTTTTTAATTTTTATTAATACTAAACTTTCTGTCATAATTAAAAATAAAAACTTATGAAGATTGAGAAATATATAAATAGTGAGATTATCTCTTTTAATAAAGACTTAGATATATTTCTTAATAAATATAAATCTAATACTAAGTTATATAAAGTTATGGCTTACAGCCTGAAAAATGGCGGTAAACGCTTAAGGCCTATAATAATTAAAGAGATTGCCAAATCATTAAACCTCAACAAGAGCCGATACATTAAGTCAATGATTGCTATAGAACTTGTTCACTCCTACTCACTCATTCATGATGATCTCCCATGCATGGACGATGATGATTATAGACGTGGCAGATTAAGTACTCACAAAAAATATGATGAAGCACAAGCAATACTAGCTGGAAATAGTTTACTTACAATGGCTTTTAATCTACTTTCTCAAGATTCTAATTTATTACTTGTCAAACTACTTTCTGAATTATCTGGTTATAACGGATTAGCAGGGGGGCAATCATTAGACATTGATTCTATTAAAAGTAAATTGGATCATAAGCTAATTGATCAGATTCATGACCTTAAAACAGCTAAACTATTTGAATTTTGTACATCAGCACCATTTATTATAAGTAATAAAAGTAAACAGGAAATCAAGATAGCAAGAAAATATGGAAAGATTATAGGTAGAGTTTTTCAAATAATAGATGATGTTCATGATCATGAAAATAAAAGTGATGAATTTATTAATATTCTAAATGTCATAACTAAAGATGAAGCATTAAAAAAATGTCATGATTATGAGTTAGAGGCTAACTCAATCAGAAAAAAAATTATTACTAATAAAAAAAATAAAATGAAAGATATTTTATCTTTTATAATCAACCGTAAATAATATCATGCCAACAACTATTATTACTGGCTCAACATCAGGAATAGGTCTAGAGGTTGCAAAAGAATTAGCCAAGAATAGTCATAGATTAATCTTAGTTTCTAGAAATCTAAACAAACTCAAACTTACAAGGAGAATGCTTGAAAGTAGCAATAATATAAATTGTGATATATATGAACATGATCTATCTCTTATAAAAGAAAATATTAATTTCTATAAAAAAGTATCAGACAAATATGAAGAAGTTGATTTTCTAGTAAATAATGTAGGCGCTATTTTTATGGATAGAGAAGAAACTTCTGAAGGTTTAGAAAAAACATTTAGCTTAAATCACATGAGCTATTTTGTATTGTCTAAGTTATTTTCACAGCATGAAAGGCCGCTCAGAATTATTAATGTTAGTTCCGAAGCGCACAGAAACATTAGACTTGATTTTAATGATCTCGGAAATAAAAAAAATTATAATGGCTGGTACTCATACAAAAAAAGTAAGCTTGCAAATATTTATCTTACATATGAACTTCATAGAAGACTTCTACAAACTAAATCAACTGTTAACTGTTTGCACCCGGGCGTAGTCAATACGAATTTCGCTAATGATAATGCGTTGCCATACAAGATAATGGCAAGTTTAATTAAATACTTCGGCATAACACCTAGAGAAGGTGCTGAAACTATACTTGAACTTGTTAATAATAATGGTATCGATGGCGTATCAGGACTGTATTTTAAAAAATGTATTCCTATAAAATCCTCTCAGGTATCACATGATAAAGAATCAAGTGAAAAATTATGGGATTATAGTGAACAAATATTGTCACAGTATATATGAAATACTGTTTATTAATGCTTGTCATCGTCTTATCTTCGTGCAGCTCTAGAATGTCTGGTCAATATAACTTTCCAATGACTATAAATACCTATGACTCAAATAAAGAAGAAGTCCTTGCTGATTGTAACTTATACTCAGCTGAGACAAGGTTAAGTTTCACGACTCCTCAGAAAATTAACTATCAAGCAAATTGTGGACCTATAAATATCCTATGTAAAAGTGGTACTAAAACAGGTGAGTTTGGGTTACTACCTAATCCTGAAGAGGAGATAGAAGTAAACACAATTTTAAGTACAGGTGCGGGTATTATATTTGATAGATTAGTTGACTCAACAACACCTTTTGGAATGTTTGTTAAATATACAAATGCTTTTGATAATTCAACTTGTTTGATACCAAAGGAAATCAATATAATTCTGGATTAATACTTGTCTAAGTATTTTTCAAGTGTAAGCTTAATGTATGGCAATTATAATAGGATCAGCATTTTTTCTTTCAGTGGCTTATTTTTCATACACATTTGGCCAGTGTGTTGCAAAATTCTCACGCTTAGATAAATTGATCAACAAAAAAGTATTTGGTGTAGCTTTTTTAGCTCTATATATTAATTATGTTTACACAAATCAGGCAATGATTGTAGATGTCTTAATGTCATCTATTAGTTAACTTTATAGATTCTGTAAAATAAATATAACTATATTATGTATATTTGGAAACAATCATTCCTAAAAAAACTTGGGAATAGCCTCTGTTTGATATTATTAATCCTTAATAATTCAACAGCAGCTGATGAAAAAATGAAAGAATTCTCATCTTTATTTTCACCCCCATTATCAGCAGTTCAAACAAAAGCATTTTTCCTTTTAGACGTAGACGATAGTGAAAAATTAGAGGCTACCTTTAATCGTATGAGTGAACAAAACTATACTGATTCAAATGACATAAACGAAGATATTCTCTTGGAATTTTTATTTGATGAATCAGAAGGTAAAAAAATTGGTTTATCAGCAAAGGAACATAGAGAACAAAGACTTAACCCAACTGAAGTAGGTACATTGACTTACCCACTTGGACACAAGTACGTTGGAGATATAAAGAGTGGTAAAGCCCATGGTACCGGAACTATGACTTTCCCTAATGGCAAAGAATATGTAGGAGACTGGAAAAACGGTAACGTTCATGGAAAAGGAACTATGAAGTATCCTTATGGCAAAGAATATGTAGGAGACTGGAAAGATAACAAAAGAGATGGAAAAGGAACTATGACCACCCTAGACGACAAATATGAAGGAGACTGGAAAGATGATGCTAAAAACGGAATAGGAACACAAACGTGGCGTATTGGTGACAAATACGTAGGAGAATGGAAAGATGACAAGCGATATGGAAGAGGAACTTTTACATGGGCATTTGGAACCAGCATTAGCTATAAGGGCGACTGGAAAGATGACAAAAAAGATGGAACTGGAACCTATACATGGAAAAATGGTAACAAGTATGTGGGAGGTTGGAAAGATAATAAAAAACATGGCGAGGGTATACTCACATTCGCAAATGGAAAAGTGCACGAAGATACTTGGATTAATGACTACACACAAGAATTCATAGATGGCAGAAATAACAAACGATTTAAACCTTATGTGGCTTGTATGGGGGCTCCAGCGGAGCGTCAAATAAACATTATGATGAATTTATTTCAAAATAGAAATAGACCTGCTGCAGTTACTTACATGCTTGATAATGGCTGTACTAATAGCTGGTCACGTCCTATAAGGGGTCGTGATCTTGAGGAATTTTCAAGAAACGGAAAATTTATAGGCGTTAAAACTAAAGTACATATGACTGGTGTAGGTAAGATTTATGCAATAATTCTTGCTGATGAATGGGATAGTAACTAAAAAACTCACTCAAATAATTTTTAGAAATTTAACCACCCAATAAACTACAAATGAAAGCATAGCGCCAATAACTATTATATTTATTAACGTAGTAATTATTTTATACTCTTGAATCTCGGAACTGTTATCTTTATTTAAAAACGCACCATTGACCCAAGTTCCGTTATATATTCTTCCATCAGCATAAGTCCACTGACCATCTCCGATTGGCTTTCCTTTACTAAAGTTACCTGTATAAACTTTACCATTTGGAAAAGTATTAATTCCAAAACCATGCGGTTTATCATTTTCCCAATCTCCCTCATAGGATCTATTATTTCTAGTCTTTAATGTTCCTTTGCCATGTTTAAGACCATCTCTAAAACTGCCTTCATAAATATCCCCATTATCGAAGGTCTCAGTTCCTGAACTTTCACTGTTATCTAAATATTTAATCATGTTTTATTATACTGGTATAACCAAGAATCCTAGAAACTCTAGTAAATGCCTAAGATATTAAATAATAATACTTTATAAAGTATAACTATACTCTTTTGATTTGAGCTAGGACTGTATAAAAGATTGGGCCATCCCCCATATCAGTCAAATCTTGAGAGTTTAGTGCATTCACATTTAAACCGTTTTTGACGAGCGATCCCCTATATTGTTTTTGTGTAGATGCTACACCTTCGAGCATTGAATCTTTAATGATTGCATGTGCAAAGGTTTCTCCTGCATCATTGAAAACTTTACAAAGGTCTCCATCTTTAATCTTTCTATTTTTAGCATCTATGGAAGATATTTCAATGGTTGGTCTTGATGCCATATTTCTTAACCTTTCAACCGACACAAATGAATTTCCGATAAA
>Ga0228630_1001030_pt1 | contig 11275 bp, 14 predicted proteins | sample 37DmetaG_FD_183038 | JGI IMG/M metagenome (GOLD analysis project Ga0228630, IMG submission 183038) | Seawater microbial communities from Monterey Bay, California, United States - 37D | ecosystem: Environmental > Aquatic > Marine > Coastal | place: USA: California | collected 2016-10-25 | reverse complement strand
ACAATGATGTCTACGTTTGTCGGGGCAGCACTAAGGTCAACTTTGAGCTCTTTCGAGGCCGTAGTGAACAGTGCTTGTCCGTCGTCAGTGAACGTAACGTCTTCACCAATATCAACCCAGGAGTCAGCAAGCTTATGTTGGAGCTTGATTTGGGCAGATCCGAATGTGCCAATAACAGCAAACATTCCAGAGCTACCATTCCAAGTCATGTCGATATCAGCGGCGCTAGTCACATCGCGAGACACAGTTCCGATTGTTTTAATTTCAGGCATGGTTTTATTTATACATTAACACCGACTCCACCCTTGGGGGCAGACACGGAAGATCTAGGGATAGTAAGATAAGAACGACCACGTGGCCCCTTAGTGCGCTTTTGCATCCGGGCACTTTCGACCTTCTGCGCGACCTTGGTGGGCGGCGGAGGCGGTGCGGGCGGTTTAGGAATGGCTGGCATCTTAGGAGCGGACATACACATGGCTTATCTTATTTTAGTATTGTTGAGAATATTACGGTTTTGTTCTTCATACAATTGACGAAGGAACACAATCACTGAGCGCTGTCCGTAGTGGTGGTCCAGTTGTCTCAGTGAAGCCGTCGGACCAAAGTCCTTCTTGGGATATGCCTCCTCAAGGGCCTCTAAGACGCTCAGAGGTATCCCTGGGAAGCTATCAGTAGATTCATATAAGCTCATACGTCTTTGTCTATGTCGTTGAGTTCGGCTGGAAGGTCCCCGTCTTTGATCATCTCAGCGGTCTCCACGAGGCACATAGCATTCCATATGATTGCACCTCCGTGGTCCTCTGATGTGTCCCCATCCATATACGACCACAAGTGACGATACAAACTATCAACATAGCGTGACAAGGGAATCCCTTTGCACCAGTTGTCTCGTCCATACTTGGTGGCCCCGTCCTCGAAGCGCCGAGCGACTGCCCGTAGTGCCCCGGTAGGAATGCAGCTAGGCATCCCTTTGCCGCGCATAGCGTCTCGCACTGCGCCCGTATCGAATTCGCTGCGCTCCCCAGAGTCGGGGAGAACAAGCTCTTCAGGTGTTAGTTTTCTCATCGTTTTGGTTCCCACAGTTTAATGTCAACACCATCGTAGTCGGTGTTACGAAGTATCCGAGCGAGCCTGGCGGTCACTAAGGCGTCATCCTCGGTGAGCCCTGCTTTTTCGTATGCTTCAACAACAGTGTCCCAGGTGTATCCCTTCTTCTCAAGAAGCCTTTGGCCAGTCTTAACGCCGATCCCTTTGACTCCCCCGTAGCCATCAGTGGCGTCCCCGGCAAGCGTTTGGATAAGGTGGAAGTTGTCTGCCTCCTCCTCGGTAACATCGTTCATCCTTCTTGTATTCATGTTGAACCATCGGATCGGTAAGGTCCCAAAGTCCTTGTCGCCACTTACAGCCACACAGTCCTTGTCGTTAGTGCACATAATACCACAAACATCATCAGCCTCGAGGCGTGGGAATATCCGTGAGTCGTAGCTCTCAATGGCCCAGTCACGCAGGGCATTCAGTCCTAGTGGTTTCCTTGTGTTCTTCCGGTTGGACTTGTAGGCTGGGAAGATGTCGTAGCGGTAGTTCTCCTTATCAGAGAATGCAACAATCACTTCTGCTTTAGGCTCGATGAGTTTCACTAAGCCACTCAGTGCTACATCAAAGTGCCCTTTCATTTCGTTCTCGTTGGAATGCAATGTCCAGATGTCATCGTCCCAGCGCACCTCGACCTCACAGGAAAACCCTGAGCGATAAAGGAGCATGTCTCCGTCTATTATTAGTTTCATATTTTTAGTGTGTTTCAGCCCAGTTAGTTCCAATCTTATACTCTCCATCTAGTGGGCAAAGGAGGTTAAGAGTTTCGCCAGCTTTCTTGATGGCATTTACAAATCGTTGTCCGTAGTCGTGGGCCTTGTTGGGAGGGCAACTAAACTGGACCTCATCGTGGACGTTAGCGTGCATAAGGTAGTCCGCGTCCTTCATGTCCTCAACAAAGTGCACAAGGGCTTGCTTCATGCAAATTGCCCCAGACGACTGCAACAAAAGATTGAGGCTACTGTGAGGGGACCGACAAGGCAGCTTACGGCCATCAAGTCCCTTAAGGAACCCGTAGCCCTTGACCTTGTCCTGCACGGCATCACGCAGGCGTTTGATTGCAGGCATCTTACGAAAGAACTCAGTCTTAAGGCGCTTACCGTCAGCCGAGGTGCCCCCGATTACTTCCCCTAACTTACTATCACTACCACCATAAATTAAGCAGTAGATAAACGACTTCGCTGAGTTTCTGTCAGGCAATCCAGCGGCCTCTTGGTTAGCCGTGTGGATGTCACCACTAAGGATCTCATTGGTGTATCGTCCATCGTCAATCTTGTGGAGGTAAGCGGCTAACATTCGCAACTCGAGTCCAGACGCATCACAGCCCACAAGGACTCGCCCTGGAGGCGCAGTGAACAACGAACGACACTCGTAGCCATACTCGGCAGAAACCGAAGGACACTGAGCAATGTTCGGAGCTTGGTGACTGCATCGGCCACTCACGGTGCCTCCCGTATTCACTGAGCCGTGTATGTGACCGTTATGGACCATCTTCATCCAGCCTTGACGGCCCTCAGAGAGTTGACCAAGTCGCTTAGCCACCAACAGATACTCAAGGAGCGCTAAGCTCTTCCGGCTGTTGATCTCTCGGAGCACAGGCTCGTTGATTGCTGGGCGTTTCCCTTCGTAATACTTAGGGTCCCATCCGTCAGCCATGAGGCGCTCTGCGATCTGGTCTCGTGATGAGGGATTGAACGGAACAGACTTGGTCCTCATTGCTCCCTTGTCGATCTCAGCGGCCTTGTAGCCAGCGGCAAGGGCTTCCTTCTTGGTCTCCCATTGCTTCATGTCATCAGTGACCCACCAAGGACGCTTAGTGGCAATGACCTTCGGAGGGAATAGTTGTTGTAGATCCTCCTCGAGGGTGGCTCTCCGAACAATAAGCTTCTGTAGGAGCTGATCGGCCGCATCAAGGTCAAACGGAAAGCCGTTCCACTCTTGCTGGCGAATAGCCGTCGCAAAGTCCATCTCAAGGCGTAGGTCTTGGTCAGTAGGCGTTCGGCCTTGCATGAGGTAGGTGAGGAGGGCTTCATTCACAACAACATCTTGGACACAGTAGTCCTCCATCGCTTCACTCCAGTGCTCCCAAGACTCGGTGGCACCATGGTCGTCCTTATGAACGCCAAGGCGTATGCCCCAAGACTTCAACGAGTGCGAGCCTCGTAGGAAGGTTGGGAGTTTCGCCTCGGTCCAGTCTTCTTTCTTTCGGTCAGGGTGGTTGAGCCTGGCAAGGACCATCGTGTCGATCACACAGTCATGGGTAAAACCATACAGCTTATTAAGTGCAGGCAGGTCAAACCCAATGCCGTTATGTGCCACCAAGCAGTCAGCCTTAGCGAGTCGTTCAAGGGCCTCCGGGATCGTGTTCATCTCAGAGTTGTTCCGGTAACGGTGAGTCCCTTCGTTGTCCATGATGACAATACAATGAACGACCTCGAGGCCACCCAGAGTCTTCCACTCCTTGATGGCGTTTGTTTCTATGTCAAATACAGCAGTGTTCATCAGTCTTCAACTTCTAGGGATTCGTACCACCGTGCTCCTGCTAACTTCATCGGGTCACCATCACAGCCGTATACCTCAGAAGCGTATTCATACTGTTGATACATCATTTCAATAAACTCTGCGTGCTCAACTATACGCCTGTAGCGTTCTTTATAGTTAAGTCGTTGTTTCTTGAATTTTTCACACAGTTCTTTTATTGTTGGTTCTTTTTCTTCATTCATCGTTTTAAAATGGGTTGTTGGTTTCAATAAGGTGTGACTCAGAGAGGTTACCAGTCTCTTTGTCGTAGGCCAGTGTGCAGGCAATGCCAGTCTCCCCACTGAAGCGGTTCTTAAGGACGCGCACGGTTGTCTTGTTGCGGTCCTCAACCTCTTCGGCTTGCTGAGACCTTTCCAGTCCCAAAACCATGTCTGAGAGTTGGGCTATTGCTTGGGAGCCCCTAAGGTCGGACAGGCTGACTGCCCTTCCGTCTTCATGGCCTCGGCCTTCAGGACGCTTTAGGTGGCTCACAAGTAACATGGCGACCTTCGTCTCCTCAACAAGTGAACGCAGTGCGGTCATTGTGTTATCGATAAGCCTACGTTCGTCCCCGTTACCAATACCACTAACAACAATGCTGATATGGTCAAGCACCACAAAGTCAACGTCATACGTTTTGATCATGAAGCGAATCCGATTGAGCAAACTGTCCGACGCCAGGCTGCCGAAGTGATCGTAAACGTAAAAACGACCATTGCCTACAGTTGCCTTGAAGGCCTCGTTGAACTCATCGTCCCGCTCAAACGGCTCGAGGTGAAGGCACTTACCCATCTCCAATCCAATCAACGACAATGCTGTGCGCTCTACCGACTCCTCAAGGGCAATGTAGCCAATGCGTTTGTCAGTTGTTTTCATGAGGTGGTGCGTAATGATTCGGCACACTTGGCTTTTACCAATACCACTACCAGCACACAACGTGACGATCTCAGAGTGCCTAAGGCCATGTGTTATTTTGTTAAGTCCCTCAAAGGGATACTCAAGGGCCTCCACGTTCTGGTGCTCCGAGATCTTGTCGTAGATGTCAGCGCCTGCCAGGATGTCATCAGGCCTCCAAAGCTTCGCGTCAAAGATCCCATTGATGATTGCTGCCTTCTGTCCGTTCACTAAGCAATCGTTAGCGTCCTTCATGGGAAGGTGAGCGACCTTACACTTGCCAGCAGGCAACAGATGGGCCACCTCCTCGACTGCCTTGCGGCCTTGCTCGTCCATGTCGAACATCAAGATCACCTCCTTGAAGCCAGAGAGCCACTCAAGGTGACGCTTGAACATCGCCTTGGCAGACTGTGAGCCAGCGCCAAGTGAAACAACAGGGTATTTCCCCCCGGTGGCACTAGCGACTGACATCGCGTCTATTTCTCCTTCAGTAACAACAACCTTAAAGTTAGGCGTTGGGTTAGCCCAGATGTTCTGCCCGAAGAAGTGGTCAGGCTTCCCTGAGCACCGGAACTCTTTGTTAGCATAGCGATACTTCTGGGCAATCTTCTGCCCGTCAATGTCGTAGTAGTTTGCAATATGGCATTTGTTGCCATTGTGGTTACCGACCTGATACCTGTATTTCCGACAGGTAGCTTCGTCGATGCCTCGGGATTCGAGGGCTTGGTATTCCCCCTCAATGAAGGGTATATTTTTATTTGTGTTGTCCATTACTATCATGGGAGGTTGTTCAGAGTCTCCCCGTTTAAAAACCCCACAAGAAAAGCACTTAGTGGAGTTGTCTTCGTTTATTGTTAATGCGTCACTGCTCCCACAATCGGGGCAGGGTTGATGATTCAACAAGGCGGTAGGTTCAGCCATTCTTTTGGTATTGCTTGTGCACACCACAAGAATCCATGCTTATCGCACCAGTCACCGTAGGTCGTAGAGCTCTTTGAGTTGAGTCGTAGGTTTGCGTTCTGGAACACAAAACGAAGGTCAACTTGAGGATGCTGCGCTCGAACTAATAGATGCTTGGTCCTGTCTGAGGGCTCAAAGTAACCTTTAACTTCCAACATTATACCACTAGGCAGTATGAAGTCAGGAGTATAGGTGCAGAGCCTCGTAAACTTTAGCTTCTGACTCTCGTAGGTGTAATCAACCCCAGCCCCCTTAAGGGCCAGGGCTACACGTTCCTCGAGTTTAGAACGAAAAGGCGTCGTCGTCGGCCTCTTGTGATACCTGCGGCGTCTCATCATTAGTCAGTTCATTCGTGAAAGCCTCACCTCCAGAGAAACCATCAACAGAAGAGAATGGTTTATCGTCAGCTGAGAACTCCTTCAGGTCAATGATTTGAACACTACGCAAGCGCAGAGTCATCCCAAAGCCTTGGCTCGAGACATTCCAGAAGTGTGGCTCGACTGCCATCTTCAATTCAGAACCAGAACCAACAGCAGGCATTTGGATCTTGGTCCCTTTGGCGTTGTAAGCAGCTACACGAAACTGAAGAAGTCCTTTGGTCTTCGTCTGCTTCATTGCGTCCTGCTTGGCGTAGATCTCAAAGCTTCCCTCGTCGGTGACTCTGAGCGGGTTTGATGTTGCCTTCCTGACCTTACCGTCTTTGGCAGCACACTCAGCCTTATAAGCCTTGTCATAGAGCTCATTAATCTGGGCGCTGAACTCGTTAAAGCCAGCTTCGTCAACATGCAAGCGACACTGGTAAACTCCATTATCATTGAAGCGAGTGTCAGGGTTTTGAAGGTGTGGATATACGGCCTTCCCTACTGGTGTTACAATTACTTTACTCATTGTTCTTTTTTGTCTTTGTTGTTTTTGGTTAACTAAAGAAGTATGTTGACTCCTTTATCTTGTTTATCTCAGCATCACCAAACTCTGGTGGCACCGGGAAATCTAAATCTGGATGTTGTTCCGTTAACTGCGTGCGCCATTCATTCAATAGATCACGAGAAAAGAAGTCAACAAAAACTTCACGCAATGTCGAAGAAAGTTGGTCACACTTGTTTGAGTGGGTCCCATAACTGTCATGGATGAACGAAAAGTCATAGATCCCATGGTTCTTGTTGGCACGCACCACGGTCTCGTGAAGGGCTGACGCATCCAGGCTATGCACGACGTTAGGGCTTGCCCCGTTGACCATGCGTCTCCGACTGATAATCTCATCGTCGTCCTCGCGAAACTTTACGCACGTTGCCTTCCCACTGATGTATGTGTTTACTTGTTGGTTGTGGACCTTGTAGTATTCTTGGTGCACTGGAAACCCGGTGGGCGATACCCACGACAACGCGCGATTCTCATTAGCAATCAGCCTGGTGCAAGCTTGGAACCAGTCCATGCACTCCTTTGGCTTCTCTAAGACCGACTCAATGCCCCGCCAGACATGCTCAGCAAGCATGTGGATAGCGTAGTAGCGTTTGTCGTCGGCAAAAGGTTTGTCACGTTTCTTCCCGTGAATTTGTTCGTCATACCATTCGTTGATGTAGGCACGATTAGAATACGGAGTGAGCCCATAAGAATAGCACATTACGGGCCTCTTGCAGGTGCGCCTATCGATACCAAAGGCCACCCAAGCACGCGCCAGTTCATCCCCGGTAGCGGCCAGGGCTTCTAAGCTTTTAAGGGCATTAGCAGCAACAACCCCATAGATGTCTTGAGGTGTTGTTGTCGGTAAAACATTCGTCGCTTCCATCCCATACGGATCACGAGTCAGCATAGAGAGAATCTGGAGGCCATTGTTGGACGCGTCCATGTTCACCGGGAGCGCACTGTTGATCTTACCGTTGAGCTTGTAGGTTGCCCATTCGTTAGCCCACGCAAGGAAAGCCCAAGGCTTGTCTGCCTCAGTCCATAACAACTCACGCTCAGGGTTCTTGGCGATCTTGATGGCGTCCTTGGTGAACGCCTCCGACCACTTCCACCGCTCGTCCAGTGTGACCTTGTCGTTACCCCACGCGTTCGCCCCGGCAACAGCAAGCCACTTGGCATCGTTGTCGTTGGCCAGTCGCTCTGTCCGAGCAAACTGTAGGAGGCCCCGGCACAGGTCGTTCCCCATGACACTCAGCGACGACGCAATGTTATACACGCGCCCTCGGAAGTCACAGTGACTCGGATAGAAGAACCGAGAGGCGCTGAGCTTCTCAGCCGTGAAGATAATCTTACTGGTGAGCAGGCGCTTCGACTTGGTGCTCGCATTCCTCGAGTAGATCCCAGCGGCGGTCTGTCTCCACTTGCGATTACTATCATCGTTCTCATGGAAGTCATTCGGGATCTCTGGGAGCTGTTCGTCCTCCTTGCTTGGCAGGGCACCCACCTCCACGCTGTTCTGCCACGCCCACTTGGCAACACGCAACACGCTCGGATTGATTACCCATGGCGTCCCTTGGATAAGGTTACAGGCCTCCATAGGCACCTCGAGCTTGTCGTTCTCAATTGTGCGTAGGAAGTCCATGTTGGACGTCTTGATGAACGGGAGCTTTGGCAGCGCTGTGCCCTCTGTGTCATAGCCTCCCTCCCAGATTGAATCCCATGGCAACGGTGCGTCAGCGGTAGGCAGCCAGAACGGCTCGAAAAGCTCTTTGTCTTCGTTGTAGTTCTCAATCCAGTCCAAGGTCCCCTTCGATGCCGTGACGTAGCGTGTGGGCTTCTTACCCGCCTTCTCTAGGATGTAAACATACTCAATGATCCCAGTGACGTGCCTGAGTAGTTCTACCAAGGTCAAACCACAACTAAGCTTGTCGCGCCTTCGCCAGTCCGTGTAGCCTGGCATAAGGCCCTTCTCGGCCTCGTTACGCATCGAGCTCTTGATGTGCCTGCGCTGGTTGAGGAGTCCCCCACGGCGTCGCTGAGCGCCTAAAACAATTCCCTCTCCCTTGGCCTCGTTGTTCTTCACAAGGAAGTCACAGCGGTGCTGGTCCTCAACACGCGAGCCAACAAAGTGACTCACTGCTGCCATGTTCTTCTTGAGGGTAATACAATCCAGGACGGCCTTAATCACAATAAAACCAATCACTGATGGCTTCATCTCTCGGAGCCCTAACTGCCACAAGGCACTGTTCCTGTTGTCCCATCCATCAACCATCTCTTTGATGGCCTTTGAGTAAGTCGGGAGCCCTCCCCGGATCAACCTTTGCCCGTATTTCGTCTCGCTTTCCGCTTCCCGCTTCTTAGCAGACTCGATGCGAGCGCGATACCGACCAACGCCGAGGTCAACCATGTCTTGGTTGAGGTCCGACTGAGTAAGTTCTTTAACGACATCCTTTTCCTGCTCGTTCTGCATGTAATTGTAGGGCTTTTTTCATGAATTCTTGGCGGTCTCTTAGTCGCTTGATGCGCTTGGCAAGCATGGCGCACTCATCCTCGACTAGTTGTCGTCTTATTTCTTCTGCTTCCTTGTTCTTTATTAACTTTATGCTCATTACGCCTGCCTTTTAGGTAAAAACACACATATTGTCAATTTTATTCTTGACGCACCCCCGGTGCACGCTCTTAAAGTATCTCTAAGAGATCGCTAAGCAATCACTAAGCAATTGTTCTTAATGTTTAAAACAAAAGAGAACAATATCTTAAGGGATCTATAAGACACTTAAAGACACTATGAAAAATAAAGACTTCTTTACTACAACTACAACCATTTGCTTAGCACTTTACTACGTGGTTCTTCTGGCACTCATTGTGTTCGGCTCTAAGTCGTAATCGCCGGGGCACGCTCTACTATCATCCGGCCTGGCTGCAAAATCTAGTCAATCAGAGCAAGCAAAAAGGGCACAAAAAAGCGCTTAGAGAAAACCCTAAGCGCTTGTTTTTTGGTTGTTGTTGTCAGCTATTCAGAAATAAAACAAGTGCAATCTTTATGCTCAAAATGACGCGTTGCTTGTATCCAATACCAACTACTTTCTTGTCTTCTTCTGTATTTCAAGCTTGGCCTTTTAATCTCAAAGGGCTCGAGCTCATAAGGAAGAGAGTTAAAGTTTTCAATAAATCTCTTCGCATCAGCTATGTGCGGAAAGGTGGCACGGTTTGACTCATAGAGGGTGAATAGTTTGTTCATACTGTTTCCTCCTTTGAATATTGAGAAAATGCCGTGCAATCTTCCTCCCATTGGTTTGCAACGTAAGGTTGTTTTATGCGCTTTCGAGCATCTTTGAGTTGACACGGAATGCCCTCCATGAGCTTAAGAACAATCCCACACGAAACGTGGGTGATATCTGCCCCCCAGCTCATTTGCTCAGCGAATTCCTCAATCAACTTGAGTGCGTTTTGCCCTTCGAGCTTCTCGAGTCGTGCAAGGTTTTTCTTGTCGTGGTCTATTTCTTCTTTGTTTTTTCTTCTTTTGTTCATTGTTTCGTTCTTGTTGTTGTTGGTTGTTATATAAGCCCCTTGAGTAAGTGGCTTCCCTTCTAGTTGGTTCTTTAATACGATATTCCAGTTGAGAGCTAAGGGAAACCCAAAGCGATCACAAGGAGGTTTGTCTTTGTTTATCTTCATTTCTCCCAATAACGCTTTATGGTTACCCATAGCGTCGCTTGATAGACTGCTGGCGCTTCGTGGAGCTTGTCAGCTTCGCTTATGGTTAATCGTTCCACGCGGTTGTATTGAGGCTTGGTGAGCCCTTCCACAATAGGCTTGCGTTTCGTTGAGCTCGTCAAACACGCTCGCATGTGCCAACGGTCAATCACAACACAACGAGCCATTCTTGTGAGCTCTATGCTCTTGGCGAATGCCCAAGTTTTTGGTGAGCCATCATCGAGGGCCTTTGAGTCACCCTCGAGCAATTCCCAAGCCTTGTTCTTGTTGTTGTTAAATGTGCATACCCTCACGTCTTCAGGCTTGCCACCATCATGGTGAACAAGCGCCAAGTTCAACGCGTCAAGCTTGTTGCGTTGCCAATCGTTCATTGGGCTTAATGCGCTAATCACTGCGGACGCCGTCCAGACATCACAACCAACTTCTTGCGCGATCATTTGCGCATGAGCGTTCGCTTCCTCATACCATTCACCACCTTGGCGTGCATCGCGATAGGTCGATCTGTCTCGCCATGTGCGAAGATTCTTGCGGATAATACTATCACTGATCTTTGTGAGACTTTGCTTTTTCATTTCTTAAGCATCAGTTTAATGATTACGATCCACATGGCAGCAGTTAGGCTTACAGTGCCTGCCCAAAATAGCGAGAAGGTCCGTTTCATTTGAAGGCCCTCCGTCCCGCCTTCTTCTCAATCAACTTGAAGTCGAGAGTCTCAGTCCGTGCAATGATGTCGGTCATGACATCTTCATGCGAGGCCCGCAAGAGTGCTGCTTGGATGTCTGCGAGCGTGGAGCGTTGTTCCTCGAGGACTGTTATAATCTCTCGAATAGTTTGGTTTGTCTTTGTTCTTTTGTTCATTTGTTCTTGTTGTTGGTTGTTTACTTACTTTCTGGGATTATTTTGATACTCTCAAAAAACCTCGAGGGAATGTCTGTCAACTTGGAGTAAATCTCCGCCCCTTTAATCTCTCCCCCGGTCAGCATCCAAAGGAGTCCGACTTGTTCCGCTAAGTATTCTCTTTCGTTCATTTGTTCGTTTTGTCTTGTTAGCTAGCCCAATTGGACCAGTAGAGAGATTACTACTATTCCGTTCTGGTTATTGCAAGAAAAACTTTAAACTTTCTTCAAGGTTGTTTTGAGAGGGCGCGGTGTGGCGCGGTGTGGCTTGGCGCGTTCAAAGAGGAATCGCT
>Ga0228630_1001002_pt1 | contig 11468 bp, 9 predicted proteins | sample 37DmetaG_FD_183038 | JGI IMG/M metagenome (GOLD analysis project Ga0228630, IMG submission 183038) | Seawater microbial communities from Monterey Bay, California, United States - 37D | ecosystem: Environmental > Aquatic > Marine > Coastal | place: USA: California | collected 2016-10-25 | reverse complement strand
ATAGTCAGTTCAAGTCAGGATTGGGAACAGCACCGAATAAAGACAGTGCAAACTTGAATTATTACTTGAATAAAATTAACGGACAGGATAATGAAGCAGGTATTTCTGATGCAATCTACAATGCTTTTATTGCAGGAAGAGCAGCAATAGTAAATAAAGATTACGAAGAACGCGATAAGCAAGCTGGGATAATTTCTGCAGAAATTTCTAAAGTTATTGGTTATAAGGCTCACTATTATCTTGTTGGAGGGGCTGAGGATATTACCAATGGTGATTGGGCATCTGCTTTACATGCATTGTCCGAAGCATATGGTTTTATTTTGGGGCTTCAATTCACAAAAGATTCATCGGGAAATCCTTACATGACAAACACTGAAGTAAATGATTTGCTTTCTAGATTATCAGCTGGTGATGGTGGGTTCTGGGAACGAACAGTCGAAGAATTAAACACTATGGCTGACGAAGTTGCGACAGCTACTGGAGGCTTAACAAATTAATTACTAAAGAGAATATGAATTGTAACCATAAACCAATTTATTAATGAGAGTAAATTATTTTTTAAAATAAATTAAAATCCTGCAAGTGCTTTGAAAAAAAGCACTTGCTTTTTAACTATGAAAAAGATCATAATAAGACACTTAATTTTAACCCTGTTAGTTTTTGTTCATTGTACAGTTGATGATGAGGACACTAGCGATATAGAGTTTGTTCAAGAAAACTTAAAGAATGAAGTCCTCTCAACTAACAATTCCTCTACTGATAATTCCAATACGGAAACGCAGACTTCCTTTGAGCATCAAAAAATGTTAATAAATTGGGTAGACAATATAATTTTACCCTCGCTATCAAACTTTGAAAGTTCTTTAACCGAATTAGAAGCGAAAACTTCTTTATTTAAAAGCGACCCTACAATCGAAAGCTTATCAATTTTGAGAGCTTCTTGGCTTGATAGCTTTTTAAAATGGCAACATGTTGAAATGTTTGATATTGGTATTGCTGAAGAAATTTATTACAAAAACCGAATAAACCTTTACCCAACAAACGCAAAAAAAATAGAACGCAATATTTTAAATCAAAATTATGATTTAGATCAATCTTCCAATTTTTCTTCGCAGGGTTTTAATGGTTTAGCTTATCTATTATTTGGTATAGCTGAAAATGATGATGAAATAATTTTAAAATATTCTTCAAAGGATTCAAACTACAGTAAATATCTCACCGATTTAGTTGATAAAATGATAGAATTGACTGGAGAGGTTCAAAAGGGCTGGGATGAGGAGTTTAGAGAATCATTTATTAATTCAACAGACAACACCTCAACCTCTAGTGTAAATAAGATCATCAATGATTTCATCTATTATTTTGAAAAAGGATTTAGAGCAAATAAAATAGGTATTCCTGCCGGTATATTTTCCAATACTCCATTGCCTGATAGAGTTGAAGCCTACCACTCAAAAATTCATTCTAAAGCGCTATCGCTTGAAGCTACTTACGCAATTGAAAATTTCTTTAACGGTATTCATTCAAATGATAAAAGTTTGTCAGGATTAAGCATTAATGAATACTTGAATTTTATAGAAGCGGATCAGGATGAAAAGCTCGCAAATAGGATAAACGAACAATTAGAAAAAATAAAAGCAAAATTAGGGGAACTAAATAATGATTTTAGTGTTCAAGTAAACCAAGACAACTTAACGATGCTTACAACTTATGATGTAATTCAAAAAAATGTTGTGTTGTTAAAAGTTGACATGCTCCAAAAACTAAATATTTCTATTGACTATGCGGACGCAGATGGTGATTAGCAATAGTAAATGATCACTGAAATTTATATTGTAATCTATGTGGAGATTCATTCACGACTATTATTCAAATAAAAAAGCACACCCTTCAACACTCGCTTTTTTTAGAATTTCCTTTGGTACACTAATGTTCTTTTCGACATTGAGGTTTTGGTCAAATGGTTGGATTGAAACTCTTTACATCAAACCTGATTTTCATTTTAAATATTATCTATTTGAATGGGTTAATGATTTTGGAAATAACACCTATATACTTTTCGTTATATGCCTAATTTCTTCTCTATTCGTTGCATTGGGATATAAGTATAGATTATCAATCATTACATTTTTCATCTTTTTTACATATATAGAACTGATTGATAAAACAACATATCTAAATCATTACTACTTAACAAGTTGTATTGCTTTTGTAATGTGCTTCTTACCTGCTGGAAATTATTATTCTTTGGATAGTTATTTTACTGGAGAAGAGGTTGAGGAGGTTCCGGTATGGACGATAGATTCGATTAAAATATTCATTTGTCTGGTATATTTTTACGCTGGGATTGCTAAAATAAATTCCGACTGGCTTATTGAGGCGCAACCCTTATCCCTTTGGTTAAAATCCAGATATGATCTTCCATTAATTGGCCAAAACTTTATGCAATTGAAGTTTACACATTATTTGGCAAGTTGGTTTGGGATGCTATATGATGTTTGCATTCCTTTCTTTTTACTTATTAAAAGAACCAAATACTTTGCATTCATTTTTGTTATCATTTTTCATGTTTTAACAAAAGTTTTTTTTCCGTCAATTGGTATGTTTCCCTACATAATGATATCTAGTGCGGTGATTTTTTTTGATTCCAATATTCATATAAAACTTTTGAATTTTATTAAGGCAGTTATTTTGAGAGCATCTTCTTTTATAGGATTCAAGATTAACCAAATCAATGAGAACAAAAAAACTAAAATCATTTTACCGAAACGAGTCGTATTCATTTCACTCTCCCTGTTCTTGGCTTTTCAAGTTCTTTTTCCTTTGAGAAACTTGTTGTACCCTGGAGAACTTTTTTGGAATGAGCAGGGATATAGATTTTCATGGCGCGTTATGCTGATGGAAAAGAAGGGAAACACCACATTTAAGATAAAAGATAGTGTTAACGGTAATTATTTTTATGTAAAGAATGAAGATTTTCTGACACCGTTTCAAGAAAAACAAATGAGCTTTCAGCCCGATTTTATTCTTGAATATGCTCAATATTTGGGATCATACTATAAAGTAAAAGGAGTTCGAAATATTCAGATTTTCACAGATAGTTTTGTCGCTTTAAATGGTCGCCCCAGTCAAAGATTTATAGATCCAAATTTTGACTTACTGTCAACAAAAGAGTCTTTTAATTCTAAAAAATGGATTTTACCACTTAACTATGAAATTAAAGGTTTTTAAATTAATTTTTCTTTTTATTTCTGCTACACTTTTTTCTCAAAATTCAGTGAATGTTGTTGTAACTCTGGATGAAAAATTTGAGTCTGATATTGAGGTAAAGATTTATGAAAAGACTTCTGGATTCATTACTCGAGTAAAAGTCAATGAGCCTTTTGAATTAATTTTTGAGGCCACAAGTGTAGAACTAATATTTGTTGCAGAAGGTTATCCTTCAATTAATAGAGTGATTGACTTTAGTAAAAAAGAACAATCTGTTATCAAAATTAAACTTAGGGCAGAAGAATTGTCAGAGGTAGTTCTCAGTGCTAAAAGAAGAGAAGTTTTCCTTTTAAAAAGGATGGAAGATTTTCAGCAAACGGAGATCTATGCAGGAAAAAAGAATGAGGTCATTCTCATTGAGCAGTCGATGGGCAATTTAGCTTCTAATAACTCTAGACAAATCTTTAATCAAATTCCTGGGCTAAATATATATCAGAATGATGATGCAGGATTGCAACTTAACATCGGGGGGCGAGGTCTTGATCCAAACAGAACATCAAATTTCAATACACGTCAAAATGGATATGACATAAGTGCAGATGTTTTAGGTTATCCAGAGAGTTATTATACACCTCCAGCAGAAGGCTTAGAAGAAATACAAATCATACGCGGAGCAGCATCGCTTCAATATGGGACACAATTTGGAGGTTTAATTAATTTTAAATTGAAAGGCCCCGACCCCATAAAGCCTTTCACATTTACAACAAGAAATACTTTGGGTTCAAATAATTTGTTAACCAATTTTTCAATGGCTTCGGGCACCCTTAATAAATTTAAATATATCGGATTTGTGAATTTAAAAAAAGGAGATGGCTTTAGGCCAAGTTCAAATTTCAATTCATCAAATGTATTTTTTCAATTAGGTTATGATTTTTCTGAAGATACATTTGTCACAGCCGAGGTTACCTATTTAGATTACTTAACTCAACAGGCTGGAGGCCTTTCAGACATTATGTTCGATAAAAATCCATATCAAAGTAATCGATCTAGAAATTGGTTTGCGCTATCCTGGATTTTATACAATATTAAATTTCAACATTCCTTTAACTCAGACTCAAATTTGAGTTTGAATTTATTTGGGTTAGATGCGCAAAGAAATGCTATTGGATTTCGATCTAATCGTGTAAGTCAAATTGATCCAAAGCTTGAAAGGGACTTAATTAAAGGAGGTTTTAATAACTATGGTATTGAATTAAGATGGCTTAAGCGTTATCAATTAAAAAATATAAAGTCTGTTTTTTTATTTGGAAGCAAATATTATAAATCAGATAATTCATCAGAACAAGGGCCAGGTTCCTCAGCTGGTAATCCCGACTTTGAATTCCGATATAATGACTTCCCAAACTATAACCAACAGTCTGTCTATATTTATCCAAACCAAAACCTAGCTATTTTTACTGAAAACATTTTTTATTTGCATCCCAAATTATCAATTACCCCTGGTATTCGGTTCGAATTTATTGAAACTGGTGCTTTTGGTGAATACAAAAAAATCAACACTGATGCCGCAGGCAATGTTATACTCAATGAATCAATTCTTACTTCTGAGAAAAGGAGAAGAAGTTTTGCACTTTTTGGAATAGGCATCGGATATAAACCTTCTGAAAAAATTGAGTTTTATGGAAATTTTTCACAAAACTATCGATCTGTAACTTTTACTGATATCAGCATTATTAATCCTGCTTATATAATTAATCCAAATATTTCGGATGAAAAAGGGTTTACTACAGATCTTGGGTTTAGAGGTAAGTCAAAAAAATCATTTGCATTCGATGCTAATTTGTTTAGAATTTTTTATAGCGATAGAATTGGATTTGTTCAAAAAAAATTCAGTGATGGAAGTGTAAAGACAGAAAGAGGCAATGTTGGAGATGCTGTTATATATGGTTTGGAATCACTAATCGATTTTAATATTAAAGAAATTTCAAATTTTAAAAATGAAAATTTTGCGTTTAACTATTTTATAAATTTTTCTTTAATAGAATCAGAGTATATAAAATCTCTGACTCCCGGAGTAGAAGGTAAAAAAGTTGAATTTGTGCCAAATATAAATTTAAAAACAGGCTTTAAAATTGGTTATCAAAATTACTCATTGAATATACAGTATAGTTATTTATCTGAACAATTTTCTGACTCATCAAATGCATTAGTTGGAAATCTGAGTGGTGTAATTGGATTAATCCCCTCTTATGATATTTTAGATTTATCCTCATCATATTCTAAAGGTGCTTTTAGATTTGAAATGGGGATTAACAATCTGCTAAATGAGGCTTACTTTACTCGAAGAGCAACTGGATACCCCGGTCCAGGAATAATACCTTCGCCTAATAGAAATTATTATTTAACCGTTCAATTTAAAATTTAGAACTTGTGGGACTTACAATCTTAAATACTTAATTATGTAATGAAAAAAGACAGTTATTATTATTTTAGACTAATACACAGATATCTTGGTTTTTACCTCGTTGGTATCATTGCTGTATATGCCATTAGTGGAATTACACTAATTTTCAGAAAAGGGGACACTTTTAAAAAAAGTGTTTATAAAAATGTTCAATTAGCGCCACAGCTTGAAATAGAATCATTAGCATATCAAATTAATATCAATGATTTAAATATTACGAAGATTGAAGATGATGTTTATTACTTTGATGAAGGAGAATACAATATTAAAAGTGGTAAGGCTACTTATACCATCAAAAAAATTCCATTTGTTTTGGATAAAATGCAAAAACTTCACAAAGCAACTACTAAAAGTCCTATTTATTGGCTAAATATCTTTTTTGGTCTCTCGCTTCTATTTTTTGTAATCTCTGCATTCTGGATGTTCATGCCTTCTACAACTGTCTTTAAAAGAGGGATTTATTTTTCTATTCTAGGTTTTATTATGACCATAATTATATTGTTTTTATAAAAACTTATTCTTAAGTACTTGATTTAAATTCGAAATTTAATCCTATTTAATTTTTTGATTAAATCATAGCAATTTCTTTCTCAAAAGCTAAAAAGTATTTTAAGCTTTTCATGGAACTATAAATAGGTGTAATTTTAATTTGACAATTATAGGCTTGCCCATTTTTCTTGTAATTAACTAGAGAACCGCTATAGGAATGATTGTTTTTTAAGTCAGCTCTAATTTGCTTTTTAACATAAGGCGATGTATTTTCCCCTTGAAGAAATAAAGGTCTTTTACCTTTTGCATATGATCTTGAATAGCCTGTCATATCATTAAAGCCACTACTAACCCAAATAATTTTCTGATGTTTATTCGTAAGTACTAAGGCGTCATAATTTTTTTTAAAAATATCCATAGTCATATCAGTTGACCAATAACTGGGATTTATGATGTTAATCAAATCTGAAATATCATTATCTAACTTAAACTCGGCATTTAAATTTCTGAGATTTGATAAATGAACATCGAAACTTGCTAAAGGCAAAATATATTTTTTACTCATAATTGATAACTTTCTCTAAACTCGTTTATTAATTTATTTTCAGCAGCTTTTGACATTACTTTCGCGAACAGTTATTTTTTCAGTTACTTCGTATATATTTTTTTCATCAAAGGGAACAGAAAAATGCCACATATCAACATTTTGGGAAAATCCAACTAATGGAAAAAGCAATACTATAAAAAAATGTTTTTTCATTTTAATTGATTTATGACTAATATCACCTCTAAGATATAGAGAATGCATTACATATCAAATCCCATGCACCTGTTTCAATAGAAAAATCGTTTTTTAAAACAACTCCCCTCCTAAAACCACTGCATAGGAATCTTATGTTAAGGCAATGATATCAATGGATTGGAGGGGATTTGGGTTGTATCCATTGGTGCAAAAGAAAAACCCTCCGCTTGGGAGGGATTAAGTCTAATTTTATTTTTGACTTTACTGCTTAAAATTTACCAATTCAAGAATCAATCCGCCATGAACCTTTCTTGAAGCTTGACCGTTTTTAAACATCATTTCTTCAGTAAAAGTTGGTTCTGAATTATTACTTGGTTGTGCATCTGGATTAAATCTTTCAAAAATTACATGAGTAATTGGCTGATACGCATTCTCACTTCTTTCAGAAATTTTATTAAGATACCAAGCTAACCTAGTGCCATCGGTGATTTGTTTATTATGATAAGTTTTGAAAAATTCAGATTCATACTTTTCATAATCTTCATTAAGCTGTTCTACTCCCAATAATGTTGCTCTATCTCCTACTTTAATTGGACCAATGTCAATAGTGGAATCTACTCCTCTAAGAGTATAACTTGTACTTTTCTTTCTGAACTTATTTGCCATTTTAAAAAGTCTTGTCATTTCAGAGTTTTTCATCTTTCCATAATTTGCTTTACGAACAAATGCCTCTGTCTCTTTTTGATTGCTACCCATACCCCAGTCACCATCAAGCTGTGAGTCATCACTGAAAATATTAAATAAAACGAAATCACACCAAGGCGTTGAACTGTTTGGTGGCCATTGAGCTCCCTCTTCAGTTGGTACTACTTTAAACAAGAACCACCCTGCTTTTTCACCATTTTTTTGTACTTTTTCATGGGCACTTGAATACATATTTTCAAATTTTATGTAATCTTTTTCCATACCCTCATTCAATGTAATCTCTTCCATCCATACTGCTTGAGAAAAAGAAATATTGAAAATAAATAAGCCTAAAATTGATAATACTATTTTTTTCATTTTAATTGATTTATGATTAATAATACTTCTAAGATATAGAGAATGGAGTTTTTTTCAAAACACACTACAAACTTTCCCCTAACAACTCCCCCCTAAAACCACTACAAAGAATCTTATGTTAAGGCATAAATATCAATGGATTTGAAGGGATTTGGGTTGTATCCATTGGGGTGAAAGAAACACCCTCCACTTGGGAGGGTGTTTAAATATATATTTAAAGAATTTTAATTGTTACCCCAAGCAGCATTAAATTGACGAATGGAATAAATTTTATTTTCATTGTTAATAAACCAAAGATTGAGAACATGAAGACTATCTATTCTTCCATCTTTGTAATATAAATTTTCATTCTGAATGGTTTGGACTATCCTTTTGCCTTGTGCATCATTTGAGTAGGGTAAAAAATGGATTGATTTTGTTTCAACAGAATCATATTGACTTGTAAAAGTTTCCATGGCACTGTTGGGGAGTTTAATTGCAATGGGTGAGTTAAAAGGATAAAAGTTTATTGTATCAGCAATAAGTTCAGATAATTCATTTGTATTTAGATCGTTAAATGATTTAATCATTTTTTTAACAATTTCGACATCTCGATCAGAACCAAGAGTGTATTTATCCCCACTTAAAACCCAAACACCCGCAGATTTTTCTTCTTCATTAGTTGTTTGACATGATAAAATCATGATCGGAATTAAAAATAACAAGATTATTTTCTTCATTTTAATTGATTTATGATTAATAAGCTACGAATATAAAAAATCTAGAATATTTCTACTCTGTGTTTTTCTTGTTGAACTTAATGAAGAAGATATGCCTATTCTATAAAGTTAATTTCCGCCGACATTCATTCTGGAAGAGCCCTTATTTTGATTAATCTTTTTTGCTTTTAAATTTTGATTGCCAAAATTATAAATTGCCGAAAGTTTAACTTGAGGAGGTCTAAAATCTAGGTCAAAGGATTGATTAAATTCTCCATTGGGATTATTTGTTTCAAACCTCCAATGCTCTGTATCGAGTAAATTATTTCCATTTAAGGTTAAGGTCAAGGATTTAAGTTTCTTTTGAATGGCAAGATTAAGTGAGCCACGAGGTAATGTTTCATTTAGCCCAAAAATAGATCTAGAATTGTAATAGCCCCATATCTGAAAGCTAAAATTATTACCTAATTCAATACTGTTATTTAATGTAATTCTCACACTTGAATTAGAATTGCTGTAAAATGAATCCTCAAGTTGATGTTCTAATTTTGAATATGTGTATGAAGAAAAAACTCTTAAGTTCCATATTTGAATTGGATAAGCGGAATAACTTAGCTGAATATTTGCCGATTTCTGTTTATCAAGATTTCTTGGAATTATTGTGATAAAGCCGGTCTCACTGTCTATTTGTGGTTGAAACCCTGATATAACATTTTTTTCTTCTGAGTATTGAGCTGTAAATAAAAAGTTTTTAAACCTATAGCTAGATTCTATATTATTTGTGTAAGATGGTAATAATTCCACATTACCTTGAAAAGCCTGATCAATATCAACAAAAAAAGTGAAGGGGGCCAGATCAGTGAATGCTGGTCTATTTATTCTTCGGCTTAAGGAAATATTAATATTGTTAATATCATCAATTTTATAACCTAGGTAAACAGAAGGGAAAAAGTCTCCATAATTTCTAGAGACAATTAAATTATTTGTCGATAAATCATTTATATCCGTAATAGTTTGTTCATACCTTACTCCAGATTGCAGAGCGATTTTTTTTGATAAATTTAAATTGATTTGGGAGTATGCCGCTAAAACATTTTCTTTTAAAAAACTATCATTTGAAAATCCAGAAAAAATATTTTCAACACTTATTAAATCGTTTCTGTTTGTAAATTCATTATCTACTGCTTTTATTCCCCCAGAATATTTTATTCCTCCATTAAATTTTCTTTCGAAGTCAAGACTAAGAACTGAAATATTAAATGGAGATTCTTTTGTCGTTGTAAAAATGAGGTTGTTTTCAAGACCAGATAAATTAATATCATAATTAACAGGTTGATAATTTGAATAAGCTAACCTATCAAAATTCAAATTTAAAAAGGTTTCTTCATCAATATTATATTTTAAAAAAACTGATGCTTGAGCACTTTCCCATAAATTACTTTCATCAGTAAAATAAATATCTTGATTATTATTTCCATAAGAATGAGTAGCTGTTTTTTCTTCGGTCATGGTATATTTATTGGAATATCCCACAACAGAAGTTCCTAGTTCAAATTTATCACTTAACATATAATCGTATGCAAAACGCAGATTATGAATAGATCTCCTATTATCTCTAACGGCTTCAATTGCTGTTGATATAATTTCATCCCCTAACGGATAGGTTCTATCTATTCTACCATTAATAGGAATGTCTCTTCTATTTCCAGAATAATTAAGAGATAATGAATGTTTGTTGTTTGTTAAATTAAAGTTTGTCCCAAGATTGTTTGAGGGTTTTTGATCAGCATAAGTTGATGACAATGTAACATTGCCATTGTATCCTTGATCAAGATTTTTTTTAAGTTCAATATTTATAAATCCTGCGTTACCCTCTGCATCAAATTTTGAGGGAGGAGTTGTAATGAGTTCGACTGATTTAACATTTTCAGCGTTTAGACCATTTAAATATTGAACTAATGCTGAAGAAGGCATATATGTTAATTTTCCATTTATCATTACATTAACCCCACCTTTTCCTAGCATACTAATACTTTCGTTTTGTCTATCAACAATAACCCCAGGAGTTCTTTCCAAGACATCTAATATTGTAGATCCAGTTGTTCCTGGGTCATCTTCGAGATTAATTACTGTTCTATCAATTTTTTTTTGGATTGGAGCTTTTTTCCCAATAACATTTACACCATTTAATGCGAATGCTTCCTCATTTAATACTATTTCTCCAAGGTCGAACACCGACCCGTCATCTTTTATTTGAAGATTTTCAGATAAATATTCTTCAAAGCCAATATTTAGTACTTTTATTTTATAGATACCTAGAACATCGGTTTCAATTTCAAAGGTCCCTTTTTCATCAGTCGTTGATCCCCCATAATTGCTCTTTCCGTCAGGATCAATTAATAAAATATTACAAAAGGGTATTGGAAGTTTTTTATCATCTATTATTTTTCCTGAAATCAATGATTGAGCAAAAGAAAATACTGGTAATAGAGATAAAAATAATGTGAGGATTAATTTCATCTTGGTTTATGGTTTAATTCCTAGTAAAATTATTTAACCCTATTTTAAATCGTAATACGTAAATGTTATAAAGATCCTATTTTTAGGATACTACTTTATTTTGTGAATAAATTTTAACGATTTATAAAATAAATCATCTAATTATTGCTATATCATTGGAATTAACCTAAACCGCTTATTTGTATATTTAAATTGTTAACCGTATATCAATTAAAAATTCATGAGTCTATACAAAAAATACATTCTTCCTAATCTGATAATATCTGGCAGTAATAAAAAACCC
>Ga0228630_1000987_pt1 | contig 11541 bp, 10 predicted proteins | sample 37DmetaG_FD_183038 | JGI IMG/M metagenome (GOLD analysis project Ga0228630, IMG submission 183038) | Seawater microbial communities from Monterey Bay, California, United States - 37D | ecosystem: Environmental > Aquatic > Marine > Coastal | place: USA: California | collected 2016-10-25 | reverse complement strand
AACTGCAGTAGAAGTGTTATCTGAGGTAGGCCCGGCATTACCACTAACGGCAATAGCATAATCAGATTTCATCTTTTCTCTTGCTGAAATCGCCATTTCTCGAACAACATTAGGACTAACTACAGAATATTTATCAATAGTTTCTGAGGAAACATCTAGCAGTTCTTGTTTCATTTTAGAGCTGTAAGCTACAATACTACCCTTAAAATAAGCTGAAGATCCAGGAACGGAAACTAGTGTTGATGCAATCTTACCTCCTGTTACACTCTCTGCTGTACAGAGGGTTTTCTCTGAATTTTTTAAAAGATTACCAATGTGCTCTTCTATGGTAACACCACTTTCATGTCCGGTAATTATATCTGATAGTAACAAATATAATTCCTGTAATACTTTATCTAAACTATCTTCGAGAACTTGTTTTTCAGGACCTTTTGCCGATAACCTCAAACGAACTCTTCCAAAAGAGGGTAAATAAGCTAGTTTGATAAAATTTGGAAGTTTATTGGCCCAATTTTCAATCCTTTCAGCAATGATACTTTCACCTTGACCATAAGTCATTACTGTTTTATGAATGATAAAAGGAAGTTTAAATTGTTCTTGAATTCTTGGAATTACCTCATGTTTCATCAAACCCTTCATTTCGTATGGAACCCCAGGCATAGAAACAAATACTGTATCATTTTCATAAAACCACATTCCTGGGGCAGTTCCCATTCTATTCATTAATAAAGTAGCTTTTGAAGGTAATTGGGCTTGATATTGCTGAACTTTATTATAAGGAATATTATATTTCTTAAACATCGCTTTTATGTGATCTATCACCTCAGGATATTCAACTATTTCTTGATTATTAAAATACTTTGCTATTGTTTTTTTAGTAATATCATCTTTTGTTGGGCCCAGACCCCCTGTAATAATTACAATATCAGCTCTACCTTGAGCTTCTTTAAATGCATTTAGAATGTGCTGTTCTTCATCTTGAATTGATGATATTTGATATACAGAAACACCAATTTTATTCAATTCCTTACCAATCCATTGGGAGTTTGTATCTACTATTTGACCGATAAGAATTTCATCTCCTATGGTTATAATTTCTGCGTTCATAAAATTACACGTTATTTTTCTTAAGAATACAATCTATAAAACCTTATTTCACTCTAATTTCAAAAGCTTTCAAATTCTCTATCTTTCCAAGTAATATGTCATTTTCTGAAACTTTCCCGACTCCTGCTGGAGTACCTGTAAAAATAATATCACCTTTTTTTAGGGTAAAGTATTGAGAAACATAACTAATTAATTCATCAATTTTCCAAAGCATTGACTGCGTATTCCCATCCTGAACAATTTCATTATTTTTAAATAATTGAAAAGAAAGATTTTCTAAATTGAAATCATTTTTATTGTAAAAATTTCCAATAACTGCACTTCCATCAAAGGCTTTGGCTTTTTCCCATGGTAACCCTTTTTCTTTACATTGTTGTTGAATATCTCTGGCTGTAAAATCAATTCCTAAACCAATTTCATCATAATATTTATGGGCAAACCTTGAAGCAATATGTTTTCCTACCTTATTAATTTTAATAAGTATCTCAACTTCATAGTGAACATCATTTGAGAATGGTGGGATAAAAAAGGGATTTTTATTAGGTAAAATAGCCGAATCAGGCTTCAAGAAAACAACAGGGTTATTTGGACGTTCGTTTTCAAGTTCTTCTATGTGTTTGGCGTAGTTTCGCCCGATACAAATAATTTTCATTGAGTAGTAAGAGATTAATAATTAGAAATAAATTAAGGAATCCATTGTTTTGGAAAGTTGGGTTTTCTTTTTTCTAAAAACGCATCTCTTCCTTCTTTTGCTTCATCTGTCATATAAGCTAATCGTGTGGCCTCACCTGCAAAAACTTGTTGGCCAACCATACCATCATCTGTTAAATTCATTGCAAATTTCAACATTTTGATTGAAGTTGGTGATTTTTCCAATATTTCTTGTGCCCATTGATATGCTGTGCTTTCTAAATCATTATGTGGAATTACCGCATTGACCATACCCATCTCAAAAGCCTCTTGTGCAGAATAGTTTCTTCCTAGAAAGAAAATTTCTCTAGCTTTTTTCTGTCCTACCATTTTTGCTAAGTAAGCAGACCCGTAACCACCATCAAAAGAGGTAACGTCTGCATCTGTTTGTTTAAAAATAGCATGTTCTTTAGAAGCTAAAGTTAAATCACATACAACATGAAGACTATGACCTCCACCAACAGCCCAACCTGGAACAACTGCAATAACGGCTTTTGGCATAAACCTTATTAAACGCTGTACCTCTAAAATATTTAATCTATGATACCCATCATCTCCAACATAGCCTTGGTGTCCTCTGGCTTTTTGATCTCCACCTGAACAAAATGAATAAACACCATCTTTGGAGGAAGGTCCCTCTGCTGACAATAAGACTACTCCAATTGAAGTATCTTCACCCGCATCATAAAATGCATCATATAATTCACTGGTAGTTTTGGGGCGAAAAGCATTTCTAACATCAGGTCTATTAAAAGCTATCCTAGCTACACCATTTGATTTTTGATACGTAATATCTTCGTATTTTTTTGCAGTAATCCATGAAGGCTTTATCATAATTATAGATTTTTATCGTTCTAAAAGTAAAAGCGTCTTTATTATGTAAAAATAAAACATTCCTAATTGACAAAAGCAATATTGTATCAATTAATATCCTCTTATTTTTTTAAAACTTTTATCTTTAACAAAAAAAATTCTTTTTTATGAGAACATTCACCTGTCTATTAATATTCTTTTCTATTTCATTGACTTTTGGTCAAAAAACAATTTATAAAAATTATAATTCTGAGGTGTTAAATGATACAAGAGAGCTTTCCATTTATCTTCCAAAAGGTTACACTAAAGATTCCATTTCAAATTTCCCTTTAGCAATAGTATTAGATGGACAAAAGTTATTTGATATATACGTTGGGGCCTCAAATTATTATGCTCAATTAGACAATGCTCCTGAACAAATTGTTGTGGGGATAGACATGAAAACATCAAGAAATAAAGATGCTGGTTATGATATTATTAGTGGTAATCTAGATAATAACTCTGAAAATTTTTATCGCTTCATTAGAGATGAAATGATTCCCTATATAGAAGCATCCTATAAAACTTCACCTTTTATAACCATAGTGGGAGAAAGCTTGACGGCTAACTATATAACTCACTTCTTAAAAGAAGAATATTCTATATTTAATGCCTATATCTGCTTAAATCCCACCTTATCCAATACAATTGTTAACCAAGTAGAATCTTATAATTTGGAGGAGCTTAGCTCTGAAGATAACACCTTTTACTTTTACCTCTCTAGTAATCCGTTTAGCAACATAAAGAAGAAAGATAAAATTAAAAACTTTGGAAAATTTATAGAATCACTTGAAATAGACAATTTTAATGTAGTTTTTGATAAATTAGCCAATTCTCCAAGCTCCTCATCTTCAATTGGTGAAGGAATATTTAGAGCATTTGCTAAAGTTTTTGAAATATATTCTGGAATAACCAAAACAGAGTTCAATGAAAAAGTTAAAGATTTAAGCCCTCCAGAGGCCATTTCATACCTAGAAATTAAATATTTAGATATTGAATTTTTATTTGGTGCAAACATAGGAATTAGAAAAGCTGATGTCTTTGCTATAGAGGATATTATTATGGATAAAGAAGGTGGAGATTATTTGGATGATTTTGGGAAAATGATTTTAAAGCTTTTCCCAACCTCTGAAATGGGTCATTATTACTTAGGTAAATATTATGAGACTGGTAATGACTTTAAGCGAGCTTTACAACAATATCGATTAGGGTATGGAAAAATGAATCCAAGAGATCCTAATGCCGATTTATTCTATCAAAATGTAGAGCGTTTAATGAATAGGACTGATTAAACTTTTTCTATTTTATCGTGATGAAGAATTACTTTCTTTTCTTTATACAATGCCCCTAAAGCTCTCTTAAAAGCTTTTTTACTCATTTGAAGATGAAATTTTATGGATTCAGGAGAGCTTTTATCTGTAAGCTGTAATTCATCATTTTTTTGAGTTAATTGATGTAAAATTTTAGCCTTGTCATCTTCAATTGTATTTCTGTACCCTAAAGGTCTCAAGGAAACATCAATTTTTTGATCTTCTCTAATATTTTTAATATAGCCTGTTGTTGTAATTCCTACCTCTAAATCTAAAAAAACCTCATTCTTGTATACCAAACCTTCAAAAGACTCATCGATTAAAACAATAAAACCTAGTGATGTTTCCTTACCTATAGTTATGGTAACTTTTTGTCCTATTTCTAACTCCATCCTATTTATTTTAAATTGTTAATGTATGCTTTTAATACCAAATCATTTTGATCACTAGGCGTAAAAATTTCAAGGATTTTAGGCTTATCAGATGTGTCATAAAAATTAACCATCTTTTGTTGTAATGTTTTTAAATTATGTGCAGTACTGTATTCGAAACCAAACATAAGACTCAAATGTTCTGCTGTTAAACAATGTGGTGTCTCAAAGTACTCTAGAGCAGAGGATTTTTTAGGTCCTGGAATAATTTTAAAAATTCCACCACCTGAATTATTTATAATTATTATTCTTACATCTTTTGGTATATAATTATTCCACAGTGCATTACTGTCATAAAAAAAACTTAAATCACCGGTAACTAAAGTAGTTGATTTCTGAGTAGCATAAGCAGCGCCTAGAGCAGTACTAGTACTCCCATCAATTCCACTGGTTCCTCTATTACAAAAAACAGTGATCGTTGAATTCATTTCAAATAATTGAGAATAACGAATAATAGCACTATTACTAAATTGTACTTCAGAAAAATCTGGAATAACTTTTAAAATCAGATCAAAAACTTTTAAATCTGAATAGGGCGCTTTTTTAATATAATTATTGTGTTTTTCTCTAATTAGTTTCTTATGGTGAGTCCAATCAGATTCATAATTACTCTTTGTATTATGAATTACAAGTTTGTGGAAATTTTCAAAAAAAGAATAACTATCGATTTTAATATGCTTACTCAAAACATGATACGTATCAAAAGCTCTTAATTCATTAACATGCCAATGTTCTGAGGGTGAATACTCTCGTAAAAATTTTTTTATTTTCTTTGAAACTATCAATCCGCCAAATGTTAACAGAATATCTGGTTGAAGTGATGCAAATTCTTCCTGCGTTAGATTAAAAATAAGATTGTCTATGGAGTTTATAAATCTTTTATTATTGAGATTTGAAGTAGTCTCTGTTAACACCAATACAGATGGATCATCAGCTACTTTGTCTAATAATAGTTCTAATTTTTTATTTGGATAATGAACTCCTACTAAAATCATTTTCTTGCTTGCACTATTCCAAAGTTGAGCTAAATTATTATAATCGATATTACTTTCAGTAACAGATTTTTCTATTTTAAATGAAAAATCTCTCATTTTACTTACCGTTTCATAAAGTGGCTCATCAAAAGGGGCATTAATATGAATAGGACCTTTTACTTTATGTAGTAATGAAAAAGCTTTCGATAGCTTTTCACTATTCTTATCAAAATCATTTTCTTTCAAATTTGCACTAAATAAGATATGATTGTGAAATACATTTTCTTGACGGATGGTTTGTCCATCTCCAATATCAATAAAGTGAGAAGGTCTATCTGCAGAAATAACAACTATAGGAATCTGACTATAATATGCTTCTGCAATTGCTGGATAATAATTTAACAAGGCAGAGCCTGATGTACAAACTAATGCTACAGGTTTTTGTTTTTGTTGAGCAATACCCAAGGCAAAAAAAGCAGCACAACGCTCATCAACAATACTTAGCGTTTCAAAGTCTTCATGATTAGAAAAACCAATAGTTAAAGGCGCATTTCTAGATCCAGGAGAAATAACAACAGTTTGTATTTCAAATTGGCGACATGCAGCGATAATAGTTTGGGCTAATTCTTTCTTAGGATACATTTTTGGATACAAAAATTGTTCGATTTCTTATTTACAAAGTTACTGCCTTTATCTATGATTTAATTGTTAAAATAAAAAAATCAGGAAATAAAAAAGCTAATCACTTTTTATTTCCTGATTTTAACAGGTAAACTAAATTGAAGTTTTAATTTCCTTTTTGATAATCAGCTAAGAATTTAGCTAAACCACTATCCGTTAAAGGGTGTTTTAATAAACCTTTTATAGCACTTAAAGGCCCCGTCATCACATCTGCCCCTATTTTAGCACAATCAATGATATGCATTGTATGTCTAACCGAAGCTGCTAATATTTGGGTTTCATACATATAATTGTCATAAATTAATCGAATCTCAGAAATTAGATTTAATCCATCAGTAGAAATATCATCTAAACGTCCAATAAACGGAGATACATAAGTGGCTCCAGCTTTTGCTGCTAATAAGGCTTGACCAGCAGAAAAAACTAAAGTAACATTTGTTTTGATTCCTTTATCTGAAAAATATTTACAAGCTTTAACACCGTCTGCTATCATTGGGAGCTTCACAACAATTTGTGGGTTTAATTCAGCTAAGGCTTCTCCCTCTTTTACCATACCTTCAAAATCAGTAGAAATTACTTCAGCAGAAACATGTCCATCAACTTCTTCGCAAATTGCTTTATAATGATTAATAATATTTGCTTCGCCTGTAATTCCTTCTTTGGCCATCAAAGATGGGTTTGTAGTTACCCCGTCTAATATGCCTAGTGCTTGAGCTTCTTTAATTTGTTCTAAATTGGCTGTGTCTATAAAAAATTTCATATGATTTGTTTGGTTGTAAGTTATAATTTATAATGGTTCATTAATAGTTTTTCATATTGTTTACTTGGTAAAATTTTCTTTAATAACGTTGAAAACTTTTCCATAAATGCACCAACTCTATAGTGTACATTTGGATGTTTTAGATTTATAATCTGATGTATTTTTTCAGCCATTTTTATTGGGTTCATTCCGCCATTTACGTGAGAATCCATTAAATCTAAATTCATTTGATAGTTTTCTCTATAAGCAGAGTTCTCAAAAACAGGCGTATGATATCTACCAGCTGCAATATTAGTAGCCACATCACCTGGAGCTATCGTTGCTATTTGAATACCAAATTCTTTTACCTCTATTCTAGCCGCTTCTGACACTAAATCTAAAGCACCTTTTGTTGCTGAATACACGCCTCTGTATGGTAACCCCATATAACCAGCAATAGAAGTTACATTAATAATAGTTCCAGACTGCTGTTTGCGCATCTGAGGAAGTACTGCCTTCATCATGTCTATGGCTCCAAAAAAATTAGTTTCAAAAACTTTTTTCATCTCATTAGTGGGTGTGTCTTCTACAGGACCAGTTATTCCCATTCCAGCATTATTTACAAGTACATCTATTCGACCTTCTTTTTCTAAAATTAAATTTACAGCTAAAGATATTGTATCTGGCTTTGTAACATCCAAAGCAATTAAAGAGTACCCGTTATTTTCATTTTTCTTAGGATTTCTTCCAGTACCGTAAACCTTGAAGCCTTTAGCTGATAAAAACTCAGCTGTAGCTTTTCCAATTCCTGAGGAAGCTCCTGTAATTAAAACTACTTTAGACATAAAAAATGAAAATATTATTTACAAAACAAATATCTAAAAAAATGAATGTAAACCTTAAATTTTAATTGCTAGATATTAACATAGTTATGAATAAAAAAAAGTTGCGTAATTGAAAAATGAAGGCATAAAAAAAAGGCAAGCTACCTACATCACACTGCTACAACCAAGTACTCTTGCTGCGTTCCCGCCCTGGGAGATTCCGAGGGAGCTAGTTGTGTAGGACTTGCCAGGGCAAATTTACAACCAATTTTTATTTAAACAAATGAAACTTTCTCCTTTTTTAATGTAACATTCATAACCAATTGTATACTAACAAATTGATATAACTTTATCTTCTAGAAAAAATACCAAGGTTAAAACTATATATTTGTAAAACATTAACTAATTAAAATAATTCATCATGGAAAATAAAATTTCGAGTAAAAACACAATGTTAAATTACGGACTTGTCTTAGGTTTAACAACTATTTTCATCAATTTAATTGCCTATGCCATAGGTATTCATTTAGATCAAGATTGGAGAATGGGTTTATTGGGTTTTGTGGCTATGATAGTTGTAATAGTTTTAGGGATCAAAAATTTTAAATCTGTAAACAACAACATCATATCATGGGGGCAATCTGTTAAGATTGGTGTCGGAATTTCTATCATAAGTGCTTTAATAGGTGTAACTTACAATTTGATATTTATCAACTTTATCGAACCTGATTTTATGAATCTTGTTATGGAAAAACAAGTTATTTTATGGGAAGAAGCAAATTTTACTTCTGAACAAATTGAAGCCTCAAAATCAATGATGGAGACTTTCTCTAATCCTGCTATTACAGCAGCTATGGGAATTATTGGAGGTGCATTTTTTGGTTTTATCATTTCTGCCATTGCAGGAGCTATTATGAAAAGAACAGAAGAAGACCAATACTAGAAATTATTTTTAATGTAAAGAATAGTTTAACTTTGCATCATAAATAATTATTCATGGACATATCGGTTGTCATACCTTTATTTAACGAAGAAGAATCTTTAAAAGAACTATACGATTGGATTGCATCTATGATGCAGTCCAATCGGTTTTTATATGAAGTCATTTTCATAGATGATGGTAGTACAGATTCATCATGGAACGTTATTGAAGAAATTTCACAAAAATCAAGTCATGTAAAAGGAATTCGCTTCCAAAAAAACTTTGGAAAATCACAAGCATTACATGCTGGTTTTCAAATTGCAGTTGGAAACGTAGTCATTACCATGGATGCCGACTTACAAGATAGCCCTGATGAAATTCCAGAATTATACAAACTAATTACAGATGAAAATTTTGATTTAGTTTCTGGATGGAAAAAGAAAAGATATGATAATGTTATTGCGAAAAATATTCCTTCAAAATTATTTAATTGGGCAGCTAGAAAAACATCAGGTTTAGATTTACATGATTTTAATTGTGGTTTAAAAGCATACAAAAACATCGTTGTAAAGACCGTAAAGGTACGTGGTGAAATGCATAGATATATACCTGTTTTAGCAAAAAATAAAGGTTTTTTAAATATTGGTGAAAAAATTGTTCAACACCAAGCAAGAAAATACGGAGAAACAAAATTTGGTATGAGCAGATTTATTAACGGTTTTTTAGATCTCATTACCATTTCTTTTTTATCAAAATTTGGTAAAAGACCTATGCATTTCTTCGGACTATGGGGAACACTCATGTTTATCTTTGGATTCTTTTCTGCAGGATATTTAGGGGTTTCTAAACTCTATAAAATATCTCAAGGAATGAACGCTATTTTAGTTACAGATAATCCTTGGTTTTACATCTCATTGGTGAGTATGATATTAGGTACACAACTTTTTTTAGCTGGCTTCATTGGAGAACTTATTTTAAAAACTAAAGAGGCAGGAAACTATTACACAATCAAAGAAAAATTAAATTACTAATTCCATAAATATTGGATATTAAAGCAATGAAAAATATTAAAGAAAAAGCAACATTATGGCTATCAGATACATTTGATAGTGAAACACAAAATGAAATACAACAACTCATTACTAATAATTCTGATGATTTAACTGATCGATTTTACAAAGATCTTGAATTTGGTACAGGGGGAATGCGAGGAATGATGGGAGCTGGTACTAACAGAATAAATAAATACACATTAGGTAAGGCTACTCAAGGATTGTGTAATTATCTAAAAAAAACTTACCAAAATCAAAAAATTAAAGTAGCCATTGCATATGATTGTAGACACAACAGTGATACATTTTCAAGATTGGTTGCCGAAGTATTATCTGCTAATGATATTCACGTAGTTCTCTTTGAAGATCTTCGTCCTACTCCAGAACTTTCATTTGCTGTAAATGAATTAAACTGTCATGCTGGAATTGTATTAACAGCTTCACACAACCCACCAGAATATAATGGCTATAAAGTCTATTGGACAGATGGTGGTCAAATTGTTCCTCCTCAAGATAAGAGCATCATCGATGAGGTAAATTCTTTAGAATTTTCGGATATTAATTTTAATGCAAAACCTGGATTAATTTCTGAAATTGGTGCCGAAGTAGATGAGGCGTTTTGGAAAGCTTCCATAAAAAATGGAACATTTGACATACAAGGAAGAGAGAATTTAAAAATTGTTTTCACATCATTACATGGAACCTCTATAAAGTTAATTCCAGAAGTTTTAAAAAGAGCTGGCTATTCTCAAATTCATAGTATCAAAGAACAAGAAATACCTGATGGAGATTTTCCGACAGTAAAATCGCCTAATCCTGAAGAACCTGAAGCCCTGGAAATGGCTACAAGTCTTGCTGAAAAAATCGGAGCAGATATCGTTTTGGGTACAGATCCAGATAGTGATAGAATTGGAATTGCAGTTAGAGACACTGCTGGGAAAATTAAATTATTAAACGGAAATCAGGCCATGGTGGTGATGACAGATTTCTTAATTAAACAATGGCAACAGCAAGGAAAACTAAATGGTAAGCAATTTATTGGCTCAACTATTGTCTCCACTTCTATGGTAAATGATATTGCCAAAAGCTATGGTGTTGAAACCAAAATTGGTCTCACCGGTTTTAAATGGATTGCAAAAATGATTAAAGATTTTCCAGATCAAGAGTTTATTGGTGGTGGAGAAGAAAGTTTTGGATATATGGTAGGAGATTTTGTTAGAGATAAAGATGCTGTCACATCTGCATTGCTAGCTTGTGAAATTGCAGCTGCTGCTAAAGCTAATGGAAGTTCTTTTTATGACACATTATTGGAACTATACACAAAGCATAGTTTCTATAAAGAGCGTTTAGTATCTTTTACAAAAAAAGGAATGGATGGAGCAGCACAGATTAAACAAATTATGATTGATTTACGTGATAATCCCTTAACTCATATTGATGGTTCTAAAGTTACTTTTGTAAATGATTATGACGCATCAATTGAAAAAAACATGAGTACTGGAGAAGAAAAAATCATCAATCTTCCTAAATCTAATGTGTTAATTTATCATACAGAGGATGGAACAAAAGTTGCTGCAAGACCCAGTGGTACTGAACCTAAAATTAAATTTTATTTTAGTGTTCAATCTCAACTTGATTCTATTGAAAATGCCATTGATAAAGAACAAGAATTAGAGGCTAAAATTGATAGAATCATAAATGAAATGAATATTTAATGATCTACTTCAAAAAAATATTACAATATGCCAAACCCTATAAGTTATATGCGGTTTTAAACATCATATTCAATATTTTTTACGCTATTTTCTCAGCTCTATCTTTTTACGTATTAATGCCTCTATTACAAGTGATTTTTGGAGAGGATCAAAATAAAGAAATCATTGAACCTGTTTACACCGGTTTTACTTCCTTGGGAGAATATATGAATAACTATTTTAGTTTTTTCATGATGAACAAAGT
>Ga0228630_1000965_pt1 | contig 11758 bp, 11 predicted proteins | sample 37DmetaG_FD_183038 | JGI IMG/M metagenome (GOLD analysis project Ga0228630, IMG submission 183038) | Seawater microbial communities from Monterey Bay, California, United States - 37D | ecosystem: Environmental > Aquatic > Marine > Coastal | place: USA: California | collected 2016-10-25 | reverse complement strand
TAAGCACGACTTTTTCTTTAAATTCATCAGAAATATGTTTTGTGTTAATCAGTAAAATTCCTAAAACGCCTAATAAAAACAGCACCAAGCTGATGCTGATTACGACCGAAAAATAGGAGGAAATTAATCGTCTTTTCTGATGTTTTTCAAATGTTGAGCCCATTGCAGTTGTCTTGGTTTTGTAAAAATATAAAACTTCCTCAAATAAAATGTAAATTTGCAATCAATAAAGTAGGAATTATGACGTACAATTTCAAGGAAATTGAAGCTAAGTGGCAAAATTACTGGGCGCAAAACAAGACCTTTAAGGCGGAGATTAACACCAATAAGCCCAAATATTATGTTTTAGACATGTTCCCTTACCCTAGTGGAGCTGGTTTGCATGTAGGGCATCCACTGGGGTACATAGCCTCAGATATTTACGCGCGCTACAAGCGTCATAAGGGTTTTAATGTATTGCATCCCCAAGGCTATGATAGCTTTGGACTTCCTGCTGAGCAATATGCCATACAAACGGGTCAACACCCTGCCGTCACAACAGAAAAAAATATTAATACATATCGTCGTCAGCTAGATCAAATTGGCTTTTCATTTGATTGGAGTCGTGAAGTACGCACCTCTTCACCAGATTATTACAAATGGACACAGTGGATTTTTATTCAATTGTTCAACTCGTGGTATGACAAAACGGATGATAAAGCAAAACCTATTACAGAGCTAATTGCGCACTTTTCATCAAAGGGGAATCAACACATTGATGCAGTCTGTGATGAAAACACAGCAGTATTTTCTGCTGAACAATGGAATGCTTTTTCAGCACAACAGCAACAGCAACACTTGTTGCAATACCGATTGACGTATTTAGCAGAGGCGGAGGTAAACTGGTGTCCAGAATTGGGAACCGTTTTGGCCAATGATGAGATTGTCAATGGGGTCTCTGAGCGTGGAGGTTATCCAGTAGTTAGAAAAAAAATGACGCAATGGAGTATGCGTATTTCTGCTTATGCCGATCGCCTTTTGACAGGTTTAGAAAAAATAGATTGGACAGACGCTTTAAAAGAAAGTCAGCGCAATTGGATTGGAAAATCTATTGGAGCTTCTGTTCGATTTAATGTAGTTGGTTTTGATGCTAAAATTGAAGTCTTTACCACTCGTCCCGATACGATTTTTGGAGTATCATTTATGACCCTAGCGCCGGAACACAAGTTGGTGAAATCCATCACTACGGAAGCTCAGAAAGAGGCTGTAGAGCAGTATATTTTGGCCACTTCCAAGCGGAGTGAACGCGAGCGCATGGCCGATGTAAAATCCATCTCAGGAGTGTTTACTGGAGCATATGCGGAGCACCCTTTCACCAATGAATCCATCCCCATTTGGATTGGTGATTATGTGCTCGCAGGGTATGGAACAGGTGCTGTTATGGCAGTTCCCTGTGGTGATCAAAGAGATTATGATTTTGCTAAACATTTCAATATTTCCATTCCTAATATTTTTGATGGTGTTGATATTTCAGAAGAAGCATTTACAGAAAAGTCAAAAACTAAAATTGGGAACAGTCAATTTTTGGACGGATTAGATTTTAAGTCTGCCACAAAACGTGTAATTGAAGCATTGGAAGATATAAGTCAAGGGGAAGGAAAAATAAATTACCGCCTACGCGATGCTGTCTTTTCTAGACAGCGCTATTGGGGTGAGCCATTTCCAGTATATTATGAAGACGGCTTACCACAAATGATTGATCAAAGCCATTTACCTATAACACTCCCTGAGGTTGAAAAATATCTTCCAACTAAAGAAGGAGAGCCACCTTTGGGACGCGCTGAGGTTTGGGCTTGGGACACTCAAAAAAACACAGTGGTAAGCAATACCGCAATTGACCACAAAAACATATTTCCATTAGAACTTAACACTATGCCAGGTTGGGCAGGCAGCTCGTGGTATTTCAACCGCTATATGGATGCTCATAATAGCGATGAATTTGCAAGTAAAGAAGCCCTAGATTATTGGCAACAGGTTGATTTGTACATTGGAGGAAGCGAGCATGCCACAGGGCATTTGTTGTATGCACGTTTTTGGCAAAAATTCTTATTTGATTTGGGCTATCTTCCTGTCGATGAGTTTGCGAAAAAACTCATCAACCAAGGGATGATTTTGGGAACCAGTGCTTTTGTTGCTCGAATTGAAGGTAGCAACACTTTTGTATCTAACGACAAAATCACCAATGAAAACGTTCAATACATTCATGCGGATGTTAGTTTTGTAAATGCTTCTAATGAATTGGATATTGAGGCGTTCAAATTGTGGCGAAAAGAATTTTCAACTGCAGAGTTCCACTTGTCTGATGACGGTAGTTTTAAAGTAAAGCGTGAGGTCGAGAAAATGTCAAAATCAAAATACAACGTCGTCAATCCAGATGAAATCTGCGAAAGCTATGGCGCCGATGCATTGCGCTTGTATGAAATGTTTTTAGGGCCGTTAGAGCAGTATAAACCTTGGAATACCGCAGGAATAACTGGGGTGAGTACTTTTCTAAAAAAACTATGGAAACTATATGTAAACGACTCAGGAATTAAAGCGACTGATGAATCACCCTCAAAGGATGCGCTAAAAACACTACACAAAACCATCAAGAAGGTAACGGAGGATATAGAACAGTTTTCGTTCAACACATCGGTTTCTAATTTTATGATTGCTGTAAATGAGCTTACTGCTCAAGGTTGTTTGAGTCGTTCGGTTCTCGAACCTCTTTTAATTCTGATTTCGCCATATGCGCCACACATTGCTGAAGAGTTGTGGGCAAAATTAGGGCATCAGGCTTCTATTTCAAGCGCAAAGTTCCCTGTGTTCGAGCCCAGTCATTTGGTAGAAAGTTCAAAAAATTATCCAATTTCATTTAATGGTAAAATGCGTTTTACATTAGAGCTTTCAATGGATTTAAGTAAAGATGAAATTGAACAAACGGTTTTGGCACACGAAAAAACCATTGTACAACTGCAGGGAAGAGTGCCTAAGAAAGTGATTGTTGTACCTGGAAAAATTGTTAATATTGTTGGCTGATTTAGATCTTATTGAAGGTGTAGGTTTGCTTGCTGCTGCCCTTACTACCTATTCGTTCTTGCCGCAAGTGTACAAAACATGGAAAACCAAGGATGTGTCTGCATTTTCTCTGACTACGTTTACTTTGTTTTTTGTTGGGATTGTCTGTTGGTTGATTTATGGAATTTACAAAGAAAGTTTGTCCATGATTTTAGCCAATTCCATAACGATGGCATCGTCATTTGTGATTTTGCTTCTTATTATAAAATACCGAAAACCTTAACTGCCAAAATTTCACTTTTTCAAGGATTGGCGTTATTTTTGATATAAACAAGCTAAAAAAATACTATGGGAACCTATTATTTGTTACTTGGAATCATAACTTTAGTGAGCTGGATGGTAAGCTCTACGTTGAAACGTAAATTTGCAAAATATTCAAAAACACAATTAAGGAATGGCATGTCTGGTGCCGAAATTGCAGAAAAAATGCTTGCCGATCATGGCATAAACAATGTACGTGTGGTTTCTGTCAAAGGACGATTAACAGATCATTATAATCCCAAAGACCGAACGGTGAACCTTAGTGAAGCCGTTTATCATGAACGCAATGCAGCCGCCGCTGCTGTCGCGGCACACGAATGTGGCCACGCGGTACAACATGCTCAGGCTTACAGTTGGTTAGAAATGCGATCGGCTTTGGTGCCTTTGGTGAGTATCTCCTCACGGCTTTCCATTTGGGTGATTTTTGCTGGACTGATGCTTGGTTTTGGTGCAGGGCTTGGGCTTGGGTATTGGGTGGCTGTACTTGGTTTTGTATTGATGGCTATTGCTACATCTTTCAGTTTTGTAACCCTTCCTGTAGAGTACGATGCTAGTAATCGTGCATTGGCTTGGTTAAAAAATAAGAACATGGTCTCTCGTGAAGAATACGACGGCGCACAAGATGCCCTTAAATGGGCTGCGCGCACTTATTTGGTAGCAGCATTAGGTGCTTTAGCAACATTATTGTATTGGGCGCTTCAAATCTTTGGTAGAGATTAGATTTTAATCTGCCTGTCAAGTTGTTGATTTAGTGAAATAAACGTTTCTGTTCTGGAAACACCAGAAATATCTTGAATGCTTTTATTGAGAACGTTCATTAAATGTTCGTTGTCTTTACAAAGGATTTTAATAAGAATACTCCAATCACCAGTCGTGTAGTGGCATTCCAACACTTCAGGAATGCGCTTGAGCTGCCGCACCGCATCAGCATTGTTTTTTGCTTTCTCGAGGTATACCCCTACAAAGGCCATGGTTTTGTACCCTAAGACTTTGGGGTTAATTATAAATTTGGACCCCGCAATGAGCCCAGAATTTTCTAATTTTCGTAACCTTTGATGGATTGCAGCACCAGAAATTCCTATACTTCGTGCAATTTCAAGCACTGGGGTGCGCGCATCTTTCATTAATGCACGCAAAATTGTTTTATCAATACCGTCTATCTTAAATTTAGCCATTTTTTAGTATTTATTAGCTTTAATGACGCAAAAGTATGTAAATATTTTATAATTTATAACTAAATCAAGTATTTAGTATATTATATCCTAAGTATTTTGTCTTTTTTTCTTTAAAAATAATGTCATATTTTTCTAATTCCCTCAAAATTGGTTTATATATGACTTTTTTTGTTGGAATTTGCACACCTTTTAGGTCAAATTCCCTATTTAAAACCTTAAGAGTAGCAATAGCAACTGGTAATCCTACTGTTTTGGCCATTGCTGTATAAGTTTGATTTTCGCCTTTGCACACCATAGTGGCATCAATTTGATGTTTTTTTCCATTTAATTTATACCCAAATTTGTGGTACATCACAATCATGTCTTTGTCCTCTTGTTTGAGGGTCCAACTGTCCATCAAAATTTTCTGCAAAATTTGAGCAGGCGTTGCATTTTTTAACCCTACTTTTTTGTGGGGATTAAACAAATCCAATTCCTCCAATTTTTCCCAAATAATATCATCTTGATCAATTTTAAGTTGATGTCTAAGCTTGAGCTCAACTGAATCAGAGGGGCTATACGGCAAAAAGGAGTTTATAAAATCACGGTAACTCATATGTTCACTGTCTTCAATGTTGTAGCTGTCGTCCGTCATGCCTAACATGATAAATTTTTGCCATGCTTTACCAAAGCCCACGCGTCTGATGGTGCCACGATACAGGGTTTGGATCTGGTCGAGTCCATAGGCGCTTTGGTATTTGAGGGAGTCTCTATTGGCATAAGCTTCAAAACGGCCATAGCCGTCGACTTCCAAAAACTCTGTTCTTCGAAACAAGCGGTGGTAGGGAATGTATTTAAATTTACCTTCTTGTAAAAACTTTGCCGCGCCGCCTTGACCAGCGGTAACAACATTTCTGGGATTCCATGTAAATTTATAATGCCACAAATTATCATCACTTTCGGGGGCTACAAGTCCGCCTGTAAACGACTCAAAAAGAATCATCTCGCCACCTTCGGCCTTGATGCGGTCTATGACTTGCATGGCACTCATATGATCGATACCTGGATCGACGCCCATTTCATTTAGAAACATCAGGCCTTTGGCTTTGGCGGCATCATTTAGGGCTTGCATTTCATCACTTACATAAGAAGCGGTGATCATGTTTTTTTCAAAATTCAAACAATCTTTGGCGACTTCAATATGAAATCGTGCAGGCAACATGGATACCACCACATCTGCTTTTTGTATTTCTTCTGTACGTTGTTGTTCATCAAAAACATCAAATGCAATGGCTTTTCCGTGGGGGTGTTGATTTATAAGTTTTGCCGCGAATTCAATATTTTTATCAGCAAGAATAACTTGTAGTTGCTCAGCTTCAGATTTCTCCAACAAGTATTTTACGAGATATGCTGTAGATTTACCAGCGCCAATAATGAGGATTGTTCGCATATTGTGGTTGCAATGATTACTTTTGTGTCTAAAGTTAAATATTTAAAATGAGTATAGAAAAGAAAATATTTTTGGTGGCCTCAATTTTGGGATTGATTGCTGTAGTTTTGGGTGCTTTTGCCGCGCATGGACTTCGTGATGCGCTTGTTACTACGAGTTTAGAAAGTTTTCAAACAGGGGTACGCTACCAAATGTACCATGTGTTTTTTCTTTTTGTGATTGGACTGATACCGCAACTACAACCACAACAAAAAAAGCGTTTGTTTTGGCTCACTATTATAGGGGTAGTACTGTTTTCGGTATCTATTTATTTGTTGTCTACCAATACGCTAACCCCCATAGATTTTGGGTTTCTTGGTCCAATAACACCCATAGGTGGGTTATTTCTAATTAGTGCTTGGGGAGTGCTTGCTTTTTATCTAATAAAACACAAAAAATAAGTTAAATTTCAGCTGTTTTTAAAAGAATAGTTACCTTTGTCCTTTAATGTAATTCACTTTTTATGGAACACGTACGCCAAGTTACGAAAACGATTTCGTTAAAAGCCCTCGGAATAACTTCAAAATCAGTTCATTACCAATGTTCTCCAGACCAATTACACGCTAAAACCATCGCCCTAAAACAAGGCGTTGAGGCCTCCTCTGGTGCACTCGCTATCAATACCGGCGAGTTTACAGGACGTTCGCCCAAAGACCGTTTTATTGTTAAAGACGCCATCACCAAAGACAAAGTCTGGTGGGGAGATATCAACATTCCATTTTCGCCCTGCGCCTTTGACAAACTCTACTCCAAAGTGATTACCTACATTAACGATAAGGAACTGTATGTGCGCGACAGTTATGTTTGTGCCGATCCCAAGTATCGGGTCAATATTCGTGTCGTTAATGAACACCCATGGAGCAATTTTTTTGCCTACAACATGTTCATGCGTCCTACTGCTTCAGAGTTAGAAAATTTTACTCCCGAATGGACTATTGTCAATGCGCCCGGTTTTATAGCTATCCAAAAAGAAGATGGTACACGCCAACACAATTTTGCCATTTTAAATTTTACCAAAAAAATCGCTTTGATTGGCGGAACGGGCTATACGGGAGAGATTAAAAAAGGGATATTTTCGGCCCTTAATTTTATTCTTCCTGTATACAAAAATACCTTACCCATGCATTGCAGTGCCAATGTGGGTAAAAATGGTGAAACCTCCATATTTTTTGGACTCTCTGGGACTGGAAAAACCACACTATCAACCGATCCAGAACGTCAACTTATTGGTGATGATGAACATGGCTGGACCGCCGAAAATACCATATTCAATTTTGAAGGGGGCTGTTATGCCAAGGTCATCAATTTGTCCAAATCCAAAGAACCAGACATTTATAATGCTATAAAAAAAGGGGCGATTTTAGAGAATGTGGTAATGGATAAAAATGGAAATGTCGATTTTACAGACAAAAGCATCACGCCCAACACGCGTGTGAGTTACCCCATTCACCACATTCAAAATATCCAGCCCAATTCTGTAGGGGGGAATCCAAAAAACATTTTTTTCTTAACCGCCGATGCTTTTGGTGTACTGCCCCCCATTTCGAAACTTACACCCGGTCAGGCGGCCTATCATTTTATTTCGGGCTATACTGCCAAAGTGGCGGGTACCGAGGCCGGCATCAATGAGCCCAAACCTATCTTTTCGGCTTGTTTTGGGGCGCCTTTTATGCCCCTTCACCCCACTACATATGCCGAAATGTTGAGCGCCAAAATGAAATCGGCGGGGGTTACGGTTTGGTTGGTCAATACAGGATGGACAGGTGGGCCCTACGGTATAGGAGAGCGTATGGCGCTTAAGCACACCAGAGCCATGATTGCCGCGGCAATGGATGGTTCTTTGGAGTCCGCCAACAAAGATAATTATCATATCCACTCTGTTTTTGGAGTTCTGCAACCCCGTGTTTGCCCCAATGTCGCTACTGCAATTTTGAGTCCTCGAAAAACGTGGAACAATGACGATGGGTTTTATAAAATCGCCTATCAACTCTCTCAATCTTTTGTCGATAATTTTAAGCAATATGAAGCTTATGCCAATGCCGAAATCATGGCTGGTGCGCCAAATTTAAGAGCTAACAAATAACATTTTAGTCCTTCTAGTTTTTATCTGGATTTTTACAGTTGAAATTAAAAGCGTAATTTTAGTGTTTACAACAAACCAATGCGCTCAGTAGTACTGTTTTTTTTATCGATATGCCTGTGTTCTTGTTCTTATTTTGAGAAAAAGAAAATGGATTCACAATCAATTCTAGAACAAGAATTAAAAACGTTTTCGTGGGATGAAGTGGATCAATTTCCAAGTTTCGAAAGCTGTGAGGACATTATCAATTTTAATGAAAATAAAATATGTTTTGAAAACACATTGTCGAATTACGTTTCTGAAGTCTTACAGCAAAATCAGAATATTGTGTTGCCTTTTGTCACAGATACTATTGATGTACGGTTTTTAGTTTCTAGTACAGGGGTTCTTACGCTTTCTGAAGTAGCAACTCACACTACAAAAGACCGCTCAACAGCAGATTTAAAAACAGTTTTGAAAACAGCATTGAACGATTTGCCTACCCTTTACCCTGCCATTAAACGAGGACAACACGTACAAGTCGAGCTCGTATTACCCATTATTTTAAATGCTAAATAACTAAAATGCTATAACCCAACATCACTATGGCCACATTAAATACTAGCGAAAAAATTATTTTGGGTATCGACCCAGGAACTACAATAATGGGTTTTGGTTTAATTAAAGTCAAAGGCAAATCGATGGAATTTTTACAATTAAATGAATTGCAGCTCAAAAAATACAGCGATCATTATTTGAAGTTAAAGCTCATTTTCGAACGCACCATAGAACTTATTGATAATTTCAATCCGGATGAGATTGCGATTGAAGCCCCATTTTTTGGAAAAAATGTACAAAGTATGCTTAAGTTGGGGCGCGCCCAAGGAGTAGCTATGGCTGCTGGACTATCTAGAGAAATCCCCATCACAGAATATTCGCCCAAAAAAATAAAAATGGCGATTACGGGCAATGGAAATGCCAGTAAAGAACAAGTGGCCAAAATGCTACAAAGTCTTTTGCAACTGAAAGAATTACCTAAAAACTTGGATTCAACAGATGGTTTGGCCGCTGCAGTGTGCCATTTTTATAATGCGGGTAAAGTGACTGCAGGGAAAAGCTATACCGGGTGGAGTGCTTTTGTCAAGCAAAATGAAAAAAGAGTAAAAAAATAAACCTTCATTTGGCAGGACTCTATATACATATTCCCTTTTGCAAAAAAGCATGTCATTATTGTAATTTTCATTTTTCGACCAACCAAAAGCATAAGCAAGATTTTATTGAGGCCCTTTGCAAAGAACTTCAGCTTAGAGCAAAAGAGTTGAGGCCAGCAGTTTTTGAATCTGTTTATTTCGGTGGAGGAACACCGTCTTTATTAACGAATGATGATTTAAATATTATTTTTCAAACTATCAAAACTCACTGCCAAGTATCACCAAATGCTGAAATTACGCTAGAAGCCAATCCAGATGATCTTACAGAGGATAAAATCATAATGCTTTCTGAAACGCCAATCAACAGGTTGAGCATCGGAATTCAATCTTTTTTTGATGAAGATTTGAAACTAATGAATCGTGCTCATAGCGCCAAGGAAGCCCATAAATGTATAGAATTGGCAACCCCATACTTCGATAATATCACTATAGATTTGCTGTATGGGATGCCGCAAATGACTAATACGCGGTGGCGCGAGAACCTTCAAATCGCCTTTGATTTGGGATTAAACCACTTGTCGAGTTATGCGCTTACGGTAGAGCCAAAAACAGCTTTAGAACATTTTATCAAAACCGCACAACATCCCCCCATGGACGATGCTGTGGCGGCTGCACATTTTCAAATTTTAGTAGATGAAACCGCCAAAGCGGGATTTACTCATTATGAAGTATGTAGTTTTGGTAAACCGGGTTATTTTTCCAAACACAACAGCAGTTATTGGTTGGGGAAACCCTACCTAGGTCTTGGACCATCGGCCCATTCTTTTGATGGTAAAAAGCGATCTTGGAACGTCTCCAACAATAAAACGTACATTAATGCTTTGGCCAATGCTAATTTACCACTAACTTCTGAACTACTAACTCCAGAAAATTGTTTCAACGAATATTTAATGACTGGATTACGTACTATTTGGGGGGTATCTCTGGAACGCATCGAAAAAGAATATGGAACTGCTTTTCAAATACAACTTCTAAAAAATGCTCAAAAACATTTTGATGCCAAAACACTTATTTTAGATCAAAATCATTTAAAAACAACCCAAAAAGGGAAGTTTTTATGTGATGGTATTGCTTCAGATTTATTTATGCTGTAAATTTTTATTAAATTTAGTGAAATCTTCATTTTATGAAAGCCATTATCCATGCCAACAGCAGAACGTACACTATTTTTGTAGATCAACCTATTGATATTTCAATCCCCTTAAGGGCGACTAAAGACAACGTTAATGCATGGTATTTACCGCCACCTAAAATTTACCCAGCGGCCATTAAAAACTGGACAGGAAGTGTTAAAAGTGGTGCCTCGGTCAATTTTAATTCTATTGAATTTAACCCACATGCACACGGCACGCATACCGAATGTGTTGGGCATATTACAGAAGAAGTACACAGCATCAATACATGTTTAAAACAGTTTTTGTTTGTTGCTGAGGTTATCACGGTTGTCCCTGAAAAGAATGGAGAAGATTTGGTCATCTCTGAAAAACAACTGCGCTATGCTATTGGTAATAAAAAACGCGAAGCTGTAGTAATCCGTACCTTGCCCAATACCAAAGACAAGCTTAATCGACAATATGCAAATTCTAATCCGCCTTATCTGTCTGAAGCTGCGGCAGTATATTTAAGGAATAAGGGGGTGAAACACCTATTGGTGGATATGCCTAGTGTAGATAAAGAAAAAGACGATGGTCAATTATTGGCCCACAAAGCCTTTTGGGATGTTGATGGCGATGTACGTATGGAAGCGACAATTACTGAACTGATTTATGTCCCTAACAGTGTCAAAGATGGTAAATATATTTTGAATCTATTAATTGCACCATTTCAAAACGATGCTTCTCCGAGCAAGCCAGTTCTTTACATGCTTTACGATTAATAAACGACCTCATGACTATTGAAGATATTCGTCTATTTTGTTTGCAAAAACCCAAAACAACAGAAGAATTTCCTTTTGATCAAGATACTCTAGTGTTTAAAGTACTGGGCAAAATATTTGCTCTTTGTCCTCTGAGTCAGTGGGAGCGAGGTGCTGCATCCATCACCTTGAAATGTGATCCAGAATACGCTTTGGAATTGAGGAGTGAATTTGACTCAATCCTTCCTGGTTTTTACGCCAATAAAAAACATTGGAATACGATTCACTTAGCCACGAATGAGCTTTCACCAAAATTTATTTTAGAACTTATTACTCATAGTTACGAAATGGTAGTAAACAACATGAGTAAAAAACAGCGTAAAGAATTCGGTTTCGAACAGTGAGGTCTACGGACCTATTGGCGTCCTTCTTTTAAATCCACAAAATATTTGTAAAACAATGGGATGGTCTCAATGCCTTTAAGGTAATTAAAAACACCATAATGTTCGTTTGGAGAATGAATGGCATCGCTATTGAGGCCAAACCCCATGAGGATTGTTTTGCTCTTTAGGTGTTCTTCAAAAAGAGCAACAATAGGGATGCTTCCACCACCTCGTTGTGGAATGGGGTTTT
>Ga0228630_1000955_pt1 | contig 11891 bp, 7 predicted proteins | sample 37DmetaG_FD_183038 | JGI IMG/M metagenome (GOLD analysis project Ga0228630, IMG submission 183038) | Seawater microbial communities from Monterey Bay, California, United States - 37D | ecosystem: Environmental > Aquatic > Marine > Coastal | place: USA: California | collected 2016-10-25 | reverse complement strand
GACATTGCGTGGTTCGGGGTCATCGTGTCGAATTCCGAATTTATTTTCTAGTTCCTGGAATAAGACCTGTGCCTTTTCAAGCGTGATAAGAGGTGCAGGCGAGCCACAATTAGTGGTTATGAGTGTTAAAGTTTCAGGATCATGTCCAACTAAGCGGGGGACATTAGTTGCTCCCCGATCTTCGAGGGCCTTTAAAACAGCCACTTCATTTGCAAATCTTTTGTCGGAATCTGTGCCGCGGAACTGTTTGTGAACATGCCCGCGAAAGTCAATCCGAACGAGTGATCTAAGGCCGTCTTTTAGTTCCTTCATCCCTTCGCTCCAAGGCTAGCAATCTTGAGGATCGATCCAAGATCATTAGCGTCTTTTAAAATCTTATTGATTCGCGATTTCCACTATTGGTTATTCCCGCTATGGATCGTGACCGATGCGCGAGAAAATTGTAGCGGGACAGCGATGGGTCAGTACAAGTGAGCCTGAGCTAGGCTTGGGGGTTTTGCTGGAATCGCAGGGAAACAGGGTGGTGATCCTATTTACGACAGCAAATGAAAAACGAATGTTTGCTGTCGATTCAGCGCCAATTCTTAGGGTGCGTTTTAAGGTGGGGGATGAAATTCTGATTCACACGGGAGAGACGATCATTATTGATCGAGTTGAGGACAAGGATGGACTCCTGATTTATCACCAAGAGAATCAATCATTTTGCGAGGGGGAGTTGGATGATTCTATTAGTTTTTCTAAACCCGATGATCGGCTGCTTGGCGGGCAGGTTGACGATCTCCGGACGTTCAATCTGAGAATTGAATCCCTCTTTCGATCATCCAAGATTCGAAAATCGTCGGTGCGGGGTTTTTTGGGTGGGCGGGTTGATTTGATTCCCCATCAAATTGCGATTGCCCGTGAAGTGTCATCGCGACTTGCGCCACGGGTGCTGTTGGCAGATGAGGTAGGGCTTGGAAAGACGATTGAGGCGTGTTTGATCCTGCATCGACTTCATCTGACGGGGCGAGCCGATAGGGTGCTGATTCTTTTGCCCGAGCCATTAGTGCATCAGTGGTTTGTAGAGCTTCTGCGCCGCTTCAATTTGCTTTTCGCGATTTTTGATGAGGAAAGATGTCAGTCAATTTCGGGAGAGAATCCATTTTTGGAGAATCAGCTCATCCTTTGCTCTCAAGATTTTCTTTTGGATCATCCTGAGCGTATTCCTCAAGTGATTGGTGCGGGATGGGATCTGCTGATCGTGGATGAGGCTCATCATCTGGAATGGAATCCAGAGGAATCAAGTGATGGATATTGTTTGGTACAGAGCCTAGCTCTCGAGACAGCTTCAGTTTTGTTACTAACAGCGACACCACAGCAACTTGGAGCTGAAGGGCACTTTGCGCGCCTGCAGCTGCTGGATCCCCATCGTTACAATGATCTCGATGCATTTTTGGAAGAGTCCGATTATTATGAGTTGGTTGCTGATGCGATTGACTTGATTCAGGAGGGTGGTGAGCCGGATGTGCAGCGGTTTGTGGATCGCTCGCCGCGAATTACAGAAGGGTTGGCCAATTTGGATAAAGAGGGAGCGAGGGAGAGAGTGGTAAGAGATTTACTCGACTCCTTTGGGACGGGTCGAGTGATGTTCCGTAATACTCGCAAACAACTGCGTGGGTTTCCGAAGCGGAAGGCGCATTTGATCGCCTTAGAAGGGGAAGAGGTGTTTGTTGCTAAGGTCAATTGGTTGGTTGGATTTTTGGAAGAGCATCCCGAGGAGAAAATTCTTCTGATTGGTAAGAGTTTGGATTTGGTTGAGGATTTAATGGAGGCTCTTTTGGATCGAGTTAATATGAAAATTGCCCAGTTTCATGAGGAATTAACATTGCTTCAGCGGGATAGAAATGCCGCTTATTTTTCCGAGCAAAACGGTGCTGATTTATTGATTTGTTCTGAGATTGGGAGTGAAGGGCGTAACTTCCAGTTTGCTCACCACTTAGTGCTCTTTGATTTGCCTGAGAATCCAGAATTACTCGAGCAGCGGATTGGGCGACTTGATCGGATTGGGCAGACTGAAACGATCAATATTCATGTCCCTTATGTGAAGGGCGATGCTGGAGAGCGATACGCGCGATGGTATCAGGAGGGCTTAAATGCCTTTGAGAAGAATTTGCAAGGGGCTCAGCTTCTAGTGAAGAGACTTCAGCAGATAAAGGCTGACACATTGCCGAGATTTATCGAGGAGTCAAAAAAACTACGAGAGGAGACCGAGGCTCAAATGGAACGAGGCCCCGATCGGCTTTTAGCGCTGACATCAAAGGGCGGTGGTGAGATTGAAAAGGTTCTAGAAGAACTTGATAAATGGGATGGAGATCGGGAGTTTGAGGATTGGATGTTACGGCTTTTTGATCACTTCGGGCTGGAAGTCGAGGAGTTGGATGGCCGAGATTACCTGCTCAAACAGGGTAACGTAATTACCGATGCGTTCCCCGATTTGGCAGAAGATGGAATGGCAGTTACTTTTGACCGAGGTCGCGCGTTAATGCGTGAGGAGATTGGGCTTATGACAGCAGATCATCCGATGGTTAGGAATTCGATTGATCTTCTGTTATCTGCTGAAGCGGGGAATAGCACTTTTGGAGTTTGGGAAGCCCCCGGAACAACTTCAGTGATTTTAGAGGCCTTCTATATTGTGGAATGTGTTGCTCCAGCTTCTCTACAAACCGATCACTACCTCCCTTCAATACCCCTGCGAGTGGCGATCGATTACCAGGGAAAAGATATGACTTCTGATGCGTCTTTGATGAAAGCCGTGCTTCGCCGAGGAAATCATCGTAAGCTCCTCGAGCAACCAAAGATCACGGGTGAGATGATCCCTGAGATGTTAAAAACGCTTGATTCCTTAGCTGGGCAGCGCCGGGTTGTAGTTGTGACGAAATCGCTGGAATTAATGGAGAGTTCGTTTGACCAAGAAAAGGGGCGTTTAGAAGACTTGGCTCAGCTGAACCCTCTGGTCGGAAAAGAGGAATTACTTGAGATCGAAAATCATCGCGAGGCTCTTAAATTAGCGCTTGGAGGAGCTCGTCTTCGATTGGATTCCCTGCGTTTGATTTACAAAGTGCCCTCGTAGTGGGGGTAGTTTGTGGGAGCGATAAAATAAGGGGTTAAATCACTGGGAACTCGGACCATTGTGCATTTTTCTAGGATCTCGGGTGGGTTCCATGATTCTAACGGTGCTCTAGATAGGAGTTTTAAGGGAGCGGGCCAAAGAGTTTTTGGAACGATCTGGAATTCTTGATCGGTAGGGAAGTGTCTTGAAACCTCGGAGAGATGTAACCATTTTCCGCGGCGGCATTTGGGGTTTGAGAATTCGGGATTAGATATCGTCTTGGCTTCGATGTGATCAAAGAGGCATCCGTAAACGAGTTGTTGTGTTTTGATGTTTTCATTACGGTAGTTGCTTGGGAGGTAGTCTTGGTGTTTTTTGGGGATGCGAAGTTGGTGTTGCTGGAGGTGGCTAAGTTTTTTGAAGTAATTGTCTCGAGCATCTGGCCCAGGAAGATCACTGCCAACGGCGAGGTAGAATTTGGTGGCGAGTTCAAGGTGGATGAGTTGGTGGGTTTTGAGATTACGAAGAAGGAAGTCGAGTTCGCCAACGGTGGTGTGAATGTCTTTTTGGATTTGGAGGTTTCGTTCCAGGAGATCGTAGTCTTTAGAAGACGTAAAGATTTGAGCGAGGGCGTCTTCGTAAAGGTGGCCGAGCTTTTGTGAGAAGTTGAGAGGCTTTGGTTTTTGGGGGGGGGAGAGGTCTGATGGTTGGAAGTGTTGAGCTTCTGGGAGATCGGTAAGGAGTAGAGGGGCTGTTAAAAAGCTCTCAAGAATTATTTCGGTCGCTTGTGGGGTGGATAGGGTCATTTTGAAACATGGAGCTTATTAGTTTTTTTAATGAGCTGAAAACTCACTTTTTTAGGCGAGAGGTTCTGTTGTGAGAGCCAATAGCTAGGATGGATTTAAATGCGAGAGCCTGGGAATTCGGGACTTTAAAAAGCCCGAGCCTCGGCTGAGGTCTCGGGCTTTTTAAAAGGGATCGCAAGCGAGGGCCTCGCGCGAATAAATCTAGGCGGTGATGGGCTTCATAGCGCCCATTGCTTCGCGGAGGTAGATACCAATTTCCTCGACCTCGTGGTCGCGGATGATGGCATTCACTTGAACGAGCGTTTGGTTGTCGACGCTTTGGTCGTTTAAGCTGAGGCCTTTACCGATGACGCTGGTGTCCACCTTGGACATAAAGTCCTGTAAAAGAGGAACAGCGGCGTGACTGAAGAGATAGCAACCATACTCGGCGGTATCCGAAATGACGCGATTCATTTCATAAAGTTTCTTGCGCGCAATGGTATTGGCAATGAGTGGTGTTTCGTGGAGAGACTCGTAGTAGGCTGACTCAGGCTCGATACCTGCTTCGACCATAGCTTCAAAAGCGAGTTCGACACCGGCGCGCACCATGGCAACCATAAGGATGCCTTTGTCGAAGTATTCTTGCTCGGAGATTTCACCTGCACCTTCAGTTTGCTCGAATTCGGTTTCGCCAGTGTCCTTGCGCCAGCCGAGCAGGTTGACGTCATCATTTGCCCAGTCGGCCATCATGGTGCTGGAGAAATCACCGGAGATGATGTCGTCCATATGCTTGTAGAACAAGTCGCGCATGATGTCCTTGAGCTGCTCGGAAAGTTTAAAAGCTTCGATCTTTGCGGGGTTGGAAAGGCGATCCATCATGTTGGTGATGCCGCCGTGCTTGAGGGCCTCGGTCGTGACCTCCCAGCCGTTTTGGATAAACTTGACGGCCCATTGTGGATCGATGCCATCGGCTTTCATCTTTTCAAAGCAGAGAATGGAGCCGGCTTGAAGGAGGCCACAAAGAATAGTTTGCTCCCCCATAAGGTCGGATTTGACCTCAGCTACGAACGATGATTCAAGGACGCCCGCTTTGTCACCGCCTTGGGCTACGGCAAGAGCTTTAGCAAGTTCGATACCTTCTCCCGAAGGATCATTTTCAACGTGGCAGGCAATCAGGGTGGGAACTCCGAAGCCGCGTTTATATTCCTCGCGTACCTCAGAGCCAGGTGACTTTGGTGCGACCATAATAACAGTGAGGTCTTTGCGGATTTGGGTTCCTTCTTCGACGATGTTGAATCCGTGAGCATAAGAAAAAGTTGCGCCTTCTTTCATGTGAGGGATGACCGTTTCAACCACCTTAGTGTGCTGTTTATCAGGGGCGAGGTTCATCACGATGTCAGCGGTCGGCAGCATCTCCTCGTAGGTGCCAACGGCGAAACCATTTTCGGTTGCGTTGAGGTAGGACTGGCGCTTTTCCTCAATCGCAGCGGGGCGGAGGGTGTAAGATACATCGAGGCCGGAGTCACGCATGTTGAGACCCTGATTGAGGCCTTGGGCGCCACAGCCTACAATCACGATCTTTAGTCCTTTGGCTGCGTTTACGCCATTGGCGAATTCAGACGCGTCCATGAAACGGCAGGTGCCAAGCTCGTCGAGCTGGCGACGAAGAGGGAGAGTGTTGAAGTAATTCGTGCTCATTGTTTAGGGAAAAAGTGAATTTGACGGGGTCTGAATGTCAGGAAACCAAGATTTGTAAACGAAGAATCGGTTCAGGAGGCTAAGAATAGGCCTTTAGCGGGGGAAATTTGTGACCTTTAGCGTAATTTGACGCCGGGGTTATTCGGGTAAACTGAGCCGCCGGAAATTGGATGAGGGGCGAGATGGGGATGATCTAAGCAAAATTACCGTCGATCATGTCGAATCTTCTAGAGATCATGAAAGTGGGGCAAGGATCAGGTTCCAGAGCAACTGTCTGGCTTCGAGTGCAGTGAAGCGGATGGTGTTTGCGATGAGGTTGTTATCACTTTCTGGGTGACTGTTTTGAGGGAGACTGATGAAGTTTTTTTAACTTAGGAAAGCCTGTGGTGAAGCGAGCTGGCTTTCCGAATGTGATGAAGGTGGCTTCAATTCCTTTTGTCTCATTGGCAAGTTTGAGAGCATTTTCTTGAGTCGAAATTCGCAGGGCAGTTGCCCAGGCGTCGGCTAACATTGCGGACCGAGCGATGGTTGTTACATTGAGTCGATTGGTTTTCGGTTTTCCGCTTGAGGGATCAATTAGATGGGCGTGACGTACATTGCCCTGCTCGAAAAATTGATAGCTGTCTCCCGAAGTCGAAAGCGCTGTATTGCTGATAGTAAGAGTCCCGAGCATTTCACGAGATGGTCGCTCAATCCCCACCGTCCAGCCATTTTTTTTGGGAGGCGCCTCAGTGAAAATCATTTCTCCTCCGATAATTACTGCGGCTTGCTTGATTCCGACTTTGCTAAGATTCATCATTAATTGATCGGCGATGTATCCCTTTGCAATTCCCCCAAGATCGATCTTTAAGGGTTTACGAAGCAAGATGCTCCTCGATTTTGGATAGAGAATCAAATCCTTGTAAGAAGTCTCAGGATCATCATTAAGAAGTAGGTTTTTCTGTCGTGCACTCTGACGCCAGTTCTGAGTCGTATGGCCCAAGGTGATATCAAATGCACCATTGGTTGTGTTCGAAATCTCCTGCGCTTGCGCGATGACATCAAAGAGATCTTTACTAATTTTGTGAGCCATCTTTACCGGCTTGCCACAAAGTCGAGAGACCTCGCTATCAGAACGGTAATCAGAAAAAATTCTATCGAGCCTTTTGACCTGTCCAAAACAGTCCTGCGCTATTTTTTGAGAGAACTCCTTGTCATTTGAGTAGAAAGCGATTTGAACAATAGTGCCTAGGTGAGGCTGTGAAAAATATTGCCTTTGTGGGAGGGGGGTAACCTCTTCGGCTTGCTGTGCGACGGCGTGATTTGCTACCAGAGCCATCAATCCTATCCTCTGCACAAAATAAGCAAGAAGGTTCAATCGGGCGGATAATGGATGGTTGGAATCTCTGGCCGCACGAGAGCTACTCATCTGCTTCGACACCGGAATTCCAATAGTGATACATTTCTTCGACCGTTGGGATTTTTGCAGGGCGAACGATTCTTAATCCGAGCCAAGGGGTTGTTGTATGATACCATAAACTTCTAGGTCTCTGGGGATCGGCAACTTTCCATACTGGCGTCGATTGGTGACGAGTAGCCGCAGAAATTTCCTTGAGCGACTGCTGCCAATGCCCGCCTTTGGTGACGTGAGGATAGGGTTTTGTTGCTTTAACCCAAGGGTTGTGGACCTTATCCTTTGCGAAATATTCCCTACGGTTTGGAACATATTGATCGAGTGTCCACTCTAAAACATTTCCGTGCATATCGTGAAGGCCCAGCGAGTTGGGTTTTTTCTTTCCTGGAACGTTATAGTGCGTTGAGGCATCCCCACCGAACCAGGCATACTCCCCAGCTTTTTGAGCATCGGCGCCCCAAGAGGAATTAGTGTCACTCCCTGCCCGACAGGCGAATTCCCACTCAGCTTCCGTTGGCAGGCGGTAGAAATGTCCCGTCTGAAAGCTAAGCCACTGACAATACTTGTTAGCGGCATGTTGAGTCATGCTCAACGCCGGATGACCATCACGCTTCATGCCGAAGGTCATCGGGTGATAAGGCGGCGTGGGCCGAGCAATGAATTCAATGTCGTTTTTGATTTGTGCCCGCATGAAATCTAGGGGCTGGCCGTCTTTCTGGCGCGGAATCGGAGACAACATGAATGGCTCGTAGGCTTCCCAAGTGATTTCATGTTTGGACATCCAGAAAGGAGAGAGAGATACTTTGAGGATATCGTCTTCCTCTTCTCCGCGCCATGTGAACTCGCCGCCTTTTACCGGAAGCATGTCGATATGGGCGCCCGAAGCGAGAGGGTCCTGAAATGCGATTAACTCCTCCTCCTTACCGTTGTTGGTCTTTTTCTTAATCCCTTGGTAGTCCAAAATACGCTTATGAATCGCTTTTGCGAGGCGCATTTCTTCCTCATCAAAGCCATCCTTTGCGAGAGCAGGCTTTATGTCAGGAGCTGTCTCAGCCTGAGCAACTGTTCCCGCACAAAGTAGGGCGATAATGAATGGAAAGATGGGTGAAGTTTGGAACTTGCGAACAAACCGAATCATCGAACTAGAGGAACTTTGTTTTGCCTGGAACAGCAGATTCACGGGCCTTGAAGGGGGTCTCGTAAGTTAAATTTTTAATGTCCTTAAGGAGGACGTCCTTTGAAGCCATAATCTGCTCGCCAGTAATAAGCTGGCCGGAATAGGCCGCATTACGACCCATGAGGGCGATGGCGTGGCTATTTGCCGATTGGCCGATAACGTCGTTGAACACCTTGCCTTCACGAATATGTTTCATGAAAATCTCGTGTTCTTGCTGGTAGCCAAGATTACTTTTTCCTTCCCAGATTTTCTTGCCGTCCACCTCAATGAAAGCTGAGTTGCCTTGCGCAACAGCTCGTCCTTTAGTTCCAACAATATTATCGCCGGAGGCAGAGTATGTTCCGCGGATTTGCCGACCAAAGAAGCTCGAGGTACGACCGTCTGCATACTCGTAGCTGAAGTTGCAGCTATCCCAGTTGTTAGCCCCTTTAACGGGAGCGATATTTGCCCCGTTTGCGTAGCAGCGGACAGGCAGCTGGTCGCCCATCCACCAAGCCATCCGGTCAATCCCATGAATATGATATTCGAGGACACCGTCACCACTGAGTTCAAGAAAGTTTTGCCAGAAGCGAAGAGCCCATTCCATGTCAGACATTTCGGCAGGTTTGAATTTTGGGTCAGGCATTTGGTTGGGGCGTCCGCCACCACAGTAAGATGACGAGACGTTAAGAATATCACCGATGGCACCATCTTGGAGACGCTTATCCATTTCCATCAGGTGGGGGGTGTAGCGCCAGACAAGTCCGGTAAGGACTGATTGCCCCGCTGACTGAGCTTTCTTTGCAGTTTCAACGATGCTGTGAAGGCCAGGAATGTCGAGAGCATAGGGTTTTTCAATAAAGACATGCTTACCTGCTGCGACCGCGGCTTCAAACTGGACCGGGCGGAAGGCCGGAGTGGTAGTAAGGATGATAATGTCAGCTCCGCTATCGATCACCTTTTGGTAGGCATCAAAACCAACGAATTCACGCTTGCCGCCATCGGTATCAACACGACCTGAGAATTTCTTGGAAATCCCTTCGATCTTCTTAAAGCGATCCTTGGAAATATCACCTGCGGCCCAGAGAACGGTACCCGAATCGATATTCATGATGTCATTCACTGCACCACCCCCTCGACCTCCAAGGCCGACAACTCCTACTTTTAACTTTCCTTTTGGGGCTTTTTCAACAGCGTTTACTAAAGGAATACCAAGAGGTGAAAGGCCCACTGCGGCTCCTCCAAGTGCTCCTTTTTTTACAAAATTACGGCGAGAAAAGGTCGATTTTTTTTCGGATGGTTGATGTGACATGGTTTTTTTTTAAGTTGAGGGTAATTATTCAGTTTTCTGATGCCTTGCAAAGGGGCTTTTCTTTTTATCGAAGGTTAAAGAGGTGAGGGAGCAGTTTTTCCAAGTTTTACACTTAGTAGGTATGCTCGAAACTAATAGATGCAATTGTCGAAAGTCCCACAATTCAGCTAGCGTAGGTATTGTCCAATTGATTTTTGTTTGGGGTTAAAGGCAGCCTTTAGGGCTGGTTGAGCTTGCGGGGTGAGTCCAGAATCCGCAAAAAGTCTCGGTCCAGACTCGACAAAAGGGTGAGGTGGTGATTATGACGCGCTCTTTCACGAGACAAGTTATCATGACAGACCTCACTAAATACCGTAACATTGGCATCTTCGCACACGTTGATGCCGGCAAGACCACGACCACTGAGCGGATCCTCAAGCTTACTGGGAAAATTCACAAAACGGGTGAGGTCCACGACGGTGAGTCTACAACCGATTTCATGGAGCAGGAAGCGGAACGCGGAATCACCATTCAATCGGCGGCGACCACCTGTTTTTGGGACGACCACCGGATGAACATTATTGATACTCCGGGGCACGTTGATTTTACGATTGAGGTTTATCGCTCGCTTAAGGTTCTCGACGGAGGTGTCGGTGTTTTCTGTGGATCGGGTGGTGTTGAACCCCAATCAGAGACTAATTGGCGTTACGCCAACGATTCCGAAGTTGCTCGGATTATCTTTGTCAACAAGCTCGACCGAATTGGAGCTGACTTTTACCGCGTCATACAGCAGACAAAGGATGTCCTTGGGGCAACCCCGCTGGTAATGACTATCCCAATCGGTTTTGAGGATTCCTTCGTGGGAGTTGTTGATGTCCTTGAGAAGAAGGCTTATGTCTGGGACGACTCCGGTCTCCCTGAGAACTTTGAGATCCAAGACGTTCCCGAGGATCTGGTTGATAAGTGTAACCAGTACCACGAAGAGTTGATCGAGACTGCCGTGGAACAGGATGACGAAGTGATGGAGGCCTACCTTGAAGGTAATATTCCTGATATTGCCACCATCAAAAAGTGTATCCGAAAAGGAACCATTGCCCTCGATTTCTTCCCGGCTTTCTGTGGTTCAGCTTTTAAGAACAAAGGCGTCCAAAACGTGCTTAATGCCGTTGTCGACTACCTCCCATCTCCACTTGAGGTTGAGCCGGAGCCTGAGTTTGACGACGACGGAGAATTGACTGGTGAGGTTGCTACAGTTGACGCAAATGGTCCACTTCGTGCACTCGCTTTTAAAATCATGGATGACCAATTTGGTGCCTTAACCTTTACTCGGATTTATTCAGGAACGATGAAAAAAGGTGATACTATTCTTAATACCTTCACTGGAAAAACTGAGCGGGTTGGCCGCCTCGTCGAGATGCACGCTGATGATCGGACTGAGCTCGATAGTGCCCAAGCGGGTGATATCATTGCCCTCGTTGGTCTCAAGAATGTTCAGACCGGGCACACTCTTTGTTCTAAGGATAATCCTGCCACCCTTGAACCCATGGTATTCCCGGATCCCGTGATCTCCCTTGCTGTAGCTCCGAAGGATAAAGCCAATGCCGAGAAACTTGGCATTGCGCTTGGAAAAATGATTCAGGAGGATCCTTCCTTCCGGGTTGAGACGGATCTTGATTCCGGTGAGACCATTCTCAAAGGAATGGGTGAGCTTCACCTCGATATTAAAGTGGATATCCTCAAGCGGACTCACAAAGTTGAGGTTGAAGTGGGTGCTCCGCAGGTCGCTTATCGAGAGACAATCACCAAGGAGACTTCAGATAGCTACACCCACAAAAAGCAGTCGGGTGGTTCCGGTCAATTTGCTAAGATCGATTACACCCTAACTCCTCTGGAGCCGGGCGATGGTTTTCAGTTCGAGTCGACTGTGGTTGGTGGTAATGTGCCTAAAGAATATTGGTCGTCCGTTGAGAAAGGCTTCAAACGCTCTCTTGAAAAGGGGGTTCTTGCTGGCTATCCTTGCTTGGACTTCAAGGTCACTCTTACCGATGGTGGATTCCACGCGGTTGACTCCTCGGCCGTGGCTTTTGAAATTGCTTCAAGAGCTGCTTATCGCCAAACCGTTCCCAAGGCTGGCGCCCAGATCCTTGAGCCGATCATGAAGCTCGATGTTTTCACTCCTGAAGATCACGTTGGTGATGTGATCGGTGACTTAAACCGTCGTCGTGGTATGATTCAATCGCAGGACTCAGCGTCTGGTGGAATTCGTATTAAGGCGCAGGCTCCTCTGTCCGAGATGTTTGGATACATCGGTGACCTCCGGACCATGACCTCAGGTCGTGGTCAGTTCTCGATGGAATTTGAGCATTACGCACCTTGTCCAAGGAACGTCTCTGAAAAAGTCGTGGCTGATGCCAAAGAGCGTGAGGAGGCCAAGAAGAAGTAACTGTTTCAGCTTAATCTATTTCAAAAAGGCGCGCCGG
>Ga0228630_1000951_pt1 | contig 11929 bp, 12 predicted proteins | sample 37DmetaG_FD_183038 | JGI IMG/M metagenome (GOLD analysis project Ga0228630, IMG submission 183038) | Seawater microbial communities from Monterey Bay, California, United States - 37D | ecosystem: Environmental > Aquatic > Marine > Coastal | place: USA: California | collected 2016-10-25 | reverse complement strand
CCATCTATGGATGCAACATAACCTGTCAACGTTAACAAACCTTTTTCGATTACCGCATACGCTCCTATAGGAGATAAACAATCACCGTCCATGTTACTTGCAAATATTCTCTCAGCAGAGCCGCATATTTCTGTATTTGCATGAACTACTTTTTCGATTCTCTTCATAACATAATCATTTTTAGATAAACTCTCTAAACATAAAATCCCTTGCCCAGGCGAAGGTACAAAATCATCAACATCAAGACTCTCGGTAATGATGGCATCTAAGCCCATTCTTTTAAGTCCTGACTTAGCTAAAATTATTCCATCTAGTTTTTCTTTTTTTAGTTTTTCCAATCTTGTTTGAATATTACCTCTTATTTCTATCGATTTAATACCAGCATTTATATGTTTTAATATTGCTTGTCTTCTAGGGCTTGACGAACCAATAACGCCAGATTTAATATCATATAAAGTTTTGTGCTTATTCGAAATAAATACATCCCTGGGATCCTCTCTTCTCATAATACTGCTAACGTTAAATCTTGCATCTAAAGTTGCTGGCACATCTTTCATGGAGTGCACAGCGATATCAGCCTGTCCTTTGAGAAGGGCACTTTCAAGCTCTTTTAAAAAAAGGCCCTTGCCCCCTTCTTTTTTAAATGTCTCATTGTCTAATGTATCCCCAGATGTACTCATTGATATCAGTTCAATTTCATTAAAAACGCCATTTTTTATTAGGAAGTCTTTTACCATATTAGCTTGCATTAATGCTAGCGGGCTTTTTCGCGTTGCGAGTTTTATATTATTAGTCATTATTGCATTACCAAAATTTCAGTTATAGTATACTTGCATTAAGAGATATATTAAAACCTCAAGAGATTTATTATGAAAAACTCCACTTGGTCCGGAAGATTTAAAAAAGGATTAGATGAAGAAGTACTCGAATTTTCTGAGAGTATCAGTATTGATCATCTTCTTTTCGACTCAGATATAAAGGTGTGTATTGCACATGCAGAGATGCTATCAGAATGTAAAATCATTTCTAAAAACGAATCGAAGACTTTGATCAAAGGCCTTAAGTCAGTACAAAAGAAATATGACTCCGGCAAGCTGCAATTATCTATTAAGTTTGAAGACGTGCATATGAATATCGAACAAGCTCTTACAAAAGAGATTGGAGAGCTTGGAAAAAAAATCCATATGGGCAGGTCTAGAAATGATTTAGTAGCCACAGACTTCAGGCTGTATTTGAGAGACTGCTCTGATTTAATCTTAGAAAAATTGAGAGACATAAGGCATTCGCTAGCTTTGACTGCACAAGATAATGCTGATGTAATATTTCCAGGATATACGCATTTGCAATTGGCTCAACCAGTTACATTTGGGCATCACTTGCTTGCCTGGCATGAAATGCTAGCAAGAGATGAACAAAGGATGCTACAAACAAAAGACAGACTAAATGTGCTCCCACTGGGTAGCGCGGCCCTGTCTGGCACGCCATATAAAATTGACAGAAAGTCTGTTGCTAAAAAACTTGGATTCAAAACAGTATCGTCTAATTCAATGGATGCAGTAAGTGACAGGGATTTTGTATGTGACTTTTCATATACATGCTCAATGATAATGATTCACCTTTCAAGAATATCTGAGGAGCTAGTCTTTTGGATGAATAGTCATATAAAGCTTGTAGATATTGATGAAGCATTTTGCACAGGATCATCAATTATGCCGCAGAAAAAAAATCCAGATGTACCTGAATTGATAAGAGGAAAATCCGGAGCAGTAATCGGCTCATCAACTTCATTGTTTGTTTTGCTAAAAGGGTTACCATTGACATACAATAGGGATCTCCAAGAAGACAAAAGCATCATATTAGAGTCAATTGGAAGCGTCGTTTCATGTCTATCTTTAATGCCGAGATTAATATCAACGCTTAAAGTTAATAAGGAAAGAGCTTTGGCTTTCTCTAAGCAAGACTACTCCAATGCTACTGACTTAGCAGACTACTTATCAATGAAAGGCGTTCCATTTAGAACCTCACATGAGATTGTTGGAAATATAGTCAAATATGCAGAGTCAAAAGATATAAGCCTGAGTGATATTCCTCTCGATGTTTTTAAGAAATTTTCAAATAAAATTAATAAAGATGTTTATGTATCTATTGATGTTGAAAAATCTATACATTCAAAAAGAGCACCTGGTTCTACATCACCTAGTAATGTTAAAAAAGAAGCAAAAAAAATACTACTAGCACTAAAGGCTTATGGTTATGAGTAAAACAAGTAAAAGTATATTTATAATATTACTAATAACTATTGCTCAAGCTTCACATTCTGATATTAAAACCCCAACTATTAAAGAATATATGAATGACGATAAAGGTATGTATGACTCGTATGTCTATGGTCTGGAAAGCGGCCTTGAGTGGGCATTAGAATATTATTATAGAAAGCATGAGGTAGAGCTATATTGCAAACCAGGAAATATAGAGTTACCAGCATCTGAACTTCGTAAAATTATAAATACAACTATTTCCTCCAAACCTGGATTCTTCAAGGATTACGAAAATGAGCCTTTGGTTGGCTTAGCACTCAGAAATGGCCTTATCAATGCCTTCCCATGCCAATAAGCCTTGTTAGAAGGTTCCTAATTCTGTAATATAATTATTAAATTGGTTAATTTAAAGGAGAAACGAATATGCCAGATCATCCAGTGCCACAAGGAGATGACATTATATTACCTGATGGAACCGTAGTAGGTTCATGGAATGGTGATGATGCAAAGGATCTTCAAGTAGAAGTACTTAGAATAATAAAAGAACAAAAAGATAGCGGAGCTGACAGGAATAATTTATTGATACGTTTTGGGATACCTCATATGGATCAAACGCCTGATCATCTGAAAAATTTTATCGCCTATGCTCTATGGGGTGTTGACAAGAAAGGAATGTGCCTTACACACAGAAGAGCAGATCATTTTGAGCACTTAGATAAAATCAACGAAAAATACGGAAGCGAAACTGCAATAGCAGCTGCACAAAGACATCGCGATTAATATTTTATTTAAAAGGGTAGTTTAACCTACCCTTTTAGAGCTTCTCGTAAAACCAATCTGTTAAGTTACCAATCATCGCTTTACTGATCGTGTGACCACAATCATCAACGAATTCATATGGATTAATCCCCTTTCTCTTTAAAAAGGCCATTGACTTATAATGTGTCTCTATAGATATAGTTGTATCTTTATTACCATGAGCTAAGTAAATGTCAGCATTTTTATTTTTTATCTCTAAGCTTGCAGACGAGGGGACGTATCCTGATATAGCAATAATAGCCTCACATTCAATATCAGCATTTATCCCCATAGATAAAGAAAGCGCAGCTCCTTGGGAGAAACCTCCAAGATATGTCTTTTTGTCTGTATCAATATAAGAAATAAGAGAAGATTTTATTTGTTCTTTAGAATTCATAATTCCTTCGTCGTCTTCAACCACTTTACCATCACGCTCTTGAGGTAATGGGTACCATGACCTTTTTCCATGTTCTAATGGTGCATTTGGCATTATTACGAATAGCCTTCCATCCAGATTTAAATTTAATAATTTTATAAACGGTTCAAATCCCCAATTGTTAGCACCATAACCATGAAACCAAATTAGGTTAATATCTGCAGACTCCCTATCGCCTACTGTAATTATATCTTTATTCATTTTTTTTAAATCTTCATGAAATGTGTTTGTAATTTAGATTATAATATCAGAATGTACAAATATACTTTACATAAATATATTGTAGTTCTTATCTCAATTTCATTTTTATTTGTACTCTCTAGCTGTGGTAACAAGGGGCCTTTAATTCCACCATCTAACATTATTTCACTGAATAAATAACTTGAATTCTCTAGAATATCAAAACGATAAATTAGTTTTCGACCAACTGAGTCTACTAGACATATCAAAAGATATCACAACACCGTTTTACCTATATTCTGAAAATCTCATAAAAAAAAATATCAGGGAGTATATCTCACACGCGACTGGTGAAACGCTTTTTTGCTATTCTGTGAAAGCAAATTCTAATTTATCTATATTAAAGTTAATTGCAGCTGAGGGAATGGGCTTTGACGTTGTATCTAAAGGAGAGTTATACAGGGTTATTAAGTCTGGAGCGGATCCAAAAAAAGTTGTCTATTCAGGTGTTGGAAAAACTAAGAGTGAAATCAGGTATGCTCTAGAAAATAACATACTATGTTTTAATGTAGAGTCTGAAGGCGAGCTGTTAGCCATTAATGAGGAAGCTTCTTATTTGAGCGTAACCGCAAATATTTCTATTAGAGTAAACCCGGATGTTGCAATTGAATCTCATCCATATATATCTACCGGAATGAAAGATAACAAATTTGGTATTACATATAACAATGCACTGGCACTCTATATAAAAGCATCGAAATTAAGTTCATTAAATATTATAGGCATTGATTTTCACATAGGGTCACAGATTACTTCAATTCAGCCTTACTTAGATTCAATTAAATCAGTAAGAAGTTTAGTAAGTGAATTAAAAAAAGAAAACATAAACATCACGCATATAGATGTAGGTGGTGGTCTTGGAATATCCTACGAAGATGAGGATATTGTTAGTAAAGGTGATTATATTAAAGAAATAACTAATTCCTTAAAAGATTTGAATTTGACTATATTATTTGAGCCGGGACGATCTGTAATAGGAGACTGTGGCCTTTTAGTAACAAAACTACAATATATTAAAGAATCAGAAACTAAGAACTTCATGATCATAGATGCAAGCATGTCTGAACTTTTACGACCACCCCTGTATGACGCATTTCATAAAATTACACCTGTCATAAAGCGCAATACAAACTATAAAACATACGATATAGTTGGACCTGTTTGTGAAAGTGCAGACTTTCTTGGAAAAGAGAGATTGATGAATTCTGAAGTTGATGACTTTCTTGTTATTGAAGATGTAGGAGCATATGGTTTTGTACTTTCTTCAAATTATAATACAAGACCAAAGCCAGCAGAGTACATTATAACTAATGGCAATATAAAAGAGATAAGATCTGCAGATACTCTAGACCAAATTCTTGAAAATGAACTTTAGTGAGACGTATCCCTGAATTAGAATTAATGGAAAGGGAAGACCAAGCTGTTTCATATGCACAAGCAGATTTTTCAGCATCTAATAAAATATTTTTAAATAACCTTTTTGAACAAACTTCTATTACTAGTAAAACAAAGATTTTAGACATAGGTTGCGGTGACGGAGAGATTCCAATAATACTTTTTGAAAAAACTAAATGCCAATTAACGGCAATCGATGGCTCAGAGAACATGCTTAAACAATTCATATTGAAAAAAGAAAAACATAATATAAAGGATATACATATTCATAAAAAACTAATAAATACTAACCTCTTCCCGAATACTGTGTTTGATTTAGTTATTAACAATAGTGTATTACATCATGTATCAGATGTATTTATGTTTTGGGAAAACGCAATTAGATTGATTGGACCTAAAGGCACAATAATTCTAATGGACTTAGTAAGACCAAAAACGAATCTCGAATTACAAAAAAAATTAATTAAATATGGTGGCTCGGACCCTATACTATTAAAAGACTTTGAAAACTCCCTCAGAGCAGCATACACAATAGATGAGGTTACTGCGCAACTCAAAACTTTTAATGAAATAACATTCACCATCAAAAGTGTCTCAGATCGACATTTTTTTGCTACTATAAATAATAGATGAGGCCTTATACAAAACTAAACAGCCAAGGTAATGACTTTATACTGACTGAGTCTGATACCACCATGCCAGATATTAGTGTTGCTAATATAATAAAGTATTCTAGTAGAGACAACATAGGATGCGACCAATTTTTCATTATTGATACAACAGACAAAAAAAATATATTTTGCGAAGTATACAATCAGGATGGCTCAAAAGCATGCCAGTGTGGAAATGGACTAAGAGCTACAATGTTATTTCTAAATAGAAAATACGATATATTGAAAACAAATTTAATCGTCTGTGGCGTGAGCTACGAAGCAAACATACACGATGATAAAATATCAATCAATATGGGATCTCCAAAATATGTAAATATTTTAAAGTCTTCAAATGACATCGATTATACAATCACACAGAGAGATTTAGTTGTGAGTATAATTAGTCTGAAAGATGATATAAAATTTTCGTTCATACCCTTATCAATTGGAAATTCCCATTGTATTGTATTCTCTGAAAATTGTAATAATTATAAAGATAAAATTTGTACAATTTTAGATGATTTATTTGATAGCTCTATGAATATAGGTTTTGTGAAAAATGCAGATGAGTTCCTAAAAAATAGTAAAACTGTAATTGACTTGGTCGTGAATGAAAAGGGAGCTGGGTACACCAAGTCATGTGGTAGCGGAGCCACCGCAGCAGCTATATGTATGTTCAAAATATATGAACTTGAAAATGAGTCTAAAGTTTTTAATTCAGCAATTACTATCAAGCAAGAGGGTGGTATTCTAAACGTTAATAAAAAATATAACCCTGATACGTTTGAACTAATAGGACCTAGTTCTTATGATGGTGAGGGTAATCTTGAGTAGTGAACAACTTCATATTGATGAATTCTTTAAATACTTACAATATGAGAAGCAGTACACTAACGACACTCTTGTAAATTATAAAATTGATTTAAAACAATATACAGAGTATTTAAAACAAAATAAATTAACTATAGATACTGTTGTAAAAAATAATATTGAACAATTTTTTATGAATCTTCACCAGTTAGGCCTCAGCGCAACCTCTTTAGCAAGAAAAGCATCAACTTTAAGGTCATTTTATTCATATCTTTTAAAAACATCACAGGTAAGTACAACGCCAATGTCTGGGATAAAAACACCCAAACTTTCTAAAAAACTTCCAAATATCCTATCTATAAATGATATTGACATGCTCTGTAGTATTTCAGAGACAACAATGGTTGCGCTAAGAGACAAGGCTATAATTGAAGTCATGTATAGTTCAGCGCTAAGGCTAAGCGAGCTATCCCAGCTAAACATTGATTCTATAGATGTAAACTCAAAATATGTAAAAGTTATTGGTAAAGGTAAAAAAGAGAGAATATTGCCATTAGGTAAGCAGGCATTATTAGCACTACAAGTTTGGATAACTAAAAGAGCAGAATGTAATCCAAATTCTGATGCTTTATTTATTAATAAATATGGCGATAGATTGTCAAATAGATCTATTCAGAATAGAATTAACTTCTGGGTAAAAAAGCAAGGCTTGAATTGTAAGATATCACCCCATACATTAAGACATAGTTGTGCAACACATTTGTTAGAAGCATCTGGAGATTTAAGGGCCGTACAAGAATTTCTAGGCCATGAAGATATTAGTACAACGCAGATTTATACAAATATGGATTTTGAACATTTAAATAAAGTTTATAAAGATAGTCATCCAAGGGCATAGATATATGAGTACAAATGAAAATTTTCATGGAACAACCATTATTGGCGTAAGACGGAACAATGAGGTTGTCGTTGGAGGCGATGGTCAGGTTACTCTCGGTAACACTATAATGAAAAATAATGCAAAAAAAGTAAGAAGGCTCTATAAAGATCAAGTCTTAGCTGGCTTTGCTGGAGCAACAGCTGATGCATTTACCCTATTTGAGAAATTTGAGAGTAAGCTTGAAAAGTATAGCGGCCACTTAACAAGATCTGCAGTAGAGCTAGCCAAAGATTGGAGAACAGATAAAATGCTCCGCAATTTAGAAGCACTATTGATAGTAGCGGATAAAGACGTATCGCTGTTAATCTCTGGTAATGGCGATGTAATAGAACCTCAAGACTCTATCATTGCAATTGGTTCCGGAGGGTCTTTTGCACAATCATCTGCTAAAGCATTATATGATAACACTGATTTATCTGCTGAAGAGATAGTAAAGAAGTCATTAACTATTGCTTCAGAAATATGTATATATACCAATTCAAATTTAACTATTGAGAAAATAAATGTCTGAAATGACACCGAGAGAAGTTGTACAAGAACTGGACAAACACATTATTGGGCAGTCTGATGCGAAAAGAGCTGTTGCAATTGCTCTACGCAACAGGTGGAGAAGGCTACAGTTAAACGAAGAAATAAGCAATGAAATCACGCCTAAAAATATATTAATGATTGGACCAACTGGGGTTGGTAAGACAGAAATTGCTAGAAGACTTGCGCATCTCGCTCAAGCTCCTTTTATTAAGGTAGAAGCTACAAAATTTACAGAGGTTGGCTATGTTGGTAAAGAAGTTGACTCAATCATTCGGGATCTTACTGAAATAGCTATTAATCAAGGTAAGTCAAAAGCTATGTCAAAGGTAAGTCACAGATCAGAGGAGTTAGCCGAAGAAATCATACTAGATAAGCTTTTGCCAAATAGAACTAATGACTTTAACTCAGAACTAGACAACACTGATACATCTAGAGAGACTAGACAGGCGCTAAGAAAAGATCTAAGAGAAGGCAAATTAGACAATAAAGAGATAGAAATTGATATAAATGCAAACATGCCATCTTTTGAGGTTATGGCTCCACCAGGCATGGAAGAAATGACCGATCAACTACAAGGTATGTTCAAAAATCTTTCTAATAACAAAACAAAAACACAAAAAATGAAGATTAAAGATGCGCTAATTATAATTTCTGAACAAGAAGCAAAGAAGTTAATAAATGATAGCGACCTCAAACAAGATGCTATTAAACAAGTTGAACAAAACGGAATTGTTTTCATTGATGAAATAGACAAAGTTGCATCACGAGCAAACGCAGGTGGAGCTGACGTATCTAGAGAGGGGGTTCAAAGAGATTTATTGCCACTAGTCGAAGGTTCAACCGTTAATACAAAACATGGCCCTATTAAAACTGATCATATTTTATTCATAGCATCTGGAGCATTTCACTTATCAAAACCTTCAGACTTAATTCCTGAACTTCAAGGAAGATTACCCATAAGAGTAGAGCTTAGTGCCTTATCGGTAGATGATTTTGAGCTAATTCTAGAAGAACCTGACTACTCGTTAACGCAACAATATACAGCATTGATGAAAACTGAAGGCATAGATATTAAGTTTGATAAGAGTGCCATTACAAGATTATCCAAAATTGCCTGGACAGTTAATGAGAAAACTGAAAACATTGGTGCTAGAAGACTTCATACTATAATGGAAAGATTACTTGAGAAACTATCCTTCGAGGCTAGTGATATAAAAGATACAAAAGTAATAATTGACGCAGAGTATGTTGATAAATATTTAAATGAATTTGCTGAAAACGAGGACCTAAGTAGGTATATTTTATGATTAAACCAACAGAACTACGCTATATTAAAAAAACAAGTACTCTATCAATTACATTTGAAGATGGTTTTAGTAACGATGTCACCTCAGAATACTTACGATGTTTTTCTCCTTCTGCTGAAGTCAAAGGCCATGGACCAGGACAAGAAAAACTGCAAATAAATAAAGAGGATGTTGCAATTGATAAATTGGAACCTGTCGGGAACTATGCTGTTCGAATAGTCTTTGATGATGGACACGATACCGGTTTATATTCATGGGAGCACTTGTATAGTTTATGCAAGAACTATAAAGAAAATTGGCATAATTATTTAGAAAGGCTTAAAGAAGCAGGACATACAAGAAAAAAACCATGAGTAAAAAAACAATTATATGCAATACAGCGCCCTCTGCTATAGGAACCTACTCACAAGCAATAACGGTTGATAAATTCACATTCATTTCTGGTCAGATTCCACTTGATTATAAGAATATGAGTATTATCGAGGGAACATTTGAGGATCAGGTAGATATTGTTCTTACTAATTTGAAGAACATTGCATCAGAAGCACAGTGTACATTAGATAACTGTGTTAAGTTTACTGTATATTTAAAAGATTTAGAAAACTTCTCAATTGTGAATTCAGTAATGGAGCGCCACCTATCAGAGCCATACCCAGCACGAGCAGCAGTTGAAGTAAGCAGGCTTCCCAAAGACGTTCAAGTAGAAATAGACGCCGTGCTATTCAAAGAGTAACCAATGAAAAAATATTCTGATGAAATTTCTCAGAGTATATGTACTTTAAGCGGAGTTGGTGTAAAGACTAAATCTCTTCTATCTGAAATTGGCATAAAATCATTATTTGATCTCCTATCAATGCCACCAATAGATTTAATTGATAAAAAAGAAATAGATAATATTAATAATGCTTGCAATGGCGACATGGTAGTAGTCTCAGGTGAAATTATTAAAGCTGTAAAAACAAGAGGGTTCAGGCCTAACTATATACTTACTATTCAATCAGTATCAGGTATTTTTCAAATTAGGTTTATCCATAAAATTATAGTATTCATGAATTTGCAAAAAGGTATGAATATTAGAGTCTCAGGCACTGCTATAGTTAAGGGGAAAAGATTAGAATTTATACATCCAGAAGTAGAAAAAATTAAAGATAATATGCCACTTGCGAATATTATTCCAAAGTACTCTCTCAGAGGCAGAGTTTCACAATCAAAAATAAGAAAACTAGTAAGACAGGCTTTTTCAATATTTTCAAGAAACTATAAATTTACCTGTTTGGATGATTACTTTAATCAAGAATTTAAGAGTATGTCTTTACTAAAAGCTCTCAAGAAACTTCATTTTCCAAATGGAACCTATGAGGATGCGATGGATGAATATGTTCTTGCTAAACAAAGAGTAGCGTTTGAAGAAATCTATCTACATAAACATGAATTTCTTAAAACTGTGGAAAAGTTTAATAAAAAAAAATCTTTTGAATTAATTATTAATAAAGAATCTATGGACATTTTTTATTCATCATTACCATTCTCATTAACAAGCGGTCAAATATCAGCAATTAACAAGATAAGTAATTCTATAAGAGATAAGAGGCCCTCCAAAGTACTTATTCAAGGAGATGTCGGATGTGGTAAAACAATAGTAGCAATAATAGCCTGCTATCAAGCACTTAAAAATAACCATCAATGCCTTGTCCTAGTCCCGACAGAGGTTCTATGCTCACAACATTTTAAAACCTTTACTGAGTATCTTGGTAATTATGGAATGGTAGAAATGATTAGCGGTAAAAATACAAAAGCTGAAAAAGAATGTATTAAAAGAAAATTATATGATGGGCAAATATCCGTCCTAATAGGAACTCATGCACTATTGTTTAATGATTACAAATTCAGGAGTTTGGCTATTGTTATTATTGATGAGCAACATAAATTTGGTATCAAGCAGAGAGAGAAGATATCTTCTGATTACGAAAACCAACCTCATTTAATTTATATGTCAGCAACACCTATACCTCGGACATTAGCTTTAGTTCTATATGAAAATATGAATTATATTACTATTCCAGACAAGCCATCAAATAGAGATATTACTAAGACTATTGTTTATGATGATAAATCTAGAGAAAAAATCTATGGCAGTGTTGCAAAACATCTTCGAGATAACATGCAGGTGTATTGGGTATGTACAAGAATTGAAGATACAGAAGATAGCGATAAACAATCGGTTAATTTGTTTTCAAACATCATTAAAGAATTATTCCCAAAACATAAAGTAGAAATACTTCATGGAAAATTATCATCTGATGAAAAAATTAAAATAATTAATGCCTTTAAAGCTGGAGAAATAGATATTCTTGTATCAACAAGCGTCATAGAGGTCGGTATAGATTGCCCTAATGCTAATTGTCTAGTAATAGAAAATTCAGAACTTTTTGGATTAGCTCAACTACACCAACTCAGAGGGAGAGTAGGAAGAGCAGCAACAAAAGGATATTGTTATTTAATCCATTCAGAGAAAACCACATCAGAATCGATAGAAAAACTAAAGTATCTTGAAATGCATC
>Ga0228630_1000939_pt1 | contig 12028 bp, 10 predicted proteins | sample 37DmetaG_FD_183038 | JGI IMG/M metagenome (GOLD analysis project Ga0228630, IMG submission 183038) | Seawater microbial communities from Monterey Bay, California, United States - 37D | ecosystem: Environmental > Aquatic > Marine > Coastal | place: USA: California | collected 2016-10-25 | reverse complement strand
AGATGCAATTGCGGTCATTCCAAACTCCCTAACCCCGTAATAAATATAGTTACCCCCTCGCTCGCTGTTTATGGGTATGCAATCTGACCAATTAGTTAAGTTTGAGCCGGTAAGGTCTGCAGAACCTCCGATTAGTTCTGGTAACAAACCGCTATATTTTTCCAGGCAGTTTTGTGACGCCTTGCGGCTTGCTATATCTTCTTTATTATTTTGGCACTGCTCAATGAATTGATTGGCTGTTTCATCAAATGATTTTGGTAGAGACCCTTCAAGGCGTCGTTCAAGTTCATTAGCCAGAGCTGGATGCTCAGTCCTATAGCTGACTAAAGCTTGGCGCCATAGATTCTCCGCTTCCAGTCCTTTTTCATTGCAGCTCCATGCGTCAGAGACTTCGTGAGGAATTTCAAAAGGAGCATAAGGCCATCCTAATCTAGCACGCGCGGCAGATATTTCATCCTCACCGAGCGGTGCTCCATGTGTCGCTGCGGTGCCCTCTTTATTGGGAGAACCGAAGCCAATAATTGTTTTGCAAGATATCAGTGTGGGTTGATCGATGTTTTTTTTGGCCTCTTCGATAGCCTCAGAGATTTCCTTCGGATCGTGACCATCAATCTCAAGAACTTGCCAGTCGTAGGCTTGAAAGCGTTTTACATTATCGTCAGAGAACCAGGCGTCCACTTTACCATCTATAGAGATCCCATTATTGTCATAAAAAACGATGAGTTTGCCCAGCTTCCACGTTCCGGCGAGAGAACAGACTTCATGGGAAATTCCCTCCATTAGGCAGCCATCGCCTGCAAAAACATAGGTTCTGTGGTCAATAACAGCATAGTTATCGCGGTTAAATTGTAAGGCGAGGGTCTTCTCGGCAATTGCCATACCGACAGCATTTGCAAGACCTTGGCCTAGCGGACCCGTTGTTGTCTCTACACCGGGTGTGTGCCCGAATTCAGGGTGGCCTGGAGTCTTTGATCCAAGTTGTCTAAAATTTTTTATATCTTCGATTGAGAGATCGTATCCGGTCAAGTGCAGTAGGGCGTATATCAGCATCGAGCCGTGTCCGTTGGACAAAATGAATCTATCGCGGTTTGGCCAATCGGGGTTAGATGGGCTGTGACGAAGATGTTTGCGCCATAGGACTTCGGCTATGTCGGCCATGCCCATCGGTGCACCAGGGTGTCCGGATTTTGCTTTTTGAACGGCATCCATGGTGAGAGCTCGTATTGCATTTGCACAATGTTGTTGGGATATCGAAGGTTGAGCCATCCAGCAGAGTCCTTTATTTTTAATTGCGCTTCGTTGTGTCGCTAATCAAACAGCTTTGAATTTGAAATATGCCTGAGGCATTTAAAAACGGAGCTTTCGAAGAAAGTATTTTCCCGCACCTACGATTAATTTGCTACTGATGCTTTTGTAAAATTGCGATTTATTCATAATAAAAGGTTTAGTAAAATCTATATCAAATAATATTGATATAGATTTGATTTTAGGCTGCATACTTGCTATTGTTACTTGCTTTTAATCCAATTTGTTTATTTGCGATGTCACTAAACAATCTTCAAAGTATGCCGGATAAAGCCACTAAAGCCGGGCGCTCATCGAAGCTTGGCACCTCTATTAAGCAGCAGACCTTGGTTTGTAGGGCTTTTGCTGATCCGGTGAGGACAAACATTCTCAAGGTGCTCCAGAACGAATCTTTTGGTGTTTTAGAGCTCAGTAGGCTTTTAGAAATGAGACAGTCTGCTTTAAGCCATCACCTTAAGACACTTACGGTTGCGGGTTTGGTTGCAAAGCGGCGTGAAGGGAATTCGATTTTTTATCGGCGCGCATTCCTTAAAGAGGAAGATCCGTATGTAGAGCTAAAGAAGGCGGCATTCGACTGTATCGACTCACTTCAAATAAATGAAAATATCAGGTATAGGCTCAGTGACTTGGAGCATGAGCGAAGCGAATTATCTTTGAGTTTTTTTAAAAAAAACGCCCTAAAATTCGCTGAAAATCAGGGAATGATTGTCGAAAGGTGCCAATATTCGCCTATTTTAGAGGAGTTAATTTCGAGTCTTAATTTGCCCTCAGACTCTAGCGTCGTCGAGATTGGCCCCGGGGAGGGCTTTTTACTGGTTAAGCTTGCTCAAATGTTCAATCAAGTTACCGGAATAGATAACTCAGCAGAAATGCTCAGAAAAGCAAAGGAATCGGTGAATGATGCAAATTTAGATAATGTTAAATTTATTCATGAAGACGCGAACCTGCGGTCTTCTGAGAGAGCCAGAGTGAACTTGGTTATTATGGATATGGTGCTGCACCATTTACCCTCTCCTGCAAGTGTTTTTAGCAGTGTTACCGGTATGCTTAATCCCCTTGGTTATTTTCTGGTTGTTGACCTTGCTCAGCACGACCAGAGTTGGGTTTGCGAATCTTGCGGCGATCTCTGGCTTGGTTTCGATGAGGCTGAATTAGAGAATTGGGCGGTTCTTGCCGATCTAGAACCTCTACAGTCGATAAATTTAGCACTAAAGAATGGTTTTCAGGTGCAAATATCTTTATTTCGGGCGGGGCCTTGAGCTGACCATCTATATTAGTAAAGTATTTTGTTTATTATATAAAGGTATGAGTTTATCGCCGGCTTGCTCAGCGCTCCTTTATGGATCGTGTGCTGCGAGTCTAGGCGTAAGATAAGAGGAGTCGCTATGAAGGAAGAATCGTTATTTACATCAGAGTCGGTCTCAGAGGGCCATCCAGATAAGCTTGCGGATCAAATTTCCGATGCTATTCTAGATGCCCTTATTGAAAAAGACCCAAAATCACGAGTAGCTTGCGAGACTTTAGTTAAAACCGGCCTTGTCTTTGTCGCAGGTGAAATAACGACAAATGCCCAAATAGATCTTGAAGACATAATTCGTAAAACCGTTATTGATATTGGTTATAGCAATCTTGAGAGTGGCTTCGATGGAAATACCTGCGCGGTAATAAATGCTATCGGAAAACAATCTCTTGACATAAAAGCTGGCGTTGATGAAAGCGCTTCTAGCGAACAAGGTGCTGGTGATCAGGGACTAATGTTTGGTTTTGCTAATGATGAAACCGATGTATTTATGCCAGCGCCAATTACCTACGCTCACCTTCTTGTACGTAAGCAGGCCGAAGCTCGAAAATCTTCGAAGTTGCCTTGGCTTCAGCCCGACGCAAAGAGTCAGATTACTTTCAGATACCATGGTGACAAACCGGTTGCCATTGACGCAGTTGTTCTCTCAACTCAGCATTATGACGGGGTTTCGGTTTCAGAATTGGAAGAGGGCGTAATGGAAGAAATAATCAAACCTGTGCTACCAAGCAAATGGCTTGATTCGAGTACAAAATACTTTATAAACCCGACTGGTAGGTTTGTTACAGGTGGGCCGAATGGAGACTGCGGACTCACCGGGCGTAAAATCATTGTAGACACTTATGGAGGAATGTCTCGACACGGTGGTGGCGCGTTTTCTGGTAAGGACCCATCTAAAGTTGATCGCTCGGCAGCTTATCTTGCGCGGTACATATCAAAAAATCTCGTTGCTGGCGGTTTGGCTAGGAAATGTGAAGTACAGCTTTCTTACGCGATTGGGGTTTCAGAACCAACCTCAATTAGGGTCGACACGTTCGGCACTGGCAAAATAAGCACAGAAAAAATAGTTGCCCTCATTCGCGAGCATTTCGAGTTGCGCCCAAAAGGTCTCATCAAAATGCTTGATCTTGTGAAACCAATTTACCTTGCGACTGCTGCTTACGGTCACTTTGGAAGAAGTGATCTGGAATTGTCTTGGGAACGAACAGATAAGGCGGACGATTTGCGAGTAGCTGCAAGTCTTTAAACTAAATTGATTGACCAAACTGGCTCCGGCGAACATTTTTTTTAAATTTTTTTAGGAATTGATTATGAATGAATATACAAGCACTAATTTAAACGGCGCTGAGGTTTTAGATTACAAAGTCGCTGATATTGAATTAGCTGAATTTGGCCGAAAAGAGATAACTTTGGCGGAGGCTGAAATGCCCGCTCTGATGACGCTGAGGTCGCAATACGAGTCTGAGTTACCACTAAACGGTGCCAAGATCATAGGCTGTATTCACATGACTGTGCAAACCGCGGTCTTAATTGAAACCTTAATCGCCCTGGGCGCCGAGGTTCGGTGGTCGTCTTGTAATATTTTCTCTACCCAAGACCATGCAGCTGCTTGTATTGCTGCTGAGGGGATACCTGTTTATGCCTGGAAAGGGCAGACCAATGAGGAAGGGGAGTGGTGCATAGAACAAACTATTTTGAAAGATGGGAAGCCTTGGGATTGCAACATGATTCTCGATGACGGGGGCGACCTGACGTCGATGATACATAATAAATACCCGGAAATGCTGCAGCACATTCACGGTGTCACGGAAGAAACTACTACTGGCGTCCACCGGTTGCTCGAAATGCTTTCAGAAGGAACATTAAAGGTACCTGCAATCAACGTAAATGACTCTGTGACTAAAGCAAAAAACGATAATAAATATGGGTGTCGACATAGCCTCAATGACGGCATTAAACGTGGAACAGATATGTTGCTTTCTGGGAAAAAAGCCCTGGTAATCGGATATGGTGACGTCGGAAAAGGATCCGCGCAGAGCCTCCGCCAAGAGGGTATGATTGTTAAAGTAAGTGAGATAGACCCTATTTGCGCTATGCAAGCCGTTATGGATGGCTTTGAAGTCGTCTCTGCATATATCGATGGCATCAACAAAAGAAGTCTCGATGGAGTTGACTCATCCTTACTTCAAACAACAGATCTCGTTGTGACTACAACGGGAAATGTCGATGTTTGCGATAAGTATATGCTTCAAGTTCTTAAAAATGGAGCCGTGGTTTGTAATATCGGACACTTTGACAATGAAATAGACACTGATTACATGCGCAAGCGGTGGCAATGGGAAGAAATTAAGCCTCAGGTACATAAAATTTATCGTAGCGATGACGAAAACGATTATCTGATTCTTCTTTCTGAAGGACGGTTAATTAACTTGGGCAACGCAACAGGTCATCCATCGAGAATTATGGATGGATCGTTTGCAAACCAGGTCCTCGCTCAGATTTATATATATGAAAAGAAATTTGCAAATCAATCCCAAGAGTTCAAGCAAGCCAACGTTTCAGTTGAAGTTTTGCCGAAGGCACTTGATGAAGCGGTCGCGTCTTTAATGGTCAAAGGCTTTGGTGGAATTATAACAAAACTGACGGACGAGCAGGCCGACTATATTAATGTTCAAAAAAGCGGGCCGTTTAAACCTGATACCTATAAATATTAATTTATATGAGGCTTAAATTAGTTTTATATGGATGAGTTAAAAACAAATATTATAGAAAAAGCTCGTACTTTTAGCGTTGAGATGTTTCCTCCCAGAACATCTGAGGGAATGTCGAAATTAGACTCTGTGGTTAGGGTCTTGCAAAGATTTCGACCCGAATATCTTTCGGTAACATATGGGGCTGGGGGTGCGACTAAGCAAGGAACCCGAGACTTGGTGCGCAGTTTTTTAGAGCGAGGTTTTAATGCAGTGCCACATTTGTCTTTCGGTGGTACTACAGACGAAGAAATGCGTATAATTCTTGACGAGTATCGAGCGTTCGGAGTAGGTCGCATAGTGGTTCTTCGCGGAGACATGCCGTCTGGCATAGGTTCATTAGCGCAGCAACCTCATGCGTCAGATCTGGTGCAGTTCATTCGAGCCGAGACCGGGGAGCACTTTCATATCGATGTCGCCTGCTATCCTGAAACGCACCCCGAGTCAAAGTCAGTCATTACCGACATACATTATTTTAAAAAGAAAGTGAAAGCTGGTGCCAACAGTGCGATCACTCAATATTTTTACAATGTGGACGCATACTTTGAATTTATCTCGCAATGTCAAAAAGAAGATATCGATGTGCCAATCGTCCCCGGGATTATGCCGATTACCAATAAGGCTAGTCTGGTTAAGTTTAGCTCCGTTTGCGGTGCTGAAATTCCAAGATGGCTTAAAAAAAGGTTAGAGACGTTTGAAAATAACAATGATGACTTATGTAAATATGGTGTCGAGGTTGTTTCTAGGATGTGCGAAAAGCTTTTCGAAGGCGGAGCACCCGGCTTGCATTTTTATTCGATGAATCGTTCGGACCCTATCATAGCGATTATTGAGAATCTTGGATTCTCCGCAGTAAGTCCCCAGTATAATTTGGAAAATTTTTAAATTCATGCGCATTCCACGTGTATATGTTCCAACCCCGTTAGTTGAAAACAAGAATTGTTCGTTACCTCCCGAAACCGTTAATTATCTGGGTGTGGTGCTGCGTATAGCCGTTGGCCACAAAGTAAAATTGTTTAATGAAAACGACGGAGAATTTCTCTCAACGGTTATATTTCGGGAGAAAAGAAAAATAGAAGTTCAGGTCGAAAAAAAGGTTTCCCCCCCAGAGGAACTGACGCTTAAAATACACCTGTTCTTATGCTTTTCAAAAGGTGAAAGGATGGATTATGCGGTCCAGAAAGCCACGGAGCTTGGGGTAAGTGAGATCACACCAGTATTTTCAGAGAATTGCGATGTAAAGCTTAAAATCGATCGGATAGAGAACAGACTTAGGCACTTTCGCAAAGTCGCGGCAGGAGCCTGCGAACAAAGTGGTCGAGTAGGAATGCCGATAATTAATTGCCCGATGAATTTTACAGATGTTTGGCGAAAAGACTTAGATCAAGCGTCAATAAAAATTGTTTTAGATCCGCGTGGCGATAAAGTATTTAGTGATTTCTCCAATTTAAAACGTGTAGAACTTTTTGTCGGACCGGAGGGTGGTTTTTCAAGTGAAGAACTTTCTGAGGCAAAAGCTTTTGGAGCGAGTCTGCTTCGGCTTGGATCTCGTGTCTTACGAGCAGAAACAGCTCCTGTGGTAGCCCTTTCGTTATTACAATACTTGTATGGCGATTTAGGATAGTTGGAAATAATCTGTCGAGGAGTAAGTTAATAGAAAGGCGCCCGACAATATCGGGCGCCTTTTGAGAGGGTTGCGTTTATTTTCGTGGAACGAATTCTGGATAAGCTTCCAGACCGCATTCAGCAATGTCGACTCCTTCACTTTCCTCTTTTTCCGACACTCTGATACCAAATACTGTCTTTATAACCATCCAAGTTACAAAGCTGGTTATGAAAACCCATGTAAATATTACTAGTGCACCGACTAGTTGACCCGAGAAGGTGGCATCCGCGTCAGAAAAAAGAACTGCGAAGATACCAAATAAGCCAACCACTCCGTGGACTGAAATTGCACCGACCGGATCATCAATTCTTAATTTGTCGAGTCCGACGATACTGAATACGACTATGACACCGCCGATGAATCCAATAATTGTCGAAAGCAAGGGAGATGGGTCGGCCGGCTCAGCGGTGATAGCTACTAGGCCAGCTAACGCCCCATTTAGGGCCATTGTCAAGTCGGCTTTCCCGAATAGAATGCGTGCAATGATTAAGGCTCCAATCAAACCGCCCGCTGCAGCTGCATTCGTATTCAGGAAGACATTCGCAACTTCATTCGCAACTCCGATACCCCCGAGTTTTAGCGTTGACCCGCCGTTGAATCCAAACCATCCCATCCAAAGGATAAATGTTCCCAAAGTTGCAAGAGGCATATTTGCGCCGGGAATAGCCTGTGCTGATCCGTCTTTAGCGTATTTACCTTTTCGCGGACCAAGCAGTAAAACACCGGCAAGCGCTGCAGTAGCTCCTGCGAGATGCACGATTCCTGAACCCGCATAGTCACTGTAACTAAGCGCGCCAATGAAGGGTACGTCTTTCCCACCCCAAGTCCAGCCGCCTTCAATGGGGTAAATAACTGCAGTCATCACGACGGCAAATGATAGAAAGGCCCAAAGCTTCATTCGTTCTGCGACTGCACCTGAGACTATGGACATCGCCGTAGCTACGAAAACCACTTGGAAGAAAAAGTCCGAAGCGCCTGAGTAGACAGACCCGCCATCGAAACCTTCCTCGGCCGAATCTAAGAGGACCTGGGCTACAGCCGCATTATCCATTTCTGCCACTGTCGTTATGCCACTTAAGAAGAATCCTCCGTCATACATAAATTGATAACCGCAGATCAAATACATTGTGCTTGCTATTGCAAAAAGGGCAACGTTCTTTGTCAGAATTTCTGTTGTATTTTTAGCTCGGACTAGGCCTGCTTCCAACATTGCGAAGCCTGCTGCCATCCACATAACCAGAGCGCCGCAAATAAGAAAATAAAATGTATCCATGGCGTACTGTAATTCAAAAATTTGGTTTTCCACTCTTACCTCCATTGCGACTTATTTTTAAGCCGCTGACAATTTTAGGTCAAATTAAACTGCTTCTTCTCCGATTTCACCGGTCCTAATTCGTATTATCTGCTCCAAGGAAGTGACGAAAATTTTACCATCGCCAATTTTTCCAGTGTTTGCAGTTTTGCTAATCGCTTCTATTGTTTTATCTAACAACCCAACGCCGATAGCGGCTTCTATCTTTACTTTAGGTAAAAAGTCGACTACGTATTCTGCACCTCGATACAGCTCGGTATGGCCTTTTTGCCGACCAAATCCCTTCACCTCTGTTACCGTAATGCCTTGGACCCCTATCTCGGACAATGCTTCTCGCACGTCGTCGAGCTTGAATGGCTTTATAATCGCCGTTACTAACTTCATCGTGTTTCTCCTTTTGTGGTCGCTTGGTCGTGCTTCGAACGCTGTCTCACGATTCAGCCGACAGCGTTATGGACAATTAGGTAATGCACGGTCCGTGCCACATAGAAAATATTTATTGTTAACAACAAGTTGTATGAAACGAGTTGTTTAGGTTTTAGAAAATTCAGTACCAGAGCGTTCGGAGGTGCACAACTATTGTGCAGATTAATTCCTGATCTTCGATCGCTGAGCTTTATTGCGCCAACTTGGTGCGCCGGTCTTGCTTTGATAAAGTGTTGCTGAGCCTTTCGGGTCGAAGTAAAGTAAGCTTGTAAATGTTAAGAGCTAGGTATTTTTAAATAGAAGGAGTTAAACGTTGGATAAAAAGTTCTTTGACCAGGTAACAGAGAGGGTTGCAGCAATTTTGCCTCAAGCCGAAGCGCTGGGTCAAAATGTCCGAAATGACATGAAGGATAAAATAGAAGAGCAACTCAAGAATAGTCTGGGCTCGCTCAATATAATAAGTAAGGATGAATTTGACGCACAGTCTGCTGCTCTGCAGCGGGCTCAAGTTCGCATTAAAGCTTTAGAAGAAAAAGTAAGTCGATTAGAAATTGAGGTTGAAAAAAAATAGGGATATTTTTGTGGTTTTTAAAGAGTGCTTCAAAGATTAGAAAGGATCTTTCGATCCTTTCTAATCTAAATTCTATTTGCTGTTTTCTATCATGTATTGTACTAACGCTGTAATATCTGCGTCTGTGCAAGTAAAGCATAAACCCTTGGGCGGCATGTTATTGATGCCAACGATCGCATTTTGAACAACAGTATCCATTCCTTTTTCTAAGCGAGAAGTCCACGCGGCACTATTCCCCGATTCAACTTTTGGGGCACCGGCAGCTCCAGTGCTGTGGCAAGCAAAACAAGATGCCATGTAAGTTGCTTTTGCGTCGAATCCATCGCTCAGTTGAGCAAGCTGGATTGATTTTTCATAGCCGAGAGTCGGGTTCACGCAAGCAAAAGCCCACAACAACATAACCAGTTTAATATTATTTCTTATTAACTTCTTTATTACATCCATTTTTTACTCCTCTCTAAGAATCGCTAGATTTTTTTATTTGGATCCTTCATCGTTTTGCAACTGATAATGCATCGCATTGGTGTGAGTTATTGTTCTATCATGTAGTTAACAATGCTCTGTAGCTGTTCATCACTGCAGGTCATGCATAGTCCTCGAGCAGGCATTACACTGAATCCGTTAATGACGTTCGCCATCACAGCATCCATTCCTTTGCTCATTCTCGCTTCCCACTCCCGTTTGGCTCCAAGTTTTGGCGCGCCAGCGGCGCCTGTGGTGTGACAGGCCATACAATTTGCTAAGTACCCGGCTTCGGCATCGTAACCGGGTGTTGCTATTGTGGATAATGAAGGTTCGGTCTCCTTAGCCTGTTGTAACGTTATCTCCAGGGCATCAGAAGTTTCTGTCATTTCCATAGCTCCGGCTTTTTTGCCCACACACTCTTGGCCCAACAGGCAAATTTTCTCGACAGGCGCTAGGTTGTTTGCGGGAGACTGCTGGCTTAATACTGAAGCGCTAGCCATAAAGAGAAAAGTTAGGGCACAAATATGAGCGGTGATTACTTTAAGCGAGTTAATGTTGGTTCGAAAACTGAAGTGTATTAAGTTGGTCATCCTATACAAATTCCTCTTCTGGTTTACCATTTTTATAATCTCTGTTAACTGACGCTTTATGATCTGGGTGAGTTTATAGAATCCTGTAACGGATCCTTGGTGATGCGTAACGAGCGTTTTGGGTTAAGGGAGCGATCCAGTATATACCGATCGCGATAAAAATTTGCGCAGTAGTATAGCTGAAATGTACGTTGACACAAAACAAATAGTTGCTACTTCTCTGATATCGTAACGTTGATTGGGAGTTGATGATAATAAATCTCATTTGTATTACTGTATAATCCGTATGCGACATAGAAATTAACATTGATATCATTTATCCCGCGACTTTTAGGAAGAAAGTCTTTCGTTATATCAATGCGCTCGACTACTTCTAGTCGCTTAGATCGTATTTTCGGGAGCGATGAGATTGTAGGGCCTGCTTGTGTAAACTCTCCGCTTGAATTAAGCGCAAAAATCTGTGAGCCCACTTCTGCGACGACAATAAAAAAACCTTCTTTGTTGATATGAATCGGATCTATGTAGATAGCAGCAATAACATTCAAAGCCTCGTCAGATGAGAGATTGTTTGTGAACTTGAAGTCATCTGCAATTAAAATTCCACCTTGGAATTTTGCTCCTCTCGAGGAGCCGTCCCCGGTGCTTAGCGTTTCTCCTAAGTCCATGATCGAATCGCTTTCGAAGTTGCTAAATAATTCATACGCGCCTTTGACATCGCATACCGGGTCAATTTTTTCAGCAAAAGTATTTGCTAAAAGCATGTAGTCACCGGGTTCAAGATTTGCGCTTAACTCAGATCCACAGCCCTCCTTAGTTTTATAGTCCAGATAATTGATCTCCAAAAAAGGATTGGAAATTAAAAGCACCGCATCAAGGGTTTGAGATTCTATAGCAAAGTTAACGGTAGTTTGTTTGCTTAGAGAAAAAGGATAGAGATCGATGAAGCTATCGTCAGCTCCTCCTCCTGTAATTTGGCTAACTGTGCAATCACCCTCACTAAGCTCTGCCAGGGTTCGACCGAAAATCAATTTCTTTTTCGGGCAGTCAATTAGTCCAGAGTACAGTGCTTTAACGCCGTCGATATCGTCCGCGGTTAGCCTGTCTATTGAAGAGATCGATGGCGCCATTATTGATAGCGAATTCTCTTCATGTTCAAGCCCGATAGCATGACCCAACTCATGTAAAGCCATTCTACGAAAGTCTGAGGCTTGATTTCGCCCGAGGCGAGGACTGCCGTCATAAACATCGTAATTCATTGTATTATTGATCACGATGTCGGACTCTATTATTGATGGCTCTCCGAGAATTTCTCTTCGGTAGCTTCGCATGGTAACGGCAAGAGTGTTTTTACCGTAGGCAACGCCACAAATATCACTTGTAAAAGCAACACCATTTAGTTGGTCAACAATACACGGATCTTGAAATTCATCTACATATTGAAATTTGAAAACGGTTTTCTGAGACCACTCGTTGAGTGCGGATTTAAATGCATCGTTCCAGCTTAACCCTGACGGCGATATTCCGGGTATTTGTACGAAAAACGTAGTTGATCCTGACATCCACCTTGAGCCCGAAATTTCGTAAGAAAAAATTTCTCGCGAGAAAGAAAGCAAGAAAAGTAAATGGACGAAATAAATAAATTT
>Ga0228630_1000937_pt1 | contig 12031 bp, 10 predicted proteins | sample 37DmetaG_FD_183038 | JGI IMG/M metagenome (GOLD analysis project Ga0228630, IMG submission 183038) | Seawater microbial communities from Monterey Bay, California, United States - 37D | ecosystem: Environmental > Aquatic > Marine > Coastal | place: USA: California | collected 2016-10-25 | reverse complement strand
TCAAATGTTTTAGATGCTGCAATTTTTTCTGCAGCCTCTTTTAAATTTGCTGTTTCATCAATAATTACAGTCACATTTCCAGCACCAACTCCTATAGCTGGAGTTCCTGAGGTGTAAGCTCTTCGGACATTATTTTGTGATCCCGTTACTATTACTAAATCTGTTTCTTCCAACATTTGCTGTGTTTTAATTTTAGTTCCCGGTGCTGGTATCATTTGAACAAGATCTTTATTTATTCCAATTTTTTCAAATTCTAAATGGATATAATGGATTAAACGTTCACAGCCAGCTATACCTTTTGGTGATGGCGAAATTATGATTGCATTACCGCATTTTAATGAATTTATTATATTATTTGCTGGGGTGGCTATTGGGTTAGTTGATGGGACAACAGCACCAATTACACCAATTGCTCTTGCAATTTTTGTTATTCCCTTATCAACATTTTCATCAATAATTCCGTAAGTTTTTACATTAGAAATATCGCGTAATAAGCCTAATGTTTTACGGTAGTTTTTTGTTATTTTGTCATTAACATTTCCCAAACCAGTACTTGAAACTGCTAATTCAGCTAATTCTTTATTCCTTTTAGGCTCCATAATTGCCCAGCCAACTGCTTGGGCCGCATTATCATATTTTTCTTGTGAACCATATTTTTCATATTCATTTTGAGCAATTCTTGCTCTTGCAATGATTTGGTTAACTTCTTGAATTTCAGATTGATCTGGCATGTATTACCTATTTGTTTAACAGAGGCAAAAAATTAATTTTGCCTCTATAATTATAATATTAAATTATAAACCTTTTAGAAGTTCTTCTAAAGTTGTTTGACGTTTAGCCCACATATCTAATACTTCAGCCCGATTCATAATTTTCATTGGTGAACCACCAGCTTTCATTTTTTGCGCAACACGTTTGTGTTTGAACATTTCAGGTACAACAGATGCTAATTTATCAATAACAGCTTGAGGAGTTCCTTTTGGAACCATAACACCCCTAAAGTTAACTGATGTATTATCTACATCTAAACCTTGTTCCATCATAGTAGGCACATCAGGTAAAAATGCATTTCGTTCAAGATCTGCTACTCCTAGGATCTTTATAGAACCAGCTTTTTGAGCGCGGAAAGCATCTGACAAATTATTCACACCAGCAAGAACTTCACCACTAATTACTGCTTTCATCGCACCTGCACCACCAGATTTATTTGGAATGTACAACATTTTAACACCAGCTGCTTTTTCAATTTGCAAAGCGGCAATATGATGTCCTACAAATAAACCAGCACCTGAAAATGTAAGTTTTCCTGGATTAGCTTTTGCAAAATCAACCACGTCAGACATAGAATTAAAATTACTATCTTTGCCAACAACAAAAACAGCAGGATCAGAACCCCAGTTTGCAATTGGTTCAAAACTATCTGTCGAGTAATCTACCCCACCTTTTATAGATTGAGCTATAAAATGTGGAATATTATACCCACCCATTGTATAACCATCTTTTTCTGCTTCGTTAGCAAACCAATTCCAACCAACACGGCCACCTGCGCCTGGCTTATTAATAATTGCTACTGGCATACCCAGCATATCATCGTTACCAGCAGGAATTGTTGCAATCCTGGCTTGAAAGTCAGTTGCTCCACCTGCACCATAAGGTATCATTAATAATACTGGCCTCTCAGGATATTCTGCTTTCGCAGCTCCTGATATTCCGATTAGCGTGACTGCTAATGCTGCTATAATCTTTTTCATATTCTTCTCCTCCCTAGAGTTTTATGCTGTTTTAATACAGCTAAATGAACATTCCTCGCGGCGTATAGACCACTAAGATCTTCGCGAAGAGTGTGTACATAATGGCAATAAAACATGCCGTTATAATTATTCTTTTTACCCATGAATTCATGTTTGAATAAGATGCAGGATCATAAGCCGTTAATAGTAAAAAGAATGCGATTGTTGTTGCTGAATAAAATCCAAAGAATTTTGCAGCAAAGAATAAATAAACCGATGAAATTAATACACCTGGTAACATATTTTTAAACATATAAGCAGAAAGTCCGTTGCCAACTTTTGATAATCCCATCAATGCTTTTACAAATGTCCATAATGCCAAGGTTAAGAAAAATACTGAAATTACACGTGGAAATAAATAAGCATCAGATGGCTGTCTTGTAAAACTGATATAGCAAACAATTATTGCTATGCATGCGACAAATCCTGAGGCTAATCTGTGTTGAAAAATATTCATTGTGATTGCCTTTTAGAATTAAATTCTGACCAAATAGAAAACCCCACTGATAATATCACAATAGAAACGAGTAGGATATTAAGCCCACCTGTAAAGAAATAAACGAAGGGACCATTTTGTGCTGTAGAAATTAATGATCCGGTAACAAAGTTACTTTCTGCAATAGGACCTAATATTAATCCCAACACCAATGGAGCCGCAGAAAAACCAAAACGCTCAAGAAAGTACATCATTGTACCCAAGACAACCATTACATAAACGTCACCCATAGATTGTTGAACCGCAAAGGATCCAAATGCAGCGAGACCTAAAACAATAGCTGCCATAACGAACTGTGGAACTTGCGCCACACGAGCTGCTAAAGAGGCTATATATATTCCAAATATACACATTAAAATTTGACCAATAAGCATTGAATTTATGAACGGCCAAATAACTTCTGGGTATTGTTGGAATAATGTTGGACCTGGAAAAATTCCATGTATTATTAATCCACCCAATAATACTGCTGCTGTCGGACTTCCTGGTATAGAAAGTGTTAATAATGGAACTAAAGAAGGCCCCACCATTGCATTATTGGCAGATTCTGCGGCAATAACACCTTCTGAATGCCCAGTGCCAAATTTTTGTTTTTCAGGAGATAGTTTTTTTGCCTGATCGTATGCTAGCAATCCCGCAATCTGCCCACCAACACCTGGTATTAATCCAATTAAAGAACCAATACTTGTACCAATTAAAACTGCACGTTTACGTGAAAAAACTTCACGAAATGCTTTAGATATTGGATGTTTTTTTACTTTAATTTGTTCAACATTATTTTGGGAGCGACCTTTTGCAAACATCGATATTACCTGCGGTATTGCAAAGAGACCAATTAATGCTGGAATAATATTAACTCCACCTCCTAGGGCTGGATGAAATACAAATCTCTTTACACCTTGAATATCATCAAAACCAATTGTAGCGAGCCACATTCCAATACATCCAGACAATAATCCCTTTACAACAGAGCCTGCTTCAAGTGAACCAATTACGGTTACACCTATAATTGCTAGCCAAAATGTATGAGAATATCCAAATGAATTAGCCATTTTTGCTAAAATTGGAGTTAAAAAAATTAACAAAAATACTCCGAATATACCACCTATTAAAGATGCAATGAATGATAACTGTAATGCTTTTGCGCCTTCGCCTTTACGAGCCATTGCATTACCATCGAGTGTTGTAGCTATATTCGCAGGTGCACCTGGGATTTTTAGTAAAATTGCACTAACAGCTCCGCCAGCAACAGTTGATGTATAGGCAGCTCCCAATAATATTAAACCATGAACTGGTGTCATATTAAATGTGAATGGAATTAATAATGCAACAGTCATAGTGGGAGATAGTCCAGGTGTTGCCCCCATTATCAATCCACCAATTGTACCGCCAATTAGCAATAACATAGATGTTAAAGTAAAAACCTCACCAAAATAAAAAATGAAATCCATTAAACTATCCCTTAATAATGATTCTATATTTATCTGATGAAAATAGTTATGCAAACGTTTTCATTTCGTATATACTGAAACTATGAAAAAAAATATTAATGTAGATATAATTGATGTGGCTATTAAAGCTGGCGTATCGCCTGCTACTGTTTCACGTTCATTTAATCATCCAAATAAAGTATTAAAAAGCACTCAAAAACGTATTGAAAAAGCAATACTTCAGACAGGGTATATTAGAAATAGGGCTGCGCAAGCAATACAAGGCAAACGGAGTGGCACTGTTGGATTAATTGTACCAACACTAGACAACGCAATATTTTCAAACTTAATTCAAGCGTTTTCAGTTGAAATAAGAAAGCATGGTTTCACAATGTTAGTTGCTACCAATGGATATGATTTGGATGATGAATATACTTTATTAAGAAGTTTATTGGAACATAGGGTCGAAGGAGTTGCATTAATTGGACATGATCATTCTAAAGAAACATATAATCTATTAAATATCAGAAATGTTCCTGTTGTTTCAATGTGGAATTATAAAGAAGATTCTCTAATTTCATGCGTTGGAGGTGAAAACAAAGAAGCAGGAATAGAAATAGCAAAACATATTTCCAGCTTAGGACACACAAAAATTGCTATGGCTTTTCCTAACGTTGAAGATAATGACAGAGCAAGGGATAGAAAAATAGGGGTTGTTGAGTACTTGAATTCGCAGGACATTTCAATACCAGAATACTGGGATATAAAAACAGAATATTCAGTTAGCGATGCTAGGTATTGTGCAGAAGAATTATTTAATAAATACCCACATCCGACAGCTATTATTGCAGGTAACGATGTTATAGCTAGAGGTATAATTTATGCTGCACAATCATACGGCATGAATGTACCAAAAGACATTTCAATTACTGGCATTGGTGATTTTTCTAGTTCTGAATCTTCATTTCCAAGTATTACAACTATTAGAATGCGTCCAAACAAGGTTGGAAAAAAAGCGGCAAGTGTTCTTATTGATAGAATTAATGGTGATAGAGAGGCTGAGCCAACAAGAATAAAAGTGAGCGTTGAGATAAAGTCCCGTGAAAGTACAATGACATTAAAGAATTAAAGGTGTTTATTTAAATTTTTATTAATTGAATTAAAAATATAAATTATAAATAAAGTGAATATAATAAAATATATTGCAATTATAGGATATGGCACAAATGGATTGAATGTTTTATCGGCAAAATAACTTGCATAATACAATGAATCACCTTTTTGTTGCCATGCTGGAAAACTTGAAAAGAAGACGAGTGCAGTTGCATGAAATAAAAAAATTGCTTCATTAGTATAAGACGACCAGGCCAATCTTAGCATAGTTGGCAAAATAATTCGTTTATTTATTTGCTTATTGGTCAAGCCAAGTGACTGAGCAGCTTCAATATCACCAATTGGGACTGATTGAATCGCTCCATAAAATATTTGTGCACTGTAAGCAGTTGTATTTAAGAACAAGACAATCAATGCTCCTAACCAAGCTCGGGTCAACCATCTTGTTTCAATAGTGATTTCAGCAAACAATAAGTTTAAATCAATACCAACCTTTGGTAACAGCACAAATGTTTCATAAACAACAAAAAATTGTATAAATAATGGAGATCCTCTCATTATAAATATAAATATTGAAGATGGTATTCTAAACAACCCAATTGAGCTATTCTTGGCAAATGCAATTGCTGTTGCAGCAAAAAACCCAAGAAATAGCGCAATTACTGCAAAATAAATATTCCAGATCATTCCTGAACCGATTAAAACAATTTGATCGCACAATGATATATCCGATTTTGGCAAACCTCTTATTCCAAGTCCCACCGACCTTAATCCATAATCTGTTAATGTTTGAAAGCAGCTCATCATGATCTTATTTTACTGTTGTTATTGTTCAATCCGCTTAGTGTCGCCTGCCCTCTTGTTACTTTTAAAGTTAATCTATTAAAGAATATTTCGCTCACCCAGGACAAAAATAAATAAAACACTAACAGTACGATGAAATAACCTAATCTCCAATCTTCATGAGGATAGGTAAACCTAGCGGTTTTAGTACCACCAAGCTCCCTTGCCCAGTAAACTATATCTTGTACTCCTAGTAGAAATAATAACGGTGTAGCTTTGATTAGTATCATCCAAAGATTTGATAATCCTGGTAAGGCATATGCCCACATTTGTGGAAATTGAATGCGCATGAATATTTGTTTTCTTGACATTCCATAAGCAACCCCAGTTTCGATTTGAGCTGGAGGAATAGCGTTTATTGCGCCATTTATTGTATTTGCCGCAAATGCTCCAAAAACGACCGAGAAAGCTAATGCAGCGAGAAAGAAACCATATGTTTCATGTATCCATTGCTCAGAAGATCCCAATGGCATTTTCGCTATTTGGCATACAACAAAATCATTTCCTTGTCTAATTGGATCGGTCCAATCTGGACACTTTATTTTATGCCTTAGATATTCAATCCCTTGATCAAGGGCAATTGGTACAAATAAGAAAAATATTATATCGGGAACGCCACGAACTATAGATGTATAAGTAACACCGAATAATCTTACAGGATATAATTTAGATTGCCGTGCAATTGCACCCATAAATCCAAAAAATAAAATTAATGGAACTGTTACAATGAGTAATGCAAATACAACTAAAAAACTTTTATAAAAACTGATATGCTTTACTGTTGTAAGGTAACAAGACCACCAATAAAATCCATCAAGATTTTGTGGGTCTACACAATAATGAAACATATAATTACCTTAAATTACCTTAAGGCACTTAAATGGCGCCTTAAGGTCTTAATTTTGTAAAAATTAATATTCTACAGATCGGCCATCAAACCACTTTGCAATTAATTTTGTAAGTGTTCCATCAGCTTTTATTGATGCTATTGCAGTATTCATTTTTTCTTTAAGTTCAGTATCACTTTCTCTGATACCCATTCCAATACCACCACCAATCGCAACAGGTGAACCGACAAAAGCTAATTCTCCATTAGAAGCATTAACAATATCTGCCAAGTAAGCATCGTCTGCTAAGACAGCGTCAGCTTCACCGTTTCTAACTGCAGCTACAGTTTCTTCTGGCGTTGCAAATTCTACTACTGTTGCTGAAGAGCTAGCAATATATGCGGCTTGAATTGTTGAGGTTTGAGCTGCAACAACTCCATTTACAACATCATCAGATGCACCCGCTAAAGCAACATATGTTGAAGGATCTGGAGGGAAATATTCAGAAGTGAAATCAATTACTTCGTCACGCTCGGCAGTGATAGACATACCAGCAATGATTGTATCATAGTTACCAGATACTAAATTAGGAATAATTGAATCCCAATCATTTATTACCCATGTACAGTCTAGATTTGCTCTTTTACATAGCTCATCACCCACTTCTCGTTCAAAACCGTCAACCTCACCGCTGTCATTTACAAAATTATATGGAGGGTAAGCACCTTCTGTACCCATTCTTATTGAGTGACCATCTGCAAATGCAGATGAAGCAAATGCAGCAATCAATGCTGCTCCCGTTATTATTTTAGTATAAGTCATAATTTTTCTCCTTGTTTTGACTATAATGAACTTGCCAAGAAATCCCGACATCGTTCAGAATTTGCATTTTCAAACACCTGGTTTGGTGTTCCTTCTTCTTCTACTTGACCTTGATGAATAAACATTATGCGATCACTAACTTCTTTTGCAAACCCCATCTCGTGTGTAACTACAATCATTGTTCTTCCTTCTTCAGCCAAATCTTTCATAACTCGTAATACTTCTCCTACAAGTTCTGGGTCTAACGCACTTGTTGGTTCGTCAAATAGTAACGCTTTAGGTTCCATGGCCAAAGCACGCGCAATAGCAACACGCTGTTGTTGACCGCCAGATAATTGGCTAGGATAAAAACTTATTTTATCATCAATTCCAACTTTTTTTAAATATTTCAATGCTCTATATTCTGCTTCTTCATGTGTTAAATTTAGAACTTGAATTGGCCCTTCCATGACATTTTGCAAGACAGACATATGGGACCAAAGATTAAAGCCTTGAAAAACCATTCCTAATTGGCTTCTAAGTCTTTGTATTTGTTTTGTATCTATTATATGGCTACCTTTTTTATTTTTATCAACGATAACCTCTTCTCCGTCCAAAATTACGCGGCCATTATCAGGTGTTTCAAGGAAATTAATACAACGTAAAAATGTACTTTTACCAGATCCTGAACTTCCAATAATTGATACTACATCTCCTTTACTCGCCTTTAGAGTTAATCCACGCAGTACTTTTAAATTACCAAAACTTTTATGTATATTTTCAGCAATAAGTGTATAATTATTATCTGTCACAATTTTCCCTTAAATAACTGAACAAGTAAGCGCTATATTTTTCTTAAAGGTCAATACTTAGTTGAAAATTAAATGCCTATTTGGACAAATATTTTGTATTTATTAATCTTTTTTTATTTTAGACATCTCACCTAAGGTTATAGGTTTGAGTGGAGATCGAGCTTTTGGAGCCAAAATAGTCTTATCGTCCTGTGAAGTATTGTGAAGCATAATGCTCCTAATTGTTGCATCACACATACGACCTTGACAAAGCCCCATACCGCTACGAATGGAAGTTTTAAGTTGGCGAACACCACAAATTCCTTCATTTAAACCAAGCTTGACTTCTCCAACAGTTTTCTCTTCACATCGACAAACAATTGTCTCATCACTTGGTAATAGAATTTCCTGGGGTACAGCAAATATTGTGTCTAGAAATAAGCGAACTGAATTAGTAAAAAACAATCTAGTCCTTATACATAATGATTGTTTTGTATAAAAATAAAAACTAACTTTTCCAGTTTCATACAAAATTTTTGTAGCAACTTTTTTACCATATAAAACCGCAGCATTTGATCCATTTATGCCTGCACAATCGCCAGCAATATATATTCCATCTATATTTGTTTTACCCCATTTATCAATAATAGGCTGAAATGCTAATTGAGACTTATTCCAAGAATGATCTACTCCAATTGATCGACTAATTTCTGTTGATGGAATAACACCTTGGTGTATTAATAATAATTTTGTTGTCAGTGATCTTCTAATTCCTTTATGTAAAAATAAAAATTTTATTGATCCGTTTTCACTTGATTGCGCTTTAAGCCTTGAGACAGATTTATAACGAGGAACACCCGCAGATTTAATTTTTTGAATAAACATGAAACCTTTAATTAAAGATTTCATGTTTAATAATGCTTTAGGCAAATGAATTAATGAATTCATCATCATTCGTAGTGTTTGTGTTTCTAGCAAAGCTTTAGGTGGACAATTCGCATCGATCATCTGTGTAGCTACTAGATATAATAATGGGCCAGAACCTACCAAAACAGCTTCTTTTGGGAATATTCCTGATGATTTCATTAAAATTTGAGCAGATCCTACAGTCATTACTCCAGGTAACGTCCAGCCAGGAAAAGGAAATGGACGTTCTTGTGCACCAGTCGCCAGAACAATATGTGATGCAGCAGATATTTTACTTTCACCGTTATGAGACCAAATTACCCGTTTATTTTTTTCTACACGCCAAACAGTTGCATTAAAATATTTTGTAATTTTATTGCAATTAATGGCGTTGACCAAGTGTTTACCGGAGGAATAATCATTCCCAAACCAGTTTTGCTCTGTTTCATTTTGTTTTATATTACGATACACCTGTCCACCAGCATCAGGCTGCTCATCTAATAACAACACATCAAGCCCACCATTTGCTGCGACTGAAGCCGCTGACATTCCTGCTGGACCAGCACCTATAATAATAATGTCATAATCAGTCATTTTCGCATATTTCAATTTGACGTAAACCAACTTGGCGCTTAACAACCATTTTATCTTCAATCAAAATCATACAAGACTGTGTGTTTTGATTACCATTAACTTCGACTAAGCATTCAAAGCAAACACCCATCATACAAAATGCTGAGCGCAATGCGCCAGTTTCAGTTTGTCGAAAAGTGTCACCAGAATGAGAAAGTATAACTGCTGCCAATGTTGAACCTTTTGGTGCAGTTACCGCCTCTCCAAATAATGTAAAATTTACATCTTTAGTATTTTTAACTAATATATCGAATTTAGAATCTGGCTTCATTGAATGCCTCTAAATTTGGTGCTTTTATATTATTATCAATCCAATCAGGAAGAATGGAAGCATGTAACGAAGCTAATGTCACTCCACTATGACAAGTAATTAGATATGCGCCGGGATATTCCTCTGATTGTGCATAAACAGGGAAACCATCTGGTGTTATTATGCGTAATGCACCCCAAGCGCGAAGCACCCTTACGTTAGATAGAGCTGGATATACTTCTACTGCATGTCGAGCCAAGTCAACCATATCACTCAGTGTTTCACTTTCATTCATACCAGCATCAGCATTTGTTCCACCAATTTGCACACCACCTTCGTCAACTTGCCTAATTGTACTTGATAAAAAAGGTAATTTATTACCAAGTTTTTCCGTAATTAATAATTCACCTTTCTCAGGACGAATATTAGTTTTAAAAGCCAATTGGTTTGCTAATTTCGTTGTGCCTAGTCCTGCGCAAAGTATAACTTTTTCAGAGCGAATGACTTTTCCATTTGCTAAAGTAAGGCTAAAACTACCATTTTTATTTGATTTAGCTTTTTTTACAACTGTATTTGATCTAATTTTACCACCCAATACTTGTACAGAACGTCGCAAAGCTCTCAAAAAACGTAATGGATTTACATGGCCATCAAGCTGAGAAAATGTAGCACCTACAACTTTTGTTCCAATGCCCGGTATTTGTTTTCGAAGCTCATCTCCGGAAAGAGATTCATAACTAAATCTATTTCCTGCATGTGCCCTTTGAATTTCTAGCATTCCAATGAAACTTTTAAATTCTTCCGGATCAGTAAAAAATTCAAAACCTCCTTTTTGATCTAGTGAAACATCTAATCCTGATAACTCATTTAAATTGTCTGAAAAATTTTGCCACGCATCTATAGCATCAGCCGTTAATTTTGCATAAGGTGGAAAATCCCAACCTTTGCCCTGTCCCCAGATTAAACCGAAATTACCATATGAAGCGCGTGCATCATTATCCTTACCATCCAAAACAATCACTTTATGTCCAGATTGTAATAACCCAACAGCAATAGATAATCCTACAACACCTCCTCCGATGATAGTTATTTCTGGTTGATTGTCAGTCATTTACTTCAAATTTTCGTTGTTAATATTTTTTAATATACGGAGTATTAATTATATTAATATAAAATAATATTAATAGTTGTGAAATTAATAGCTGACACCATTTAATTATAAAGTTGATTTTATATTAAAACAGTTTTAAAAAACTTATATCGAATCTGGGAGACACTGACTTTCAGGGCCGAAGGAGCAACCGCCTCGGAAACTCTCAGGCAAAAGGACCGAATTCGATTAAAAACTCTGGAGAGTGACACTTTTTTGTGTCCGCCGAAGGGATAGCGATCTCAGGCAACCACGACAGAGGAGGCACTAATGATGAATTACGTTCATCTCAATGGTGCTGATATTTCAGCTAAATATGGAGTTAATATGGCTGAAACAAATAAAACAACTTTATACGATTTACACCTATCTTTAAGCGCAAAAATGGTACCTTTTGCAGGTTATGAAATGCCTGTCCAGTACCAAACAGGTGTAATGAAAGAGCATATTCATACACGTAATTGTGCAGGTTTATTTGATGTTAGCCATATGGGCCAAATAATTATAAGACCTAGAAACGGCAATCTTCTAGACGTAGCCGCGTCATTAGAAAAATTAATGCCAATTGATATTCTCGATTTGCCCAAAAATACACAAAGGTATGGTTTTTTTACTCATGATAATGGTGGTATTATTGATGATTTAATGGTGTCAAATCAAGGTGATCATTTATTTTTGGTAGTAAATGCAGGATGTAAAAATACAGATATTGAACATCTCAAAAATAATTTAGATAGTAATTGTTTAATAGAAGTAATAGAAAATCGCTCATTAATAGCTTTGCAAGGTCCAAAAGCTGAAAGTGCTCTTTCAGTACTTTCTAATCAGATTTTTGATATGTGCTTTATGGACACTTTAAAAATACAATTACTAGATTTCGAAGCTTGGATATCCAGGTCAGGCTATACTGGTGAAGATGGATTTGAGATATCAGTACCAAATGACAATATTAATGAATTTGTTAAATATTTACTTAACAACGAAGATGTAAAGCCTATCGG
>Ga0228630_1000935_pt1 | contig 12035 bp, 5 predicted proteins | sample 37DmetaG_FD_183038 | JGI IMG/M metagenome (GOLD analysis project Ga0228630, IMG submission 183038) | Seawater microbial communities from Monterey Bay, California, United States - 37D | ecosystem: Environmental > Aquatic > Marine > Coastal | place: USA: California | collected 2016-10-25 | reverse complement strand
AGTACGCTGACAAAGCTATTCGTGAATCGATAAACGATATACAAGGCGTACGGAAAACGGTACGTACTTGGCTCAGTTCAGGCAACTATCACCTAACCAATGTGCATGTTGTAACTTGGCTTGGGATCACTGTGCTTCTGTGTATTGTCTTTTAGACATATCAATTATGATATCTATGTAATTCTAAAGTTGCATTTCACAATTCTCATAAACGACCCTACAATGCCGCCTCATTTGTTAACTGTGATTAAAGGTATTCTTGATGTTTGTGATGTGTGTATGCGTAGTTCTTGGGTTGTGCTTTGTCGCCAAGGATGATTTGTTTATCAGCTAAGGATTAGCTGTCCCCCTTTGTAGCCTCCGCCTTTACTTCTAGTTCCTTCACCTTCAGCTCAAGCTCTCTTACTCGAGCGATGGTGTCCTGAACAGATTTAGGAGGCTCAAACTCATCGATCCAAGTATCGTTCTCCTCTATCTCCGCCATCATTACGTCAGCCCTGTACTCAATCGATGTCAGGCGCTCCTCAACCTTAAAGTACGCCGTGGTCGCAACGGTGGTAAACGCGAGAATACCCAAAAGATTTTTGACTGGGATTGTGACCTCTGTCGTTTCGCTTAGCTTGGGCATCTACATCCCCAGCAAGTAATACGAACCAGCAAACATAGCCAGCACCGCGATTGTTGCACCGATGTTCTTCGCCACATCGCCAATCTGACGCTGCTTCTTGAGCCTCGCCAACCTAGCCTTCTCCAGCTTGTGCTTGTGATCGAGTAAAGACTTGTTCTGGATCATGAGCATGTCACGCCAGACGTGCTTAGGGGTTATCTTCTTCAGCTCTTTCTCGTGCTGCCTGATCGCGTCCTTAGCCCATGCCAGCTCCAGCGCTTCTTCCTGAGTGAGCACATGGTCTCCAGCCTTGGTGGCTTCTTCGATGCTCTCAACCGCCGTCTTGCTCTCGGTCAGACTGGTAAACAATCCGGTCAATCCCTGTAGGTGATCACCCGACTCCTTAACGGTTTTGATGCCCTCGTTTAAGGCTTTGAGCACCCCAACAACTGCACTGATCTCAGCTATCATTTCATCTCTCTCTCGGCTTTCCTGTAAGCCTTGTTGTATATGTCGAATATCTTGTTCTCATTCTCCAGCAGCTTGTCCAATAGTTCTCTGCGACGCGCCTCAGGAATATCCTGACTCTCTACCAACTTACGGGTCTTGGATATGCTTCTTAACTCTCGGTTGGACGCCTTGTAGAGACTGTTGCGCCCACCTTCAATCACGGGGATAAAGGATTGGTACTGGTTTCTGAGTCGGTCCAGCTCGGCTTGATCTCCTGCCTCGATAGCATCTTTCAGCTTCGCCTCGATCTTTCTGGTCTCATCCCAGTTGGCATAGAACTCAAACCTGTCTTCGTACTCCGAGGGGCTCTCAAAGAAGGTGCCAACAATCGGTAAGTCTTGTTTCCTGAAATCCTCGTCCGCCATCATTCTTGCCGCAACGTCTGAAGACTGGCTCACAAAGCGCCCTACACCCCCCAAGAAGTATTCATACACATACTCCATCTTGTCTGGGTTCATAGAGATGTAACCGTCCTTGTACTTGTCTCCGCCCGTGGCATCGTTGAGGAACTCGGCTGCTGCTGTGAAGGCTTTATCAGTAGACCGTCGAGAGTTGTATGCGTTTGATCGCTCAACAATGAACGGGTTTTGCTCAATGTATATATCGCTACCAAAGAAGTTCTTATTAGCCAGCATGTCCAAATGAACTTCGAGCAGGTCAGGATAGAATCCTCGCGCTTTCTCTTCCCAGTTATCGCCGCTAGAGGGAGCAACCGGAACGAAATTCAGTAACGCGTTCTCCCACAGATACACTGCCGACTCTTCTGGGGTGTTGATGTCGAACGCCATTTCAGCACTCAAGCGACCAATATTGGTGAAGAAGTTGTACCCGTAGGGGGCGGGTAGAGCGAACCCTTCTTCGCTGCTGTAATTGATCAGTAGTGCCCGGTTCTTCGCATGCTCAGGAAGATCGGCATAGACCTTCTCGTCATCGTCATCATCTTCTGAGTTCAGAATGTTAATCACGGCAAGTGTAGCCCCTAGACCTATAAGTCCCACTGCCGTTTTCTGTGCGGTTGTGACCTTGCCTTCGCCGCCACCCAAAGCCTGAGCTATGTTGACATTGCCCTGTACTGCGGCGTTAAAGAACAGGTATCCGGCATTGACTACGGCTGTGTTCTCACCCTTACGGTTGAAGTTAACGGTAAGGTCTTTCGCTAATGTCGCTGCGGTCTGCCTATCAGTTCCCGCTTTACGTGCCTCGATGTAAGCAGACAGTCGTATAGCGTTTTCCATGGTGGTGTTGAAGTCTTCCACCCAGTTACCCACAGCTCGCAAAGCCTCACGGGTCATGCCTTTCTTTAGCTTGTTCTTCATTATGCGTAACTGCTCATCCTGATCGCGGACCAGCATCATGCCTGTTGACGCACCGTCCTCCATAAACTCTGCCGCATACTGATCTAGAGTGCCTTCTCTTACAGGCTTACCGCGAAGCACGCGATACATAGACCTCATTGAGGGCAGATAGCTCTGAGCCATTTTCCCGATAAGGTTCTCGCCTTGTACTCTGCTGCCTTTCTTGTCCTTCTCTGCAAGCGAATACATAAGACCCGTCTGAACATCACGCAGCGGGTTAACCAGCCCCCATGAAGGGTTGTAGTTGATCAACATGTTTCTGCGGAATGTTTGGAATCGAGTCGCCAGAGTTAGCAGCTTGCTTACGTCGTCGTTAGCCCTGCTCAGCATGGGCACGCTCATGTTCTGTAGCGCGTGATTTAGGCTGTCACTCTTAAACTCGATAAAGAATGTCTGCCCACCCTTCTTGACCTCTACATACTTGGGGTCACCGTTGGGTCTAACATCTCTAGACATCTGGTCGAGGTCTTGCTGCGTCAGTTCGTCGCTTGGCTTCGGTGGTCTGAACTTATTGTTGTATATGGTATAGGAGTCGCTGTTACCTAACTCACTCAAAAGCTCTAATAGGGTTTGGGCGGTTTCATTTTTTCTCGCCCGAATAATTTTTCTCTGAACATCTTCGATAGCGGTAAACAGAGGATTAACAGGCAATGTCTTTCTACCCTTAGCCCTCATGCTCTCGCTGCCTACGATAGAGAAGCCTCTAGACTTATCGCCAGACTTGTAGGCGTCGCCATTTTCTTCAGCAGCAAAACCTTTAAGGGGCACATAGAACTCGTAGGTATCTTCCCAGTCTGAGCGAGAGTCTTCGTCAAGCAAGCCTGCCTCTACCATGCGGTCTCGCTGATACTGAAGCATCTCGTAGACCTTGTCGGCAATACGGTCCATATCAGCCTTGGTGCCTTCCCGTTCCGCCAAAGCTAGAACGCTCTCCGCCTCGGCATACGTCATCCCTGAGCCTGTATCTTGGAACGCCAGTGGCAGTGTTTGGTATTCGTTAAGTTTTGTGCGCTGAGTCTCGAGGGCGACACTGTGATCGACACCGACATCTGCCAATAGGCGCTCTATCTCCCGCTCAGCCCTAGCAATGTTTCTCTCGCGCTGAGCCTTAACCTTTTCAGCAATAACGTCATTGCGCTCCGCCGCGTGCTTCGCAATAAGGTAGGTTCCTACAGCATCTGGATCGACCTGTAGCTCGGCGATTAAATCACCAAGCGGGTCCACATAGTTTTCGTGGAATGCGTCTAGATCGTTCTGCACTTTACCGTGCGACAGGTTTTCTTGATCTCTAGGTGACAAGCCAGCAGGAAGCCGCCCCATCTCTAGGAAGTCAGCCGCTTGATTCTCAAAATCTTCTAAGGGTGCGTAACGGTCCACCAAGGAACGGTATACCTTCTTACCCTTCAGCCTTCTGGCAAGATCAGACTGTGCGTCTATCTCATCATTGTAGCTAAAGGCATTGGTTGATGGGCTTCCGTCGTCTAGAGTTCCTGTCTCTTTGTTGATCTGCTTCTTCTTGATGTACGAATAATTATCAACATCGTCGTAGACAACGTCTTTGGCTATTACTAGATTTCCTACTTGAATCACTTCACTGGCAGATAAGACTGGGGTCTGGGTAGCCAGATCATAGAAGAAAGTGTGACGCTCTGGGTTCATGGAAACCTGAGTCCAAGCCGGATCATCCATAGCGGCTATAAAGTCTAGCCTGTTCTGCTCATGATCTGCCGCAACGTAATTACCCTCGATAGTCGCGATGGTATTTTTATCTGCACCCATGGCTATATTAGTTGCACCTTTTTCTGGAGATGCAAATGAAGCGTTCGCTAGACGCAGAGTTGGGTAGTAACCAAGACGAGTACCAGACGCGCCCTTGAAGGGAGCGCCCTCTTTACGAGGTCTCGCCGCATGAGCAGTAACAACATCAGCCCGCTCATCTTTTGATAATGTTGGGTGGCTGTGGGCGGGGATATCTAGCCTTGAGCCAGTTCTCTGCCCGTCTTCAAGCACATCCGCTAACCAGTAAGTTTCTTTACTAGGTGTGTTCGGCTTTTCTCTGCTCGTCTTTTTCAGCGCATTGATGTAATGAGAGTCCGGCTTTAACGGAGCAATCATATCGGGATGCATGGGCTTAACATAACGACCTTCTTTTCTGAAGATGTCATTAAGCTCGGCGGCAGTGATCTTGCGATCAATTCGATCCTGCACCGCTTGCTTTAACTTGGGGGATATTCTTTCTTGCTCGGGTCTACGGGTCTCACGAATAGACCGCATGCCCTCTTCGTAGGTGTCTACGTAGTAGCCTGTGTCTTTGGTGTAGGGACCAAAGTACTTCGGGTCAACAACCATGAATACAACGTCAGGCTCGCCCTTGTTGTAAGGCATGAATGTTCTTTTGTCCCAGTCCGCAGGAGCCTGAGAATCATCCCACTTGAGTCGAGAAACAACCTTGAACCCGACATGCTGATAGATGTGCGGCAATTCAGTGTCAAACGCATCAGAATAAATCCCGCCTTCCTCTACTGCTAGAGAAGCCAGTGCATAAGTTACGTTCTTGTGCCCGCCGTTGTTATAAAGAGACACTATTGTGTCGCCGTTTTCGATAGCGATACCAGCTGCGCCATCCTCGGTCATGAACATCTGCATCTTTTGATATTCAGATTCAGGATACACGTAGACCGCTGCGCCGTAGGGGTTGGCGTCTTTTCCTTCTTGAATCTTGCTTGCGAACAGCTTGGCGTTGGTTTTGTTTTTGGCTAGCTCAATGACTGTGCCGTTAAAGGAATCAACGGCGGCTAGCGCGGCTTTGACTCCAGCCTCAAGCTCACGCTTGTAACCAGAGACATTGGTTCCGGCTAGTAATACTTTAGACGGTTTGCTAGGTCTTCCTCTGAAGCGTCTGGGTATGCTTCCTTCAGCTCCTCCACTCCCGCTATCAGGTAGTCGGGGACTACGAAGTTCTTTGTAGACTCTGTTTCGCTCAGCTCGCCGTCCGGCGCCATTGGGGGGGCTGATTTCAACAGCTCTTTCAGAAGCATATTCTCTTTGAGCTGCCTCTCTTTCTGAGTACGCATCGACGAGTTCGTCGAGCTTTTGTCTGCTAACGCCTTCTGCTTCATACCAAGGTGTCCCTTTATCAAATTCACTGACTTTAAAGTCTTTGGGCACTATACCATTCTTGGGTTTAGGTATCTCGTCCAAAAACTTTCTAAATGATTCTTTACTAAACTTGTACATCGTGCCGCTAGATTTGGGGTACACGTAGTAAGGTGTGCCCTTATCGTCTCTTGCATAAATAGCGGCGGAGCGATACATGTCGCCCTTTCCTTCAGGGGCACCGATGAATGCATAGGGGTTCTTCTTGCCAAGGATGTCCTTCTCAAGACCCTGCATGGTTGGGTGAGCAACGATCTGCCCCGAATCTCTTACCCAGCTTTCCCAGTGATAGCGCCCAATCGACGCATCCTCTGGTCTGCCCAGCTTCGTATATAGCTGCTTAAGTTTTGTGTTGAGGGAGTTCTCTATAGCCTCGTATCGGGCTGAGCCTCGAAGACCACTAAACTCATCAGCCAAGTCGGCATAAATATTCTTGCCGTAACGGTCAGAATCCCACATTGAGTTCAACTGAATGCGGTCAAGAATTACCACGTCATCACGACCAATCATCAACTGAGCAAACGAGAAGACCTTGTTGTCTATTCCTGATCCCTGAACAATCAATTGGAATTGACGCCGAACCTCCTGAGTGGACATGTCGCTGTCAGCCATGATGTCGTGGACGCGCTGTAACTTTGACTGACCGCCGCTGTGCGGCTCTGCCAGCTTCTGCATCAGCTTGCCAAAGTCATTGGCGTTGGAGATTGCACCACGACCAAAAGAGCCATCAGGTATTAGCTTTCCTACCTGCTTAACCCATGCCTTAACGTCGGCATCGGACACATCGCCATCAAGCGCTTTCTGTGCCAGATCAGATACGGCAGTGCTTCCTGTCATCAGGTCAACAAAACCAGCTTCCTGACCTGAGGCTGTCTGCCGTCGAGACATCAAGCCCCAAAGCAGCAACTTGGCAGTGGCGTTAGGAGTCGCATCGCCTGACGCATATAAAGCGCCCATTCTTTCAGCGGTAGCCAAGCCGCGATTGGCAGCCTCTAGCTGCTCCGGTGTCAGCTTGGCATGAGTCTCTACCCATGAGTCCATGTCATTGTAGAGACGGATCAATCCATATGGCGGGGCTAGGGTTTCGGACTTTCCTGTTAGGTCTCTCTCAAACGCCAGCCATGCCTCTGGGCTCGATAGGGCGTCAGGGTGCTTAGCCACCACATCGACAGCACGCTGAATCTGCACCTCTGGGTCTTTCGTGGTGGGGGTAATCTTAACCACAGGCAGGGTCTTTTTCTCTCCAACCGAACCCTTAGACTTTTGCAGTAAGTACTCTGCACCCTTCTTAATAAAGCTAGGGTCATCAAGCAGGTCTTGATAGAGCTCAAACCTGTCTTCGTAGAGCCAGTCATAAGACATGAACTTGCCATCCTGTAGGATGACGATGTCTTCTTCTTCTTTGTTCTCGTCTAAAAGTCTCTGCTTGAGGTTCTCAAACTGATTGTCTTCGAGGGCTTTAAATCTGTGTCGCAACTGCTTTTCAGTCACCGACCCCTTTTCGTCTATATAGCTCCATGCTTTGAACTCGATATCACCCCCTACTTGCGGGTCTAGAGGGAGGTTGTAAGAATTTTCTCCCGCATCCATCAATTTTTGGCGGTGGGCTATCAGCTCATCAATGGTTTCCTGCTTGGTCTCGCCCAGCAGCCCATCAAGCGCGTCAATCTTCCCGTCGTCCGAGGTGAAGTAAACCTCATCGCCAGCTTCCTTAGCGTCATCATCGAAGTACAGGGTGTAGCGATCACCGTCTGGGAAGGTGACAATGTAGTTGCCAGTTTCTTCGTAGTTAGTGGCTTTCTTAAAGGTAGGTTTTTTATCGGTAGCCTTGAGGACTACCGGTGTGCGTTCTGGGTCTGCCGCCTCTATTGAAGTGGCAGGTGCGGGCTCTACTTCAGGCTCTTGTACTTCTGGTCGTTCACGTTGTCCAGCTTCTTCTTGGACCTGTCCCTCCACTGAGGTATCGGCTCTCCCATCTCCAAGGCTTGCTTCGCCATCTGATCCAGTTGGTTCAGGCTGTACGACCTCGACGCTTCCGGGCTCTGGCGGTGCCCGAACTTCTCCTGATATGCCTTCAGGTTGGGTGGTGTCGGGATTCTCTTGACTTGGACTCGGTTCATTTGCGGTCTCCTGCACTACGGCAGTTTGTAAGTTGCTGTCTCTAATGTCCTTAATGTAATTATACGCTTGCGGAGCCAGCTCTTGTAGTTGTTTAGGGTTTGAGTGAAACAGTGCGCCAAGCTGAGCGAACACTTCTTCCCTGTAGTTTGCGTTCAAGCCTGCGTTATCTTGCTCAACATCTAAGATGTCATCGGCAAGGTTGTTAAAGGGGTAGTCAAACCTCTCACCAACAGCTGTCCCGTCCACCCAGTTGTCGTAGATTTCCTGCATGATGTCACCCATAACAACCGTAGGTGCATCAGCAGCCTCATCTATCTCGATGCCGAATCGACTATCTTTGTCACTCAAGCCCATTGCAAAATCTGCGGCGTGATAGACCTCGTGAGTCATGGTCCATGCCAGTTCGCTTAACTGCTCCGAATCAGTGAGTGAGCCACTGAGCAAGTCTTCATTGACAGATATACCCCTAGCGTTACGACCCGTCAGAGCCGGAGCATCAACCTCAGACTCTTTGTGTACATACACCCCAGTGACTGAATCCATAAATGACGTTGGTACACCATTAGCCGACAGATCAGCCATCACGCCCGCTACGCTATCTGTTACTTGAGCAGCGTCATCGCCATAAACCTCATCTATCGTCGGCAGGCTCTTGCCCTTAGGCTTATCTGTGGTGGCAATCTTTAATGATTCATTGCGATCAAAGATTCTGTCTACGTCGTCCTGATCTATAGCCTCAACAATCACATCGGTATTGTTTGGGTCCATTGCCTCAGGAGTCGCAGCCTTCATAGACAGCTGCATAAGCTGCTCTTGGACTGGCTGATCGACTGGAGATAGCTCACCATCCCATCGGTGTGCTGGACCTGCGTCTCGTGTACCCTCGGATACAGCTACACCCCCAAATGCTGGGGCTGGCTTGAAGTCATCTACTATGTCTGACTGCGGGGGCTGAGGTGAAGGGGGTAATGTGTTTTCCCCGAATCCGGTATTTTGCGTATCCGCAGACACGGCAGGCTCTGGAAGATCGCCTTCGGGAAGATCGATAGGCTCTTCGGCGGCATTGAAGTCTAACAGTCTGGCTTGGTTTAGCTGCTCTTCTGTGTAAGGGCGATTGGTCTCAGGGTCTAGTGCGCCTTCAGCGTTCCATGTTGTGGCTAACTCGCCAGTGATTGGATCAATAGGGCGCTCACTTGGGACCATATCGCCAAGGCTTGTGCGACCATTAGCTGCGTTGTCTCTAGCAACCTCGTACATTTGTCTTATTCGACCAGCAAACTCAGGATCATTTACAGATCGAGTCCGAACCTCTTTCGCTTCGTCTCCAAGGTCAACGTCGGAATTGTAGCCTCCGGTTGCCGCCTTAGCTCCGGCGCCGACAACACCCGTAGCGCCGCCAAACAAGAATCCTGCTGCCGCTGACTCAACAAGCGCATTTCTTTTCTGCTGATTGTTGATGTAGTCGAAGTAATCTCTGGTCTCATTTTCGCTGTAGTTATTGTTAACGAAAGATATAACCTCTTCCTCAACAATGAGCTGCAATGCTTCAGTCCCGCCCTCAACGCCCATCTGAGTGGTAACGTCCTTAACAAACTCCCCGACCCAAGCAGGCTTGTCGTTTATTGCTCCCGATATAAACTCGCCAGCCTCATCTACCTTGCCTTTAGGGAGGAACTTGCTTAAAGCACTAAAGGCAGGAATAGCGTTAAGCGACCCTATCGCCAAGCCAGATAGAACTGCTGCCTTTGGAGCCTCTACCCCGGTTTCGTCTAACGTCCTAGCAAACGTGCTTGACGCGCCCTGCTGTGTCCCATACGCCAAGGCACCAGCTGTCGCTCCCCTAGTGCTGATCTTTTTGACTTTCTCTTTCGCAAACCGATCTGCCATATTGCGGGCAATCTTTTCCGCAGCTTTATCCTCTATACCCTCTTTAATTAGTCTCTCTGTTGCCTGCTTGGACAGAGTGTCCGCCATCTCGGTGACGCCTTTCTTTACTGCGGTTTTAGCAAGCAATCCGCCAGCTCCCGCACTAACAGTCATCATGGCTAGGTCAGGCGCGACAGAACCCAGCGTATAGGCAGCCCATGCCCCAAAGTCAGTGGCACTATCTATGTCCTGAAAAGTACTGTCCGGCTGGTATTGTTGGGCTTCGGCAGTTTTATCTTGGTAATACTGCATGCCCTCAGAAACCATTTCTTCATCGTCAAGCGCAGAGCCTGCCAGAGCCTTAAGACCTCCGCCGAGAGCTTTAAAGTTAGCAAGTCCGCCCTTAAATCCACGGCTAAAATTACCATCGGCTTCTGGCTCTGTTGAAAGTGCTGCCTCGGGTACTGGCGGGGTTTCTTCTGTGGGTGCAGGTTGACCCTCAGTAGGCTGAAGGCTGTTGTTTTCTTCTTCTAATAAAGCATCTCGTGCTGCGTAGTACTCGCCTTTAGAAAACTGAGTTACAGACTTTAACGGCATAAATTCTCACCAAATTATTTCAGTAAATTTAAAAGGTTTAGCTGCTCTATCAGCCCAGCTGAATCTTCGATCTCACCGTCTTCGTTGTAATATCCTTGGAGGATTGATGCGTTCTGATAATTGAACGAAGCGTTGCTTCTATTCATTAGCTCTCCGAGGTTTGCCGCATCAACTCCCTTAGGAACTGGAGCACCTGCCAGAGCAGAGCTGGTAGCTTCAAACCATTCCTGAATCTTGAATTGCTCCGACGTGTCGTCTGTAGGTCCGAAAAGCATCTCGTGCTCAATCTCTCTGCGATACCTGTCCGTATCCACGAAGGCTAACTTCTCAGACACCGAAGCATTCGCCATTCCAGACTGCTGGAAGAACATGCTTTCGTTGGGTGTTGCCCCGCTCTGTATGCCTTTCCTTACAGTTTCTAGCTTGGCATTTACTGCTGCATCGAAGTCTTTGGTGCTACCGTAATCTGTATATATTTTTGCTGCCCTAACGTCCCTCTCAATCTTTGGACCAATCTCCTGAATCATGTGAGCTGTGCCTGCCATGGCGGTCATAGCATCATCCATTTGCAGGTCTAAAGGTTTGTTGTCCGCAAAATTCCTTTTCGCTGTTAACGGTGGGAAATACGGGTACAAATTACCGTCCCCATCCTCCGCGAGAACATAGAGCGTACCGCCAAGAGTCTGTCCATCTACAGTCCCAACTTCATGAAGACCTTGGCTTTTAATTCTCAAGCCTTTTCCTTTCATCCAGTCTGGAGCATTTGTAAATGACTCATCTATCTGCCGACCCACAGCAGCCGAGGTGTTTAGTCCAAGCGCTGCCCCAAAGGCAGATCGAAGCTGGGGCGTCATTTCAGCCGGGTTGCCCGCAGCGACATCACCCATAAAGCTGTTTACCGCCGAAAGCCCCCTGCGAGTGGCTGGTGATGTGATGTAGCCCACTCCGTGAAACTGGCTAGCCTCAGTCGTCTCGACCAGATCGGCTATAGCTGCCAGCTCGCTCGGACCGTGACCGTTTAGGTTTCCCGCCTCAGCGAACTTGGCTAGGTCTTGCAGCGCGAACGCTCCTGCCTCTCTGCTTAACTTCTGATCTCTTTCCGCTTGCTGAGACTTAAAGTTCTCCGCCTGAGCCTTGTTCTCGGCTATCTGTGACTGACCTATCATGTAATCGATAGATTCAGGGTTGGTTGCATTATTGGCTTTAGTAGATGCTGTCTGTGCATTTAACAATGCAGCCTCACCGCTTACTCCTGCGTTAATAGCTTGCTGCTGGGCTGTCGAAGCGCGTAGCGCCGCAAGACCGGCATCGCTTTTTTGGGCGAGGTCTTTGATCCGCAGGTCTTCTTTCCGATACGCTGCAAGATCGTCTGCCTGCCGCTTCTTAAAAGCCGCATCAGCTTCAATCTGTTCGCGCTTGAGCTCACGATCCTGAACATCACTAATCAGCCCGAAGCCGCTTCTAAAACCGTCTGCAAAACCTGCCATGATGAATACCTAGTCGAATAATTTGTTAATGAGATAGGCGACGCCTAAGCCAATGGCTATAGGGGCTGCTAATGTGGACAGGGCTGCCATGGGTCCAGCGGCTGCTGCACCCGCTGCGCCAACTGCCGTAGTACCACCAGCAGCCGTTGCTCCTGCTGCCGTAGCCGTTGCTCCAGCTCCTGCCGCTCCTGCCGCTCCTGCCGCTCCAGCTGCGCCTGCTCCGGCTGCACCAGCTGTTCCTGCTGCCGCGCCCGCGGCTCCTGCGGCTCCTGCTGCCGCGCCCGTGGCGCCAGTAGTTCCTGCCAAGCCTATTCCTGTGTTTGCTGCTTGAGCGGC
>Ga0228630_1000933_pt1 | contig 12046 bp, 14 predicted proteins | sample 37DmetaG_FD_183038 | JGI IMG/M metagenome (GOLD analysis project Ga0228630, IMG submission 183038) | Seawater microbial communities from Monterey Bay, California, United States - 37D | ecosystem: Environmental > Aquatic > Marine > Coastal | place: USA: California | collected 2016-10-25 | reverse complement strand
AAGTAAAACAAGAAAACTTAACAAAATCAATCAATGATTTTTCAGTTTGTCAGTACTTTGTAAGTAGCTTTTCTATATAAATCATTAGGTTAAAGTACTTTATTTATTCCCACTCAATAGTTCCTACAATGTAAATTATTGATATTATTGATATATTTACAGGCTATGTAACATTTATGTAACTTTATCAATTTTTGGCACATATTCTGTTCCTACTACAATCCAATAATAACAATGACTTAATGAGATACAAGTTACATTCTATGCAACGCCAAAAGTTAAAAGTTTTAACTAAGCACAAAATCCTCAACCTCATCGCTATCTACGTTAACTATTTGGAATATTATTTAATTATTTTATGTCCTGCACTCACAAGCACGGAAAAAGCATGCTATTTTTCTACTAAACTTTTCATTCTCTTATTCATTCCAACAAACTGCATCTCGTCCATTTTGTTCATCACAGCAGTATAGTCAATTTTCTCTCTATTTTGGCTCAACTTTGATTTGGCTTCCAGTCGTTTAATATGAAACTCAATGCCTACAATCCCATCAAGCATTGTCTTCATATAGTCTTTAGGCGCATCTCGCATCTTCCAAGCGTTGCTTCCATTTAGCCGCTTTTCGTGCAGTTGCGTAAGCAATCCAACAGCAGCAATTTTCTCCTTTTCACTATGCTTGAAGTACAATTCACCGTGCATATGAACTACTTGATAATTCCAAGTTGGCACGTGCTTATGGTGCTGCGCTTTGGTTGGGTACCAATTCGGTGAAACGTAGGAATTTTCTGCCTTAAAGATAAATGCCGCCTTACAGCCATCCTCCAAAGATTTATGCATACTGTTGGCAAATGCTATATGTCCAATCAATTTATCGTCACGCCAAATCATTGGAAAATGATTTAGTTCAAAGTCATTACCGATGTTTGCAACACACGTTGCAAATGGAAACTGCTCCACAATCGCCTTAATTTCCTCAAAATCATTTTCTTTGAAATCTTCTGGCAAATACATTTCCATTTCCCCATTATTTTAGAGCATCACTATGCCACTCATCCAAAGCAGCGTTTTACCAATTCAAAACACTTCTAATCTTTCTCAATATACGTAACCACAAGTCTCTTTTAGTAAAAACGTTTAAAAGGTGAATTTTATTAGAAATAACTAGACTAAATAAAATTTAATTATACAATATAAGTTATTGTTTAATAACAAAATATGTATTAATTTTCATCTCACTCCCACTCAATAGTGCCAATCGTATAAGTTATTGATATTGAACGATAAAATATTGACTATGTAAGATTTATCTAAGATTGTAAGATAATCTTCTCATTTGTGTTCCTATTGCAATCCAATAATAACAACGAGTTAAATCTTCTTACCTTACATAGTCAGCAACCACAAAGTTAAAAGTTTTAACTAAGTGCAAAATCCTCAACTTCATCATCATTATCTGTGTGTGATTTATCTTTGCCCTTACGCATAAATGGTTCCATCAACACAGCAAGTCGTTCTTCTATTTCACCTGCATTCTCAGCAGTAAAATAGCGTTCTATTAGTTCTGCCATTTCTAATATTTCTGCGGGAACACGTGCGTGATTTTTCTTTGTTTCACTAAACACCAAATCACAAGCATCAATGCTGTAGCGATGATATGTGTAGATGTTGTGATTTACTAACATTTGTTCTGCCCAAACGTCAGTAAAGTAATCGCTGTCATCAATGTCGTGTGCCATTAAATCATTCACACTCATATACTTTGACAGAGGCGATGCAAAAGGAAAGTCTAAGTGCTTTTCATCACGTGCAATGCGTATGTCTTGTGGTATCGTCCAACCCGCTACCTTCCAAGTTTTTCTATCGCTACTAAAGTTATTTGGGACAACAAGTTTGCGTTGTTTGCCTGCAAGTTGATGCGGAGAACTACTATCTAAACTTATTGTAAAATCTTCTCTGCCAAGTGTTTTGCGTAATGCACGTTGTGCCGCTGTATAAACTACGCTGTTAATAGGGGGTGATTTACCAAGTGTGTGTATCCACTCGCTTCTATCAAGTTTGTAGTCGTTAAGTAGTCGTTTTAACCATTGCAAACTATTCAGCATTCCACCTGTTTCACTGCCAAGTGCAAAGCCTTCAAACTCAAAATCTTTAACTGCGTTATACCAAAGTTCGCCAGTTCCGTTCCCAATGTCTTGTAAAACACTTAAAAACTTTGTGCTTCGTTTGCCTTGTCCTCTGTTGTCAGCAAAGTAGCGTAAGTTATCAACGCTCAAGTCTATAAGTTGTTGAACACTTAGTTTGCGTAGTTGTGATTTTTTAGCGTTTGGTTGCTCATATTCCTCAGCCGCCCAAAGCACCATATCAAGTGTCATTGCATAGTCAGTATATCTATCTAACCAACGCAATGTTCGTTCCCTAAAACTACATTGTTGCCAGTTGTTATATTGTGCAACTGCATCGTTTTTATAGCGTTCTAAATGTGCAAGTTCTGCCTTACTTGTTATTGCACCTGTGCCAAGTTGGAACCCACCACTATCCCCAATAACAATGCTGTTCTCTCTGTCTCGTTCAGCAATAATATCACGTGTTCGTATCTGCTTGTTGTAAAACTGCCCGCAACTATACAACGTGTAGCCGCAGTGCCATAACTTGCTGTTCGTATCTAAAAAGTTCAGCCAACGTGTATCAAAGTTTTTGGGTATTTTTTTTGCACGTGTAGTTTCGTTATTAGCCTTAGTAGCATAGTTTGCGTAGTTAGCCTGCAACGATGGCAAATAGACTGCATAACCTTTGTATTGTTCAGTTAAGTTCTCAGTCATTTGGAACAAACTTTGTAAAATACTTTGCGTTTCGTTTGCCTGTTATAGAACAACTTGGAATATAAACTTGTATCTCTGCCACATCGTTTTTGTAGTTGATAAACAGCAAGTCGCTGTTGCCGCTCATCATAACCGTGTCCTCAGCAACATTGTGTTTTGCTATCATTTCTAACACTGCAATAATGTCAGTAGGTGCAAAGATTATTCTACCCGCTCCACTTACTTCTGCATCATCACTAAACGCAGTCAAATAACGGTTGCCAGTTTGTGTGAAGCAGTTGTCTGCTTTGTCCCATTTCTTCTCACAAACAATGCCGTCTTCACTTACATCAAATGCAACTGCCTTGTTATTTGCAGTGTGTAATCTGTGCTTAACTCTGTGTTGCCATCCGTCAAAGTGCTGTTCATACAAACACCTAAAGTAAGATGCATTACCCTTAACTGCCCAGTCATAATCTATTTCGTCAAAAATAACTGCAGGCTGATACATTGTTGCATCGTCAATCCTACTAAAATCGTAAAAGTAGATATTACGCTTCTGCTTCGTAATCGTATTTTTCAGCGTAATCTGCTTCTGTGCTTTTAACTGCTTGTTAGTTTGTTCTTCCAAGTCAGTAGCATCATAAAGTGTAATCTCACTATCGTTAATCAGTTCTGTTTCAAGCCAAAATCTATCACTGCCACGCAACCAAACATCTTCATTAAGTAAAAACTTTTTACTTGGGATGTAGTAAGTAGTTAGACTTGCATCGCTTGTTGATTTGGACACCAAAATCGTTCCGTTTTGTCGCAAAACAACACGTGCATTTTCACGCACGTTTTCTTTCTTTCCTTCTCTTTCAATCACAAGTTTTGACTTGTTGTAGAAGTTATTTCTACCTCCGTAGTTTTGTAGTGATTTTGTTATTGTGTTCAGTTTCACTACTTCACAAAGCATACGCAAATGAGGTGGCAAGTTAGCAAAATCTACTTCGCCAATCTGCATAACAGCACCATCCACAAGTGCTTGCTGTGCTGTTGAACCAACAACTCGTAGTTCGTTGCCGTTGCCTGTCGCTTTTGCAAGCACAACAACTAAGTCGTCGCTGTCAGTTCCAACTTCACCAATATCAAATGTGTTCGTTACTTCATTCTGTGCAATCGCTACTTTCTTTAGTTCCAATACTTCAAGTTGCTGTTTTGCTTTCTTCTCGTCGTCATTTTTAGTTTTTTTGTTCTTATTGCCCGCACCCTTGTAGTCGTAGCCGTATTCTTCAATCTCTTCTTTTTTCGCACCAGTAATGCCGCTTAAGCCGCCATTATCACCAATCCAATCTATAAGTTCCTCAACAGCATCCCTGTGCTTATAGATATGTTCATTACGCAAATACTCGTCATCAATAGCGTTGATAGCAGTGCCATAGTTTGAAATCTGCACGTTGTGTAGGTGCTGTTGCATACCCATTGCTAAACGCACAACTGGGTTAAAGTTTGGGCGATTAAGTTTTGCTTTGAACTTGATATTTGCATCAGCAAATCGCTTTTCCAAATACCCTTGTTTTTGTGATGCTTGCCGCCACCAAAAGTATGTTTCAACTAATGTTTTATGCAGTTGCCTACGTGCAGATTGATACAACTTGTTTTGTTCAGCACTAAGTGCCTGTAAGTTTGCTAAACCTGCATCTAAATCTTTTGTAGTCGCCATTATTTCTTACCACCGTATATCTGCTTTCTTGTGTAGGCATTCACAAGATTAAAGACTTCACGTCCGTATTTTGCTGTGTTTTTTGATTGATTTATTCTGTCATCTACAGACATTTCAGCATTAGCGTTGCTTAATATGACAAAGTTATGCACTGCCTTGTTTCTGCCTTCGTTAAACTTCATCACCGCTTTTCGTATTGCTTTATATTCAGCGTCATCAGCAATCTGCTTGTCCTGTCGTGCAATATTCAATGCAGCCATTGCATTGCCTAAACTTTCAACTTGCTGATGTTTGTCTTCAAAATGCATTAAATGCTGTGTGTAAGCCTCAATCCTATCAGTAATCAAACTATCAACTATTGTTATTGCTTCTAAATAAAAGCCAGCAGACATTGCTTCGTTATATCTTACCCACGCCGCTTTGTAGAGTTCGTTCCTTACAGCACCTGCATCACTTCCTTTACCGCCACTAACTCTTACTTTTGGTGAAGAGGGAGCAGAACGATTTCTCGTCAAATAATCTCGTATGCTCATAGCCGTAAAAAACCCCTGCAAACTGCTTATAGGAATAATTTTAACCTACTACTTTAGTTGGCAATATACCTAGTCAAAAAGTTCTCAATAAATGGGAAAAAAACGATGTGATGTATAAGCGAGAAAATCAAACAACAGGAGTCATTAACGATTTGATACAGTATACTGCTGAAACTTTCTAAGTTAATCTAATGCTTTGAGTAATGCTTCTGTTTCATTCTTTGTTAAAGTTCGATTCAATTTTTTCAAATCTTGTTTCAATGTTACGGTATTATCATGTATGTCGTTGAAAATTTTGATGTATTTGAAGAGTAAAATTGCTACAGCCGTCAATAATGACAACATAATTCCTAATATGACATTGTTGATAACCAGCAAATATTCCATCGTGCTAGGTTACATAATTTGCTTTTTCCAGTAAAGCCGCCTTCTGTTTTTTTTTAGCTACAGAAAATCCTTGCAATTATTTACAGGAAATATTCATACAATATAAGGACGTTGGCAACTTATCTTTAAGTATGCTGTTGTGTGTTCTTTTCAGTGTAAAGTTCTAATACTTTGCGTCTGCTACGCTTCAAAACTGCTGAACCCTTCAAGTTTTTCTCTAACCAAGTTTTATGTCGCAGTTCTCTGTCTAACTGCTTCTGTATCTTATGTTTGCTACGCTGTTTCATACCTACATTTTATAGCCATCTGTCTGTTTTCAAACAAAAATGCGTCTGCATAGCAAACGCATTTTAATATTACTACAGGTGGGTTTGATGTGATTTACGCAGTAGCAGTGCTTCTTTCAGTAATCAGTTGCTGTATGACGCTTAAAACGTTGTGTAGTGCATTATTGTTGATGGAGCCGTTGTCCGTTGCACGTAAAGCAAGTTCTTTCGCTATTTCAGCCTCAATATCTCTCCATTTGTCGTAGTGAAATGCAATCTGTCCACTCCCTACTTTTTCAAATAGCACTCGTCTTGTGTGCAGTTCGTTGGCTAAGCGTGTCAGCATCGCTGTGTTAGCCTCCAAACCTTGTGATTTCATTGCTCTGTAATAACTTTTGCTTTTGCCTAAATAATCAGTGCTAAAATCTTCACTGCTTCTCACCACATTTGCTTTTTTCATTTGTTCGTATGTGCGTTCTATAAATGTTTTTGACTTCAAATCTTACCTCCAACGTTAAACAACTTAACGTTTGTATTTATCAATCAGTAAAAAATAGTCATAAAAAAAGCAGTAATCCTTGCGTTGGACTACTGCTTTATTTCTAAAATACCGTATTTGTTTTCTATATGTGCCTGTATTAGCCTATCTGCTTTTGTTAATGCCTCTATGTATTCGTCTACTATCCCACCAATGCTATGTCTTTTGTTTAAGTAAAAAGTTTTTACTTTTCTAATATTGCGTAGTGTGATGATTGCTGTTTCTACACAAAAGTCTCTGTCTTTATGTAGTTGATAACTTAACCATCCACCGTTCCTATCTACGTAGTTTTTACTAAAGTGTTCGTAGTCTTCTACTAAGTGTGCTTTATTTAATATTTCCAGTGTATTACTCAATGTAGTCAATGTGTATTAACTCCTATATTTCTTATCCTTTTCTCATAGTAGGACTGTGCCGTAAGCAATGTGCTTACAGCGTATTTAAGTATCTTCCACAGCGTCTTTGGTTTAAGCGTTTGCAACTGCAAATATTGGCATAGCCACTTTTAGCAGTTATTCATCTGTGTCTGCTCAGTTAAGTAAAAATGAGCAAGTATTGTTAAATGTGCCTGTATTAGTTGTAAGTTGAGTAGTTTTTTTTTGTGCCGTAGTTGTTTTTGTAAATCTGTTTTGTCTTCTTTGTAGCCGTAGCCTGTTTGGTGAAGTGAGTTGCTATTGGTTTGGAAATTTATTGTGCCAAAAGGTGTATTTTTTTGTTGCCATAGTTCCTTCATTTTATCCTTTATTAGTTCTGTTTGTATGCCTCTTAATCGCCAGTTATTTGTAGTGCCTTTGATAAAAAAGTGTGCGTGTGAATAATCTCTGTTTGCACCTGTTTCATCATACACAACACGTTCAAGCCTAACATTTGCTTTATGGCGCTGTCTTACTTGTTGTTTGTGATATGCCTCTTTCAATGTTTTTTGAGGTTTTTTAATATCAGTGTGTGTGTATTTGCGTGGCAGAAGTTCTCTGTCTAATGCGTTAAACAAAAAGCGTAGTTGCTTTTGTCGTTCATCCTCAAACACAATACCTTTGCGCTGTTCATAAAAACTTATAGTTCCCATTAACCAAAAGTGTTGATTTTGCACCCAACTCGCACCGTTATATTGCAGTTCGTTGCCCCATAGTGTTGCTCCAATATCTGCTATATTTTGGTTGCTTTGATTTTTTTCGTTCATATACATCCACCGCTATTTTTAATAATATTTGCTTGCAAATGTATTTATGCTTTTGCGCAAGAAACCTTGCTAAATCCCTATAATATTACGATTTTTGTAACAAAACGTAATCATTATTTTTGGGGACGCCAACGTAGTTTTCTAAGTGCATTTGATGTCTCTAAATGTTTGTAGTCAGCATTTGGGAAATGAGGAATATCTAAGGCTAACTCAAGTTTCATCATTTCAGCCGCTAAGTCTCGTCCATCATCAAGTAAGCACTTTGCTTGAAGTTAAAGAGATTGAGGTTGCTAATATTTGCTAATATATTGATAATTAACTAATTTATGTATTTTTTAACACGAAATAATGAGCACTCTTTACTTATTCTGACTTTGGTTGAAGCGTGCTATATTTTGGGTATGCTCTCTTCAGCTGGAAGAAGGAAGAAGGAAGAAGGAAGAAAATGAAAACAAAATATAAAAAATATATTGATTTTTTTCTTCAGCCGCCTCCAGTTTTTGGAAATGTATTAGAAAAAACATCGTCAATAGAAGGTTTGAAATCTCCTATATCAATTGTACAAAATAGGATTGATGAGCTTGGAGGAGGTGAGGCATCTACATTATTTGAAGAGAGTAATGAGAAAAAGAATACTGTAAAACGTTTCAATGATTATATGAAAAAAGTGGAAGCTATAATTTCCACTCGTCCTAAAATACTAAATGGAGATACGTTTGAAGAAAGAGTTGATTCCTACGAAATGCTTGTTGCGCATGTGAAAAATACTTGGATTAAATCAAAAAAACTTTATTTGGACGGTGATTATGCTCTTTCAGTTTTTTTATCAATTTTAGTGATTGAAGAAACAGCAAAAATGAATTTTGCTTGGCAAGACTTATTTAAAAAAGAAAATAACAACGATGTAAAACTTAACGAATTTTTTACTAGTCACAAAAAGAAACTTTCTATAGGAATTATGTCTGCTTGCTTGATTAATGAGAGAGTTGATAGAATTTTGGGTATCGAATTCATAGAAGAAATGCTCAAGCTATCAGAGGAAAATGGATTTATGAGTCTGAGGAATTCAGCTGTTTACATTGACTATGTAAATGGCAAAACAGTCATACCCAATGAAGCAATAGATGAAGAATTGTCAAAAAAACTTTGTGTTTTAAGTGGGGAAATAATGGCTGAAACTGTTGGTTACTTTGTTTGGCATTGGGATGACTTACTTAAAGAAGTGAACGATTTTGAAATTGAAGTTGGTATGCACAACGAGAGTTTCGAATAGACTAAATCTCTACACATATTGTGCGTCATTCTTGTTATCGTTAATATTCAACTTGTAGTTCTTAAACTACAAGTTCAGCCGCGTTTTTAACCATCTCTTCGTTGGCATCCAAATAGTGTTGCACACTCTGCAACTGCCTATGTCCACTAAACTTTTGTATGATACGTATCCCTACACCTTTATTTGCAAGTGCGGATATTGCTGAACGTCTGCCTGAATGTGAACTGCAACCAGTAAAGCCAGCATCGTTGTAAATATTTCGCATAGCAATAGCGATACCGTTAGCATTAAACGCTTTGCGCTTACCCATTACTTGTAGCAATGGAAAATGATGTTCAACTTTTGGCATTGATTTTATCAAAGTCGCAATGTGTTGTTTGGCAGCGTTGTTGATATAAAACTCTCTGCCTCTATCGCCTTTAGTTTGTTCAGCACTCAAATCAGCAACATCCTTAATCGTGCCGTTTGCTTTTATCACATCGCCAATAGTTAAACTTGCAATCTCTTTTGCCCGCAACCCACAATAGTAACTCAACGCTAACATTGCTTTGTTGCGTATTGGGTTTCGCTGAGTGCCTACAAAAGCAAATAAACGTTTTGCTTCTTTTTCATTTATTGTCCTCGCTTGTGCCATTTTCAATCCTCCAAACATTACACTTTTTCATACTAATATTATAAAACCATTTAACCTTTAATCCTACCTAAAACAGAACAAAAACAGGTGCTTAAGGAAAACAAGAGGTTAGCAAGCAGATTACATATTTTTAGTATTTTATGTAATCTCCGCTAAATACATTAGCGATAGGTGTTTGCGTTGTGAAAAATCTGCGTTGCAGTTTCTTACAGTCAGTTACTTACGCTTTTGGGGTGGTGATTTTTCAACCCCATCCACACAAACGAGGAAATATTTTATGAGTAGAGATGCATTAAAAGACATACAGCAAGCGTTGAACATAATACGCAGTGCAACGGATAAGGAACAATACGCAACTAAAGTGAAAGCAATGGAACTTGTGACGCAATCACTGCTTAGCCAAATACAAACACTTAAACCATTGGCAGTTGTTAAAAACAAAGCGCAACAGAAGCAAAGCACAGCACGCAAACCTTCAACTTTGCCAATACCAAAATCACTTAACACGCCAAAGTCTGTAAATAGTCCAAATGCTATTGTGCCAAATCAACCCAATACCCAAGCAAATACTGCAAGTGATAACGTGCCGCTAAACTACTAAAAACACGTTTTCTGCCCAAAAACGTGCGGTTTTGACGTTTTGAATAAGGCACAGCGCAACAATGGAAACATCAATGAGAGGCATAGTTAAAATACTTTAAGGAACACAAAATGAATGAGATGAAACAATGGATGATATTAGTTGAGACGTTATTAAATGAGCGCCCATTGTCTCCACGTTTTTTGTATCAGATTACTGCAGACACAGAAGAGAACAGAAAATATTTGGATGATTTGGAAAGACACAAAAAGGAGATAGATTGGGAAGAACAAAATAACTATGAATATCCAACAGACATTTTATCACCCCCAAACGCTGATGACACTAAAGAGTGGAATGATTATTGGAATGCTAAGGAATATGAGTGGGATAAGATTAAGAAGCAACACGCAGACAAACAACGTGTTGAAATGCAAAAACAGGCTGATGCTTATCAAGCACAAGTTGATGGCATAAGATTAGCGGCTAAAGATGCAATGGACGATATGATTGATAAAGACAGAGAGGTTGTATCAAAACTTGCAAAACAGGCTATGAACTCAAAGGAACAGCAATCTAAAAAAGTTCATAAGCAAGCAATGCGACAACTAAAAAAGTAAAAACTTTTAACTTTTATCAGTTCAAATCTATTGGCACAGCATAACCATTAATAACTTTGTAATCTGCTACAGCAAACCTTTTGCGTGTTTCATCCTGTAAGTGATTATAGGTTCGTTCTACTTCAACTGCGCTTGTTCCTAAACTTAATGCAATATCAATAAAACTTAAGCCTGATAAAACACGTTGTGACACACAGAAGTGACGGAGTGAGTAGGGGACAATGTGTTGTTTTCGTTCTTCATCAAAGTCTGCCAGTTCTAATACAGCAGTCCAATGTTTATGAAAGTTTGTGCGTGGGATGCGTGCTTTGCCATCAACACTAAACACAAAGCCATCATTACTTTCGTGCTGTGCTATTTCCCGCCATCTCTCAATATACTCTCCACCTCTGCACCAAAACTCTCTTTGTTCTAAGCGTTTTTTGCTTGTGCCATAATCAACGACAACTTTTGCCATCGTCATTGGCTTCTTACCCTTGTCTGCTTCAATCTCTTCAGTGCTTACATTCCGCCAGTGCAAGTTGTGCTGTTCGCCACTTCGCATTCCGCTATTTGCCGCAAACATACAAAAGTATCTTACAAGTAACTTCTCTTTTTCTTTTACGTCTACCTTTGCCTGTTTGAGGCTGTCTTTAGTGTAACTGCGTAATGCTTTGTAAAACGCTTTCCATTCATCTCCTGTAAATGTCTGCCGTTTTATTTTTTGATTATTCTTTGCGTTCTTTTGTTTTGTAACGTGTTTAAGTGATGCAGGTATGATGAACTTTCTAAAGTCAGTTTGCTTTAGTCTTGTGTAAATCCAGTCCATTGCCGCATTTATTGTCGCTACTTCATTCCGTATTGTGACGTCTGCAACACCTTTGTTGCGTCTAACTTTTACATATCCGTCTAAATCAAACTCTCTCAGTGAGGTAACTTTAGTATCTTTACCAATGTATTCTAAAAAGTGCCGCAAATGTGTATTGATAGTTGTGTATCTACCAATGACAATCCCACCTTGCGTGCCTCTTTCTTCAATGCTGTCACCAATAACTTCTGTCTTTTTGTCTTCTAAATATTTTCCAATGGCTTCTTTAACGTCTATTGCAAAGAATATCTGTCCACGCTCAACATCAGCCATAAGTTGATGATGTTGTTGCTTGCCACGCTCAATAGCCATTTCTCTGCTTTTAGTTCGCAGACTTTTGCGTGCATATTTGTTTTCGTTTTGAAGCCAACATCTGTAATACCAAGTTTCACCAACCAAGTATAAAACTGCTTCCCCATCATAAATGGGGATTTCTGTATCTTTGTATGTCTTCTTTTTTACAGTCAAAAACTATTATCCGTAGTAGTGCTTAAAGTAAGTAACTTTCTAAGCAACTTTACAGATAAATCCAACAAAGTCAACGATATATGTAACAACTATGTAACATTGAAAGTGTTTGTTATCAATAACTTAACACTTATATATTACTCCCACTCGATCGTTCCGGGCGGTTTGGATGTCACGTCATAGGTCACACGGTTGATGCCTTTGACTTCATTGATG
>Ga0228630_1000931_pt1 | contig 12062 bp, 9 predicted proteins | sample 37DmetaG_FD_183038 | JGI IMG/M metagenome (GOLD analysis project Ga0228630, IMG submission 183038) | Seawater microbial communities from Monterey Bay, California, United States - 37D | ecosystem: Environmental > Aquatic > Marine > Coastal | place: USA: California | collected 2016-10-25 | reverse complement strand
TCTTTATATACAGGGTTTCTTGAATACCCATGCTTTAATATTTTGGTTAGAACTTCTTCATAAGTTTCTGTTTCAGACAAAGCAAAAATATCTATTCTAGGTTTCATTATTTGCACCGTTTCGGTTGCTCCAAAACTTACAATACCTTCCAATATTTTTTGTTCTTCTTTGGTGGTTGCTCCTTCAGAAGTAAGTTCTAATGCCTTTGATAAAATTTCCACAGAAAAGTTAGAGTTTTTACTTCCAAGTCTTTTTTCAACAACCTTAGTAAGGTTAATAAGCGGATAACTTAAAGGGGTTAGAATAAGATTTAGGAATTGCAACGGCCTACTCATTAGGTTACAAAATTGCAACGCTCTTCTGGATGCATATACCTTTGGCAATACTTCTCCAAAAAGAAGAATGAGAAAAGTTACTAAAACTACCTCAACAGAAAACTTCACAATATTGGATGGTATGAAAAAATCAAGTAGTTTTAGCGTTAAGTCCTGGTTTTTAAAAAAAGCTTCTCCTAAAGATGCAAAAATTAAAACAATAAGAATATTTAAAAAGTTATTAGTGATGAGTATTGTTGCTAATAATTTTCTTGGTTTTTGTAATAGTTCTACAACAGGATTGTGATCCTTCGTTTCCTCTGAAATATTAATTATATCTGTTTTAGACAAAGAAAAGAAAGCTACTTCTGTACCGGATATAAGAGCAGAGGCTAAAAGTAATAGTACTAAAATGATAATTGCCACTACAAACATATTATCAATCTGAGCAAAATAATTTAAAAAAAGTATGGGATCAGAATCCAAATGTTAGAGTTTAGTTAGACTTAAAATGGCAAATCATCGTCATCAGCTTTGGGTTGGGAATGCTGAGCTGTTGATGAAGGATTTCCATTATTATCTGAGGCTGGTACACCAGTCTCTTTTTTAGTAGATAAAAATGTCATATTAGCTACATGAATTTCTGTAGTATATCTTTTTTGACCTTCTTGCTCCCATTGACGAGTTTTTATTCGACCTTCGCAGTAAACCTTATCTCCTTTAGATAAATATTTCTCACAGATTTCAGCTAATTTATTTCTAACAACCAATGTATGCCATTCTGTATTAGTTACCTTCTCTCCTGTTTGTTTGTTTGTATACGTTTCATTTGTTGCAATTGGAAAACGTCCGAGAGAATTTCCCCCTTCAAAATAGTTCATTTTAACCTCATCTCCAAGATGGCCTATTAATATTACTTTATTGATTGTTCCAGACATAAACTTTATTGATTGTTATATCAAATGTACTAAAAAAAATTATTCAATTTTGGTGTGAATTCTTTCAAGAAATTTGCAATCAAAATAGAAACTGGAAATGTTTCTATTTCTTGCCAGCTAACTAATGCATCTTGATGATCATTAGATTTAATAATCCAGAAGTTCGTATGTAAGTGTTGATGTGATAATTTGTGAATTATTGTTTTTGTATTAAATAGTTTTATTTCTGAATTTTCTAAAACAAGTGTTTTAAAATCAGATAAATTAATGAGTTCATCTAATTGAACTTCTTTATTAGTTTCTATTAGTGGGAATTGATAAAGACCTTCCCAAATTCCTTTTCCTATTCGTTCTTCAAAGATTGTTTTATTATTAGAGGTAACTATAACTATATAATTAAAGTATTTTGTTTTAATTTTTAATTTTTTTTCCTTCACAGGCAACTCTTTTACAAGATTATTAGCAAAGGCTTCACAGCTCGAATTAATAGGGCAGTGACGGCAATCTGGATTTTGAGGTTTACATTGCAAAGCACCAAAATCCATAATGGCTTGATTATATACCCCTGGCTGACTTGTATCTAGTAAAGATTGAGCTAATATTTTGAATTTTTTAACTCCTTGTGAGGTGTTAATAGGTGTTTTAATATTAAAAACTCTTGCTAATACTCTATATACGTTTCCGTCAACTACAGCCTCGGGTTCATTAAAACAGATTGAGGAAATAGCCGAAGCAGTATAATCTCCAATTCCTTTTAATTTTATTAGTTCTTTATAGGTATTTGGAAATTGACCATCTAACTCTTCTGCAATATATTTTGCTGTAAAATGAAGGTTTCTTGCTCTTGAATAGTATCCAAGTCCTTGCCACATTTTCAAAACTTTACTTTCTTTTGCATTGGCTAGGTCCTCTATTGCAGGAAATTCCTCGGAAAAGGCTAAGAAATAACTCATTCCTTGAGACACTCTAGTTTGTTGTAACATGATTTCAGATAACCAAACCAAATAAGGGTCTTTGGTTTTACGCCAAGGTAAATCTCTTTTAATCTGTAAATACCAGTATATTAATGTGTTAGAAAAAATCATTAAAAATCTTTACAGATACAATATTACGTCTTAAAATTGAGATATTTTTATCTGTTTATTTTTAGTGAATAGATTAATTATCATATATTTGCCAGCAAATTTTTTGGAAAAAATATAAATTATAGCAACATGACGAAAGCAGATATTGTATCGAAAATCTCGGACAAATCAGGAATTGAAAAAGCAGATGTTTTAGCAACCGTAGAAGCATTTATGACAGAGGTAAAAGGATCACTTGAACAAGGAGAAAATGTTTATTTGAGAGGTTTTGGTAGCTTTATTATAAAAACTAGAGCCGAAAAAACGGGAAGAAATATATCAAAAAACACTACCATCAAAATTCCAGCTCACAATATTCCAGCTTTTAAACCAGCTAAAACCTTTACTGAAGGAGTAAAAAGCAAGGTAGAAGTAAAGTAATTATACAAATCTAAATCGAAAGATTTATAAAAATTAGACAATTATGCCAAGTGGTAAAAAAAGAAAGAGATCTAAGATCTCAACACACAAACGCAAGAAAAGAGCTAGAGCAAACAGACACAAGAAAAAGTAAGAATTAATCTTACTTTTTCTCATCTGCTCTTTTAGCACCATACGTTCATTGAAATAGAGGTAATTATTTTGCATAAAGCAGAAGCCTCGTTCGGTATTAAAACAAAAAATACCTGTTTAAAAATTAATCCATTATTTGTCATTTAACGACATTTAGTATAAAACTATTTCAGTATGAAAACAGAATTAATAATTCGTTCAAATTCATCTGATATTGATTTTGCCTTATTAAAAGATGGAAAACTTATAGAATTAAATAAAGAAACAACTGATAATAAATTTTCTGTTGGCGATATATTTTTAGCCAAAATTGGAAAAGTATTAACTGGGCTAAATGCCTCTTTTGTTAATGTTGGATACCCAAAAGATGGTTTTTTACACTATCATGATTTAGGAGCCAAAGTAAAATCTTTAACTAATTTTATTAAGAAAGTAAGCACAGGTAAGTATAAAGAATTCACTTTAAAAAACTTTCGATATGAAAAAGACATTCATAAAGACGGAAGTATTAACGATGTACTAAAATCAGGTCAAAATTTATTAGTACAAATTGTAAAAGAACCTATCTCTACCAAAGGTCCTAGACTTAGCTCAGAGCTATCTATTGCCGGTAGATTTTTGGTATTAGTTCCTTTTTCTGACAGAATTTCTGTTTCTCAAAAAATTGAAGACTCAAAAGAAAAAGAACGTTTAAAAAGATTAGTAAAGAGCATTAAACCAAAAGGTTTTGGTGTTATTTTAAGAACTGTTGCTGAAGGTAAAAAAGTAGCAGAACTCGATAAAGATTTACAAAATTCATTAGATCGTTGGAAAACTATGTGCAAGCGAATTGCTAACACAAATACGCCAACAAAAGTATTAAGCGAATTAAATAGAGCTTCTTCTATTTTAAGAGATTTAATGAATGACTCTTTTACGAACATAGTAACAAACGATGAAACTCTAAAGTTAGAAATCAAGGAGTATCTTCAAGAAATCTATCCTGAAAAGGAAAAGATTGTTAAACTTCACAAATCAGCAACTCCTATTTTTGAAAAATACGGTATAGAACGCCAAATTAAAACATCATTTGGTAAAACTGTTTCTATGAGTAGAGGAGCTTATTTAGTGATTGAACACACCGAAGCATTGCATGTAATAGATGTAAACAGTGGTAACCGTTCAAACAAAGCTGGTTCTCAAGAAGAAACTGCATTAGAAGTTAATTTAATTGCTGCCACAGAAATTGCAAGACAATTGCAATTAAGAGATATGGGGGGAATTATAGTTGTTGACTTCATTGACATGCACCGTTCCGAAAACAGAAATAAATTATTTCAACATTTGAAAGAACAAATGTCTTTGGATAGAACAAAGCACAAAATTTTACCGCCAAGTAAATTTGGATTAATTCAAATTACAAGGCAAAGAGTTCGACCTGAACTTAGTATTAAAACAACTGAACCCAACCCTAATAGCAATGGAGAAGTAGAAGCTCCTATTGTTTTGTTGGATAAGATTGAAGCAGATTTGGAACGTGTTATTTCAAATCCAAAAAATAAAAACGTGGTGTTGAACGTACATCCTTTTATTGCTTCTTATTTAACTAAAGGGATATCATCGATTCGTTTCCGATGGTATTTAAAACACAAAAAGTGGATAACTATTATACCTAGAGATGCTTACAAGTATTTGCAATACAAATTCAAAATTATTCGCAAATAAGGCACTTATATATATCAATAAAACCCACATTGTTTCAATGTGGGTTTTTTATTTTTTAGACTGTTAGTTTAAAAACTATTATTGGTTAAAATAATTAAATATTTTTTTTGCTCTACTGTCACCTAGAAGTTCTTTAAGTTCTTCAATTGTAGCCATCTTTACTCTCTTAGCTGATTTAAATTTTTTCAATAAAGAGGTAATGGTCTGCTTACCTATGTTTGGGATTTGTTCTAATTCTGACTGAATAGCACTCTTACTTCTTTTATTTCTATGTAACGTAATCCCAAATCTGTGTGCTTCATTTCTTAAAAATTGTACAATTTTTAGTGTTTCAGATCTTTTGTCTAAATACATTGGAATGGGATCTCCTGGATAATAAATTTCCTCCAATCTTTTCGCAATTCCAATAATAGCTATTTTACCTCTTAAGTCTAGAAGGTCTAAACTTTTTAATGCAGACGATAATTGCCCCTTTCCTCCATCAATAACAATTAACTGAGGTAGCGGTAGGTTTTCGGACAAAAGTCGCTTATAGCGCCTAAAAACAACCTCTTCCATAGACGCAAAATCATCGGGTCCCTCGACGGTTTTTATGTTATAATGGCGATATTCTTTTTTGGAAGGCTTTCCCTCTTTAAAAACAACACAAGCCGCTACAGGGTTAGTTCCTTGAATATTTGAGTTATCAAAACATTCTATATGTCTTGGCTCTTCAGATAATCGCAAATCTTTTTGCATTTGAGTCATAATTCTTTTGACATGCCTATCTGGATCTGAAATTTTAATTTGTTTAAATTGTTCTTGCCTATAATACTTTGCATTGCGTTCAGAAAGCTCTACAATTCTTTTTTTATCACCTAATTTTGGTACTGTTACTTTAATCTCATCTCCTAAATCTATTTCAAAAGGGACATATACTTCTCTTGAAATAGAATTAAATCGTTGTCTTATTTCTACAACAGCCATCTCTAAAATTCTCTTATCTGTTTCATCCAGCTTTTTTTTAATCTCCGTAGTGTGAGACTGAATGATAGATCCGTTGGCAATTTTAAAAAAATTTACATACCCGTAACTTTCATCACTAATAATTGAGAATACATCTACATTATTTATAGATGGGCTTACTATGGTTGATTTTGATTGATAATTGGATAATAAATCTAATTTTTCTTTTATTTTTTGGGCTTCTTCAAATTCCATTTTATCTGCAAAAGCCTTCATGATTTCATGAAATTTATTTAAACTTTCCTTAAAATTCCCTTTAACAATATTTCTAATTGCTTTAATAGTATCATTATAGCTATCTTCATTCTGAAAATCTTCACAAGGACCACTACAATTCCCAAGATGATATTCTAAACAAACCTTGTATTTTTTTTCAGCTATTTTTTCTCTTGATAAGTCATATTTGCAGGTTCTTAACGGATATAATTCTCTTATAAGATCTAATAAAACTTTAACTGTTCTAACATTTGTATAAGGGCCATAATACTCAGAACCGTCTTTTATAACTCTTCGAGTCATAAAAATTCTTGGAAATCGCTCTTTCTTAATACAGATCCAAGGATATGTTTTATCATCTTTTAACATGATGTTATATCTTGGCTGATACTTTTTAATTAAATTGTTTTCCAACAATAATGCATCTGTTTCTGTAGTAACAACAATATGCTTAATACTAACTATCTTTTGTACTAAAATTCTTGTTTTAGCATTTTCATGACTTTTTGTAAAATAAGATCCTACTCGTTTTTTTAGATTCTTGGCTTTTCCAACATATAAAATATTATCTTGTTTATCATAATATTGATAAACTCCAGGAGAATCTGGTAACGTTTTGAGTTGAATTTCTAAAGAAGTAGACATAAAACGAAAATACTGTTTTTATTTTTTCTTTATGAAGTGAAAAAAATTAACGGTATTTACAATAACTAATCATGTTTAATTATCATGTAAATAACTATTTTTCTGATGCTAAATTTTCCTTTGGAAAAGCAGCTTTACTGTATAAAAATAGCAATATTACGCCTATTGTTATATATGAATCTGCTGGGTTAAATATATAATTAAAAAACCTAAAAAAATCACCTCCTACAAATGGAATCCATTCTGGCAAAACCCCCTCCCAAATAGGAAAGTAAAACATATCAACAACTTTCCCATAAAAGAGTTCTCCATAAGGTTTTTCGGCAAATAAAGTGGCTATATTATGTGCTGGCGTGTTAAAAATAACTCCATAAAAAATTGAATCTATGATGTTCCCTACTGCTCCAGAAAAAATTAGAGCAATTGCAAAAATAACTGCATTATGCGTTCCTTTTTTTATTTGTTGAGAAAGCCAATAGATGATGAAAGTTACAGCTACTATTCTAAATATTGTTAAGAAAAGCTTTCCTGCCTTTCCACCAAACTCAAAACCCATTGCCATTCCGTTATTTTCAACAAAATGAATTCTAAACCAGTCAAAAACTTTAATTTCCTCTCCTAAAACAAAATTTGTTTTAATGTAGATTTTTACAATTTGATCTATTAAAATAGCTAAAATTATAGTTAATAAAGCAATATTTTTTTTAGACATATTACTAATATTGTTGTAAGAATATTGTTTAGTTATATTTATTATTCTCAGAGCTCCTGAACTCTTCCTAGAATAAAATCCCCCACGATGTTAAGGATGTGTAACCCAAAAACCAGCATAAATAGGTTGAGTTGATTTACTGTCTTCTTTTAGCTTCTATACTTAAAGTAGCATGAGGAACTAATTTTAATCGTTCTTTTTGAATGAGCTTTCCTGTAACTCTACAAACTCCATAAGTTTTATTTTCTATCCTTATGAGTGCATTATTTAAATCTCTTATAAATTTTTCTTGACGAATAGCCAATTGAACATTAGCCTCCTTGCTCATTGTTTCAGAACCTTCCTCAAAAGATTTAAATTGTGGAGAGGTATCATCTGTTCCGTTATTTAATCCATTTTTATAGGAGCTTTGTAGTAAAGCTAAATCTTCTTCTGCTCTTTCTATTTTTTTTAGAATTATTTCTTTAAACTCTTGCAAATCTTCATCAGAATATTTTGTTGTTGTATCTGGCATGATTCTTATATTTTATTAATTAATATTTTACTTTTGATGGTGTCAAATTCAATATCTAAACCATCTATTAGTTGATCAACAAAAACTAACTCTTCAGTTAGTGTTTCACTCATAATATACTCTTTATTGTTGTCTATAGACTCTTGTAAATCTCCAAACTTTAAGATTGTTAATTTAATTCTGTCGGTTACTTCTAAACCTCTGTCTTTTCGAGCGTTTTGAATTCTATTAATCAACTCTCTAGCAACTCCCTCTCTTCTTAAATTTTCAGAAATTGTGACGTCTAAAGCTACGGTTATACTACCTTCATTTGCAACTAACCATCCCTCAATATCTTTGGATGAAATTTCAACATCTGAAAGCTCCAAGTTAATCATTTTTCCATCAAGTTCAATAGGTATTTTCCCTTCAAGTTCAATCTTAGAAATTTCTTCCTTAGAAAAATTTCGAATTGCATTTGCAATTGACTTCATCTCTCTTCCAAATTTTGGTCCTAAAGTTTTAAAATTCGGTTTAATCTGTTTTACTAAAATATCTGAAGCGTCTTCTAGTAATTCAATCTCTTTAATATTGACCTCGTGTTTTATTAAATTTGCTACGGCTAAAATTGATGACTTTTGTTCTTCGTTTTCTACAGGAATCATTATTTTCTGTAAAGGCTGGCGAACTTTTATTTTTTCTTTTGCACGTAGAGACAATACAAGAGAGGAAATAGTTTGTGCATCTTCCATTTTACGCTCCAGTGATTTGTCTATGTATGATTCTTCAAATAGAGGAAAATCAGCTAAGTGAATGCTTTCAAAATTTTCTTTTTGAGAAACAGCATTCAAATCTAAATATAATTTATCCATAAAAAATGGAGCTATTGGGGCACCAATTTTTGCAATTGTAAGCATACAGGTATACAGAGTTTGATAAGCAGAAATCTTGTCTTGTTGGTAATCTCCTTTCCAGAATCTTCTTCTACTTAATCTAACATACCAATTACTCAAATAATCCTGAGTAAAATCTGATATAGCTCGGGCAGCTTTTGTTGGTTCATATTCTTCATAGAACTTATCTGCTTTTTTTATTAATGTATGAAGTTCTGATAAAATCCAACGATCTAATTCTGGTCTTTCATGTAAAGGAATATCTTCTTCAGCATATGAAAAACCATCAATGTTTGTGTATAAACTAAAAAAAGAATACGTATTGTAAAGCGTCCCAAAAAACTTACGCTTCACTTCTTCAATACCGTCCTTGTCAAATTTTAAGTTATCCCATGGGTTAGCATTTGATATCATGTACCAACGAGTGGCATCAGCTCCATAGGTACTTAACACCTCAAAGGGATCTGCTGCGTTTCCAAGACGCTTTGACATTTTTTGCCCATTTTTATCTAAAACCAATCCGTTAGAGACTACATTTTTATAGGCTACAGAATCAAAAACCATCGTTCCAATGGCATGTAATGTGTAAAACCACCCGCGAGTCTGATCTACACCTTCTGCTATAAAATCTGCTGGATATGATGTATTGTTGTCTATTAATTCTTTATTCTCAAAAGGATAATGCCATTGTGCATATGGCATTGATCCTGAATCAAACCAAACGTCTATCAAATCACTTTCCCGTTCCATTGGTTTTCCGGAAGGTGAAACCAATACAATTTGATCAACAATATTCTTATGAAGATCTAACGTAGCATAATTTTCATCGGTCATATTACCAACTTCAAAGTCGGCAAAAATATCTTCAGTAAGTATTCCTGCATCTATAGACTTCTGGATTTCTTGCTTTAATTCGGCAACAGAACCAATACAGATTTCCTCTTTCTTGTCTTCTGTTCTCCAGATAGGTAACGGAATCCCCCAGTATCGAGAACGAGATAAATTCCAGTCATTTGCATTTGCTAACCAATTTCCAAAACGACCCTCACCTGTTGATGCTGGCTTCCAGTTAATGGTTTTATTCAGCTCATGCATTCGTTCTTTAACATCTGTAACTTTAATAAACCAAGAATCTAATGGATAATATAAAATTGGCTTATCTGTTCTCCAGCAGTTAGGGTAACTATGCTTATATTTCTCTACCTTAAAGGCTTTATTTTCTTCTTTTAATTTAATGGCAAGTTCTACGTCTATTGATTTTTCAGGTGCTTCACCTTCTTTATAATATTCATTTTTTACATACTTGCCTCCAAACTCACCCAGTTCTTTCACAAATTTTCCTTGTAAATCTACCAACGGAACCAAGTTATCGTTCTCATCCTTAATTAGCATTGGAGGAATTTCTGGTGTAGCCTGTTTTGCAACTAGGGCGTCATCTGCTCCAAAAGTAGGTGATGTGTGTACGATCCCTGTTCCATCCTCTGTGGTTACAAAATCTCCAGCAATCACTCTGAAGGCATCTTGAGGATTGTTATGTGGCAACACATAATCCAACAATTGCTCATAACGGATTTCTAATAAGTCTTGTCCTTTAAATTCTTTAACAACATGGAAAGGAATTTTCTTATCTCCAGAATTATATTCATTTAATTTATCTACGCCCTCAACTTGTATATTCTTTTTGCCTCCAAATTGCTTTCCAACTAAATTCTTAGCTAATATTACTTTTGATGGTTCAAAGGTATATTGATTAAACGTATCAACTAAAACATAATCAATCTTTGCTCCTACAGTTAATGCGGTATTACTTGGCAATGTCCAAGGAGTAGTTGTCCAGGCTAAAAAGTAAATATCCCCTTCGTTTTGTAAAAAATCGGGAAGCGTCTCTTTAATTGCTTTAAATTGAGCAACTACAGTAGTATCCGTGACATCTTGGTAAGTGCCTGGTTGATTTAACTCATGAGAACTTAATCCGGTTCCTGCTTTTGGTGAATAAGGCTGAATGGTATACCCCTTATACATCAGATTTTTCTCGTAAATCTGTTTTAATAACCACCATACACTCTCCATATATTTGGGTTCATAGGTAATATATGGATCATCCATATTTACCCAGTAACCCATTTTCTGGGTAAGGTCATTCCAGATATCTGTGTAACGCATTACCGCTTTTCTACAAGCAGCATTATACTCTTCTACTGTAATCGTTTTTCCAATATCTTCTTTTGTGATTCCTAGTTCTTTTTCAACACCAAGCTCTATAGGTAATCCGTGCGTATCCCATCCTGCTTTTCTTTTAACCTGAAAACCTTTCATAGTTTTATAGCGCGGAAAGATATCTTTAATAGCTCTTGCTAATACGTGATGAACTCCAGGCAAACCGTTAGCTGATGGAGGCCCTTCAAAAAACACAAATGGTTTATTTCCTTCTCGGGTAGTCACACTTTTTTCAAAGATGCTGTTTTCTGCCCAATATTCTAGCATTACTTTTGCTACATTCGGTAAGTTAAGTCCTTTATATTCAGGAAACTTTGCACTCATAAGTCACAAATTCTATTAAGATTGCGAAAATACATATTTTCCTGTAATTCCGTTAGATTGTTTATGAAAAGAATTCTTGAATAACCCTGTTAATTAAAGGCAAATGATTCAAAAAATCTCTTTTACTAATTAATAAGTTTAACTGAGCCCTCTTTCTTTTTTGATTGTTTCGTAGGCAGCTTGAATATTTTGAAACTTTTCTTTAGCTCCCTGTAAATGCTCATCTCCTAAGCCAGTTAATTTATCTGGATGGTACTTTTTAACCATTTTTCTGTACGCTTTTTTTAATTCTGAATCAGTTGCTGAGGTCTCAATCTCTAAAATTTTATAAGCACTATTTGTTGATTTATAAAACATCGCTTTGATTGATTCAAAATCATATTGATTGATATATAAGTATCCTGCAATCTTTCTAATTTCATCAACTTCTATCTCAGAAACATATTCATCTGCTTGAGCGATTCCAAATAAAAAATGTATTAGTTGAAGTCTAGAAGAATGAGGCATGTGTTGACGAATCTGAATACAAACCTGCCTTGCAGAAACTTGCTTTTTCATTACTCCTTTAAATAATTGAAAAGCCTTATTTGCTCTTTCTTTGCCATACATCCCAACAAATTGATTTCTTACGAAGTTTAATTCTCTGCTATCAACTTTACCGTCAGATTTAATAACAATAGAAGCTAATATTAATAGACTAATTTCAAAATCACCACTAAGCGTTTGTGCTTTTTCTCTGTGAGATTTATTTTGGAACTCTCGTTGCTCTTTTACAAAATTTTCTTTGGTGAATTTATCAAATACAGAAGCGGCTGCAAACCCCATGATAGCTCCTATAGGTCCTGCAAAAGTAAATCCAATTCCAGCACCAAGCCATTTAGAAAAATTACTCATTTTTTATCAATTTTTGAACTTCAAATATACTATTTTGATTGTGTTATATTCCTTATATTTGTAGTCTAAA
>Ga0228630_1000929_pt1 | contig 12071 bp, 15 predicted proteins | sample 37DmetaG_FD_183038 | JGI IMG/M metagenome (GOLD analysis project Ga0228630, IMG submission 183038) | Seawater microbial communities from Monterey Bay, California, United States - 37D | ecosystem: Environmental > Aquatic > Marine > Coastal | place: USA: California | collected 2016-10-25 | reverse complement strand
AAGGCTGTGTCCGGAGAATTCTTTTGGATCCAGCCCCGCATCGCAGGACCGGTTCTTCACGATGGTCGCTATAGCATTGCCCGAGAGGGGAAGTTCCCTGGTGCGCTTGCCACCCTTGACGAGAGGACGAAACACATAGCCCTCGGTGATGCCGGTCGCCTTGATCCACTCCTTCAGTCGGTGAACAGGACGAATATACTTTCCATTGGGCACAACAATAACCTGACCTTCGCCCTCCTGGTCCGTCTTGGAGTGCGGGATGTAGACTGTCACGCCTTCATCTGAAAAGCTCAAGTCTTCGATGCGGAGATGCCCAAGCTCATGACGGCGAAGGGCTGATGCCATACCAAACGCAAGCAAGGCTTTGTCACGGATATCTGCGAGTTCAGACCCCTTGATGCTATCGAGTAGCTGAAGAACGATATCATCGGTTGCTGGCTTCTTTTTCTCGACCTTGGTCCCGTGGACACGCCGGATGCCCTGCATAACCGCAGTAATGGCTTCAGAGTCCTTCATCTTGGTCGGGGGTGTCTCACCTGCTTTCGAATGAACATCAGATATAGCCGCAATGCGGCGTTCTATGGTCTTCACCTTAAGTCCACTCTCGGCTTGCTCTGCCAAGAAGAGCGCCACCGTTGTGGGAGATGTGGGCAGGGCAGGGAGGTTGTGCTTCCGGCAGAATTCTTCAAAAATACGCCAATCGCTCGCATAAGCACGTTTAGTAGCTGAAGACTGGCTCTCCGCTATATATGCTCGTGCCGCCTCATATGTAGAGACATATCGGTTACGAGAGCTAATGAATATTGCGAGATCGTTTGCCATTTCTGCCCCTAGCGGCTCCTGCCTGCGTGGTTCATACCCCGAATCATACGCTGCTGAGTCGCTAGATCAAGTATTTTCAGTAAATATTTTCGTGACCAAAGATATTTGGTGTTTTGATTATGGGAATGCGTGGTATTTTTACCTCTATCTGTTGAGGCACATTATACTTGTTACCATGAGAATCTGTAGAGAAAGTTTTTCGCCTCGCCGCAATAATTGTGGGTGAAGTATGCTTACGAATATTTTTCGCCTTATCGAGGTCAGCAATCAAGAAAAATCCTTCAGATAGTAGTGGTTCTTCAATGAATTCATTTGAATGTGCTTCGGAAATTGACACAGCACATTCAATCTGACGGCCTTTTAATCTATTAATTAAATCCTTGCGATCTTCGATAGAATTCAGCGCCCCCAAAGCTATTATTGGCAAGCCTCGCTCGATGGCAATCTTGAACTCGATTTCGTTTCGCACATCGCTAAAATCCCCATAGTTATAAATCACACATTTTTTATATTGATCCCTTATTCTAGAGATCAAATCTTCGGTGTGCTTGGTGCCTATAACAAGAAGTGTGTAAATCATTATTACCCCTTCGTATAATATATAAAATACCTCCTGTGAATTCAATAATAAAAAATAATATAAAATATATGTTAAAAAAAGAATATTTTAACTTGATTTTATTTTATTTTATTCAATATATATTATATATTTATTTACGAGGATTTATTTATGTCTATTAAAAAGCAGAATTATTATCACCAACCTAAGCGCATTGCAGCTATGTATCCAAACAAAAAGCACAAGAGATTTCTTGAAGGAGCATATACACTCTATCGTGGCGGTGAATATGGCGATATGAAATCATCAGAGCGTTTTAAAACAGTAGAAGAGATGTTTCTTCTCGAACCATTCATATTTCAAAGAATTAAAAAAGATTTCGAACCAGCTTTGGCTGCTCTAATCGATATGCTTGTTATAGATAAGCGCATCAATAGTGACATCGACTATTCGTCAATCGCATTGGAGGATATCGAAAACCGCATTCTCTCACACATCGATAGCATCGAGCATATGAATGCCTTCGACCGTCATCTGCATCGCTATCTGCAGCGTCAGGACTTACTCTCGGATTATTTTACCGAAGACGGTCAAGCAAGGTTATGCCTGTTTCCACGTCTGGAAGTAGGAACAGATGTGTCCTTCAAAGAGTTCTCTGAAGCCAGTGGTTCTTTCAGAACACATGACAGTCTCATGATGTTCTACAAGTTCGACCTCGACACCTTTTTCGCAAACCCACAAGAAGAGCAGGATGGTCCGGTTTTCAAAGAGTCGAGAGAACAGTTCTTGCAAGCAAACTCTCGTGCGCTGCGTAATGTCTTCGAAAACTATAGCCAAAAAGTGACCTCGCTCTCGCAGTATCACCAGGAGTTCCCGTATCTGACCTCACTGATGGCACGTGAGAACATCAGCGACCGCATCGTTGAGACATATCAGTTGACGGCCTTAGAGAAGGGTCAAATAGATGCCTTCATAGAGACACTCAAGAAGCTCAACATCTATAACGCTGCATCTCTTTGCCACACCTCTGGATTGATGGCACTTTATGAATTCTTCAAAAAGCATAAGTCCGTTGTCGAGAGCCGACTGGAGAAGGAAGGTCTCCTCGATCAGGACACAGATGCTCTTTACTTCGTGCGCTTTTCGGGAATGGCAGAGAACCACATCAAAGTTGGTGTCGGGAACTACAACAACATTTGGACCCGCATGAAGATCCTTCGCAACGAGTGCTCGAAGCAGAAGTTCTTCGACACCGAAGAGGAGCGCCAAGCGTTCATAGAGGAAAACCTTCGCATCGAGCACCTGGATGTCATTTATCTGCCCCAGGCTCACAGATACGAGAAAAGTTTCAAGGACACCTTTGCACGTGCAGATATAAGTTATCTTACACCATCGTCTCACGGAGCCACAGAATTCATCTGTCTTGATGTGTTCAAGGATGATGAGACAAACGAGAGTGAACGTTCGGCTGAAGCAGTCTTCCAGGAGATGCTCGCAACGGTAAAGAAGATCTCGAAGACATCAGGTACGCCAAAACCAGCTCTGGTGCAGGACCCACTTGGCATAATCCCACATCATTGTGCTTATGCCAAAAAAATCAGACCTATGCCGCATGTGGAACTACCGGCTTTCTTGAGAGGGGCTATGGTTGATGATGGGCGTCAAATGGATCTCTTTGAAGGCTAACGCTTGAAGCCTTGATGAAAGCAGTAATAAGCCCCTTTGGGGGCTTTTATTTTGACTTCTTATCCTGATCCTTGTGAGAAAGAAGATCCATTCTCTCAAGAAGAAATAACAGGGCTTCTTTGTTCGCTAATTTTTGTTCCTTTGTCATAATGTCCTCGCTTTATATATCTTATAAAATGGCGAAAATGCCGAATATATTAAGCAGCTGAAAAGGGGGAGTTCTCACACTCCCCCTTTAGGCATCAGATGTTGGAGATGGGGTTTGGATGCCCTAACACTTAAATGAAGACATATAAAAATCTGTCATTTAATTTAAGAAGATCTGTAACGGGCGCTTTTTTCTTTGTAAAACAGAATATCGGAAAGAGCGGTTTCAAGTATTATTTCTATGACTTCCTCTCGGTCATAAACACCTTGAAGGTGGTCTATAAGAGATTTGTATGTCGTCACTAACCTATCAAGATTGGTTAAATCTGCTTTTATCCAGTCCACAAAAATATCGAACATATGACCGTGGCTGATCCGATAAAGGAACAACAGTTCACTTTGGGTTTCAATATCTATGTATCGTAAAAAACTTTCTCTTGCACATCTGACAAAAATATCTGTATCCATAAATGTTCTCCCTATATGACTAATATATAGAGATAGTAGGATGAAAAGAACTTTTTGAGTATTCGAAATTATGTGTCAAGTGAGACCATCTTTCTTGACACATAATGGGTATTGGCTTCACGCTGCCTTTGGGAAATACTCCTTAGTGAGCTTTTCACGTGTGGCACCAACAAGTGTATAAACAAGATTTTCGGTTTGCTGACGTGCGCACTGGTGGATAAAATCATCCAATTCAGAAGCGTCTTTGATCCACCCTTTTGACACCCAGTCCTCAACATCAATTTCAACGGTTTTAACAATATTTTCAAATTGCATATCTTAACTCCTTATTGCAATATTTTGTGTATAGCATAAAATAATATAAATACAAGATATAATATTATCTTGACGCAAAATAATTATAAACGTGGTCCAGTGTTTTTTGAGGGAGGTGTTTTATTGATTAACTTGTGCTTTAATAAGGATTTCTCACAATCTGCACTGGCTTGTTCGGCAAGTTCCGAGATGCTTGAACCTAACAGTGCCAAGCCTGAATGAAAGAAACGTCCTTCGCTGGCTAGATAACGGATTGCGACCTCTTCGCCAGTAGAAGGGTCTTTGACACCTGGATAGATATCGAGCCCACAGTCCTCGTGATTGAGTGTAACCTCAAGCGCATTGAAGATGCGGTCGCTCGCCATCGATAAGAGACGCTCGTGCAGTTCTTCTCCCTCCTCGCCAAACCAGTCGGGTAGCGTGTCCTTGAAGGCGAGACCAGGATCCAGCCCAGCATCGGACATTTTTTGAAGATGATTGTTGAGCTTCTCAACATCAACAACGAGATATCCCACGAATTCTCGTGTGTTGTAGGCGATTTCAAGAACGTGGTCGGGGTAGGGTCGTGTGTAGAGATCAACGGTTAAAAGCTTGTCATCCTTGTCCGTCATTCCCAGCAGGTAGAGGGGGCGAACAAGCTTTGATAATTTGTTGTCTTCGTTAACGGTGCGGCCAAAGTCTCCGTGCAGAAGGTCGAGGCTCTCAACCAAGTCCCTTTGCTTTTCTGACACCGGCATAAAGGCATCGAAGACCTCGGCATATCCGGCAGATGGATGGAAACTGACGAAAGGCTTGATTTTGTCGGGGAGATCGTAAACCTGAATCGAGCCTGTTTTGTATAGATGAAAGTGAGCCTCACCGACATCTACGCCGTTCATCCCTGCATATGTATCAACCACAGACAATAGTAAATCAGCTTCTTCAGCCGTTGGAATTGGATCCTCGTCATCTAAAAGCTGTTCTAAGAGACGCCCTGAATTGTGCTTCAAGGCGAAGGGATCGTTAATGTTATATGTTTCTTTATAAGTCATCTCTTTTCCTTTTTGATGATGGTCGCTTCATTGATAATGAGATGGAGACAGGAAGCGATCTGTCAGAACATTAAAATCAGGCAGCTTCCTCAAGATCAGATGTCTTGGAGATCCAGGGACTATCGTCATAATCAGCTGATGGGCCTGCCTTCACCTCTTCGATGTAACTGATGACATCTTCCTCCAAGGTCTCGATGAGAAGCCTTGTGAGATTGCCCATCAGCGGGATGTCTGGGTAGGGTGTAGAGCGCCACAAGATGCTTGGGTTGGACGCTACAACATCGAGTATTTCCGATGTTTGCGAGGGTATGGAGACCGAGCATTCGAGAAGTATTGCTTCCGCAAGCTCTTCATCAGTTGCTACGATTTGCTCGTCTTCGTCAAAAATTGCTCTATTGAGGCGTAGTGCCAATTTGATATCGCATAGCAGTGAGTCATAATTTTTCTGATACATTTTATGTCCTTTCGTTAATGGCAATGTAAATATATTCGGTTTCCGGTTCTATGGTTGATATGCGTCAAGTCAGGCTGGAAGTGTTTCTCTGACTTGACGTGACATTGCGTTTGTCATCTGTCCATCTAGAACCGATAATTTCAAAGCAACGAGCAAGTAGTCGAACATCACAGTATCAAAGCTATTTGATTTGGAGCAGGGCGCTTCATAGTCATCGCTGGATAATGCTGGCGCTGTGAAAAACGCTCTTTTAAGGGTCATTCTGTCGCTGACTGCGTGCGATAGGTAATCATAGATCGCCCACTCAAGTGTTTTTGATCCGGCTCCAATAACGAGATCGGTTTGATATTGGTAGGCATCTAAGTAATCTCTAAGGTCTTCAAGTAATTTTTCAAAATTGTTTATCATTTTTTATCCTTTTTGTAATATATTTTTAGAGGTTATGTGAGGGTTTCCTCACCTTTCATAAGAAATTATAGAATATAATCTATATGCACATCCCAGAAATTACGTCTGTCAGAGATATATTCGTAAAAGGTTTTATCAGTTTCGACAGATTGTTCTAAAGAGATATTTTCAATAACGTGGCCATTGACAATATTCAGCGTTCCAATCTCAAGGTAGCGGTCATTTTCAATAATAATTACTTCATAAATCTTTTCCGCTGTGGTTTCCTCGGCGGGCCTCTCTCTTATTATTAACATCTCTTTATCCATTTTAATTTCCTCTTTCATATGTTTATATATAATATATAGTATAAAGTAATATAAATAGCAACTATTTTCAATAAATTAATTGGTGAGCGTTAATATATTTTTAATGATTGGTTTTTAGTGTCATAACTCACTTGTTTTCTGCCTTTTGGGCAATGATGTGCCCTGCCGATTTGGCATTTTAATTATTCTAATCTATGCAGCGCCTCTCCCCCGCAAATAAAAACTTACAGGGAATATACCTTTGAAGAATTCTGGATAGATATCTGGCGTGGTTTCATCATTCCTGCCAGTTTGGGAAGGAAGCTCTTATCTTGTTGCCAGTCCTCATAGGATGTCTTGTGAAGGCTGTAGATCTCATCAGCGAGTGAAGAGAGGGCAGGGTGGATAGAGGTTATGTCCACTCTTCCACCAGTCTTGTGCCAGCTGTCAGGCAGGTCATAGGGGTCTTCGACATCATAGCGGTTCAGAGCCAATGTCATACGCAGACGTTGTGCTTGCTTGCCCAGGTCAGTGAGATGCTGGCGATCCTCATCTTTGATATTTGGGAGTGTTCGAGAGAGTGAGGCTAGCTCGGAGGACAAACGATCTAAACCTTCGCACTCTCTCAAATCACCCATTTGTGCCTTCATTTTGTCGAGGCACATAGTCAGCCCGCTTAACTGTATCGCTTTGCGAGCAATATCTGTTTTTAGTCCTGTCGCCATCCTGTTCTCCTTTTGAAGGAGATGATGACATCAAGGCTTTCTGTCAGATCAGAAGCGGTCAGCCCAAAGAGATGAGAAAGTCGGATTAGAGTAGATCATCTCGTGCTGGTTAGACTGTATGCCCTGCTTGATGCCTTGAGCAAAATCAGCAACTGGCCCCTCAACGAATGGCGTAATCTGACGTTGCATCTGTGTGCCTGCATCAACCACGCTCGTGCCCAATCTCTGCCAGTCGGTAGAGTAGGGGTCGTTTACGACATCATAGATAGATTGCATATCAAGTCCGACATTTATTAAAAAACCAAGAAATGCCGCTAATGCTATATTTGTTATATAACCCATTAAATTATGAAACATTGTTTTGTCCTCCGTATGCTCATATTTATTAAGTATACTTGATTTTCTTGATTTTTAATATTTCAAGTATTCGTTCTACTTAACTTCTAAGATGGAAGATTTTCAAAATATATTAAATCGAACTTGGAGGTTGTCGAAAACTTCGTAATGTTGGGAGGATTTTAGAATATTTGGATCTTATTGAGGTCTGCACCCCCTTAAAGTAGGGAGTGCAGATATTTGCAATATTAAAGGCTTGGGCCTTTGTGTTTAGGTGCTGAAGGTGAAATATCTTTGGACACAGCTAAGGCGACTTCGTTTTGGATATCTTTTACTACATCAGAGTTTTGAACATCACTTCTTACATCTTCATAGATGCTTTGAATGATAGTTGTGTCCACATGATCATGATCATGATTGCTTCTTGTGTTGTAGAGAACCTGTGGTTTCTCTGAAATGTAGTTCGCAAGATCGACGTGATATGCAAAATAGACTCCATCAAAATCCTCCATTTTGGCATCAACTACTTCTTCAACATCGTATTCTTTAATATCTTGGCCTGACTTCTTATGTGCCTCGAAGTCCGTTTTCACATCATCGGTGATACTTTCTACGATGACATCATGGTAACTTTGCTCATTATTTTTTGAAAAACTCATTTTAAAACTCCTTGTTTTCAACATATATGGAAAATGGTTACAGTCGAAAAACTGTCAGATATTTTTCAGCGGATGGATTTTTCAATATGTTCGAAGAGAATTCGAAGTGTTCCATCGATGCTTTCAATCTGCGCTCTCGATGTTTCGATGGCGTCACGATGATTGTCGAGCCTGACCTCTATGGTTTCCACTGCATCGACCAGTGAACGTAAGAGCGACATAATGAGGTCGAGCTTGTCCTTTGTGACCACGACTTCGGTATCTGCTTGGTTCTGGTGAGGGAAATTAGACCCCATCTCTGTGTCGGCAGTATCCTGTGTCTCAAGGCCCATTTCCCTGTCGAGATCCATCATGAAATCGGAAGGATTTCCGTCATCATCATCAGACATCATGGCATCCCTGATGGCGTCTTGTGCCAGATCGGGTGTGTCCGTCTCATCCATGAAGTCACTGGGGTCGAAACCATCGTGCTGTTCAAAGTCAGTGTTCTTATCGCTCATGTGAATTCTCCTTTTCAAAGGAGATGGAAAAAATCACAGCCAATTAAATTGTGGGCTCTTATCCCTTTGGGGTTATCCCCCTGTAGGAGCGACTGAGTTTGGCGCTGACAGGCTTTGAAGAGCTTGTGGTGACAATGTAGCTTGCACGTAGCTTTGGTGCCGAACCACGTGGCGCATAAGCCCCTTTGGTGCGGTCTACTGCATGTCCGAGACCTGCTGATATCATCAGATCTTCGCCATCGTAGTGCGCTTTGATGTCTGCACTGAATGCATGACGGAACACATAAGGCGTGATCTTCTCTTTGCCACGATAAATCTTTGCACCCAGGCGTTGCACCATCTTCGAAAGCTTATCGACACCACGTCTGATAGCGTCAGGGTCATCACGCTCTGCAGGGGGCAGGAACCCCGGAAATCTGAGAGCGAGAGAGCTAGAAATCTCGCTGTTGATATCTCGTCTTGTGTTTTGTTCTGGATCTTTGTTGAGGAGGAGGGCCTCCTGGCTTTGTATAGGGGTCTTTCCTTTTGTTCGCTTGCTGATGAGATCCACTAGGAACTCCGCCTGGGGTAGGGTGACCGCAACCTCGACATAGCGGTAATCCTGTCCTTTGCGGTAGAAGTCACGAGAAGCAGGGTCATCTTTGATATCCTGCCAGAGAGACTGTTGTTGCTCAGTCATCTCGATATCAGACAGCCCTATCTCCTGATCTTCGAAACTGGAGACTTTTGAACCCTCGATGCGGATGAGAATTCTGCCCTTATCATAGCCTTCAGAAGGCTCGATATAATGTAGCTGGACGCCTTTGATGAGTTCATTGGGTCTGGGTCCTGCAAGTGTCATGACAGAAAGCAGCGCCATCTTCTCCTGAACTTCGGGCTTTATGCTATCCGATGCATGGGCAAGGAGACTGAACATACGGTCTCTGAAATGCCCACGTTCAGGATACTTTCGCTCGGTATCCATGATCTTTCGCAAAGTCTGCTTCTTGGACGCTTTTGGTGTTCTTTGTTTGGTTAGACCCAGAGAGGCTTCCATTTTTCGGATTTCATCGGCTTCTGCCATTCCCTTGCGAATGCGGGCGGAACGGTCGGCTTGGGTGCCGAGGGCAGGAGCATTCTCTTTCAGAAAGCGCACAGCCTCTTCATAATCGTGCAGAACGCCTGTCGAGAGAGTTTGGGGGGTGGGTGTGTCATCCTCCTGCATACCCCTCAGAGCCTCAGCCACAGCCTGCTGACGAGCTTTCATGGCCATCATCATCAGAACGCTTTTTGTATGTGCTTGCAGGATAGAGAGGGCGTGATCGATAAGGGCGGATCTGCGCACATAATAACTGCTTTTAGCCAGCTCATCCTTGATGGCGTCGAACCCTCTGAAGGGAGATTTTCTGCCATCATCTGACCTGTCATGGTTTCTTAAGGCTTCGAGAGAGGATGCATAAGTGAGCCTTGTGTTGTCAGAGGGTAGAGACTTTCGGGATATGCGTGCCTTTTGCATTCTATCATAAGCGATCAGGATATCTGAAAAACTCAGGCTTCTCTTGACTGAAATATCCGGAGAATTCTGGTCATTAATAATAAGCTCACTAAAATCATCCTCATGCAGGCTTGATAATCCGTGTTGAGATAAGGGGGCATCTTGCTTGATTGGTGCTTTACCCATACCAGGATTTTTTGAAATCTTTCGGTTTAAATCTTCCATAACTCTCTCCGTTTCAATATTCTTGTTACATAATTCAATATTTTTGTTACTTATAATCATAATTCCTTTGCGGACTTATATTACTAGACACATTAAGGGAGATGGGAAAAATAATAATATATTTCAAGCTTATAAATGAATACATTTGGGGGTCTGTCATATTATTTATAAATATGAGTGCTTTTTGTCGATAAGCCCCGCCCAGACAGGTTTTCACGATATGGCTGCTTTATTAAGACCTGGTTGCAGGACTCTGAGTGGGTGATCTTATGTAATTAGTGGTCTGAAAATATATAATTCTGTCTGATAATACGGGGGAATATCGGAAAATATTCAATTTAGCACTCGTTTCAGTCTTTATTCATCTTTTTTCTTCTGAGAAAAATCGGAAAGAAATCCTCAACTTTCTTTATACATCGTGGTCTGTCGTCATTTGTCGTGGTGGAATTCTGTATCCATCGTGATTTATCGTGATCCATCGTTATGAAATCCGATTTTATCTTTTTCCATCGTAAAGTATTCGTGGATTTTCTTGAATAATCTTAATTTATACCGCATTTATCTTTTATAATCTGTTCCTGTCGTCATTCATCGTGATTTATCTTTTTTTGTCGTGAATGATTTTTTATGAGGAGATTATTTTATCCATCTTGATAGATAACGGGGAGATTTTTATGTATTTAAAAGAAAGTGAAGTTTTAAAGAATATAGAGGCAAGTAATAAAAACAGCTTCAAAGTGAAGGCGCTGGTTTATTCCAACTTCAGACTTCTGCAAAAACTGAGAGCTTTGGGGCACTCATGGGTGCGTATAGCGGAAGGTATCCAACCTTGCGTGGACTGGGATGTGAAACCGGATTCTATCCGTGCGGCCTTCCAGTCAGCGGTCGAGTATTTCTCAAATCCTGAAAACCATGTCCTGCCAGAGATAACCAATGAGCCGGTCAAAGATGTTCACCCAGTCAAGGATGCACCCCGTCAGGATAGACCTGTCGTGCCAGCTCCTGTTGAGGATCATGTCTCCGTTACTTCCATCCAAGAGAGGCCAACTCAACCGGTTCAGAAGCCCGCATCCCCCAACAAGGTGAAGCTCATCGAGAGAGCGCAGTATGTCCGTGAGGCAGGCAAGCCTGAGACAGGGGTTAGGATAGATGAGCCTGATGATGTTGAGGCGAGCATCATACAGGCACGCAGAGCGCTTAAGCCTGCCACAAATACCAATCAGAATTCATCGGATAGCTCAGGCGAGCAGGGGGCCAATACAGCCTCAGAATCCAAGCGTCCGAAAATCAGCACATCATTAATGTAATTATGGAGAAAATATTATGAGCAAAGCATCCCCCCAACAAAACACACTTTACATCAGCTGCTCCGACAAAGGCGGCGTCGGAAAAAGTGAAGTCTGCCTTTTGACCATCACAGCACTTGATAGGGCTGGTATTGATTTCGAATATGGTGAGATCGATGAGATCCGAAGGCTCTCCATGGTGCTGGATGAGAAGAAGTCGCCTTTGGTGTCCTTGAAGACCTCACCGAAAATCGATGATCAGATGCGCAGCCAGGAAGACTACATCGAGTTCTTCAACCCGGTTGCGGCGTTGTTCTCAGCTCCAGTCTCTGTGCTGGATCTTGGTGGCGGTGTCTCAACTAAGTTCATCGAATGGGCGAAAATCTCTGACCTACCTGATGTGCTCGATGACCTTGATGTGCGTCCATCCTTCATGGCGATAGCCACGCCGGACGCTCTGTCCTTCATGGCGGCAGTGTCTACACTTCGTGCTAACCATCTCTTGTTCAGGCACAAGGCAGACTATGTGCTGATCCTCAATGATATCCAGGGCGCAGGATTTGAGATCATCAACGACAGCCCGTCCATGAAGAAGGAGCTGGATAACCTCAAAGAAACGATGGGCGTGCGCATCGTCCACATCCCGCACCTCAAAGCCAATAAGATCATCACCTATGCAAGAGGCAATC
>Ga0228630_1000928_pt1 | contig 12111 bp, 8 predicted proteins | sample 37DmetaG_FD_183038 | JGI IMG/M metagenome (GOLD analysis project Ga0228630, IMG submission 183038) | Seawater microbial communities from Monterey Bay, California, United States - 37D | ecosystem: Environmental > Aquatic > Marine > Coastal | place: USA: California | collected 2016-10-25 | reverse complement strand
GCCTGCTAACCCGGTTGCGGGGGGGGGCCACGCCCGGTATCATCTCGCGCCCTAGAGTTCTGCCTCGAAAAGGTCGATTGATGGAACAAATAACGCTCATAGTTCATCTGCTGGTTGCCCTCGCACTGATTGCATTGATTTTGCTGCAACGCGGCAAGGGAGCCGATATTGGCGCTTCATTTGGTGCCGGCGGGTCTCAGACTTTATTTGGCAGCGGCGGCAGTGGCAATGCCCTGACCCGCATGACCGCTTGGTTATCGGCGATTTTTTTCGCGAGTAGTTTTGGCTTGGCCGTGATTGCCGACAACCGAACGGCGAGCGAAGAAGATTTGGGTTTTGAGATTCCGATGACGCAAGCTGCGGAGAGTGATATGCCGGACAGTGATATGCCGGTGATGGATTCTCAGGGGGACCTTCCTCTGAACGACGCACCCGCTATCGAAGGCGAGTGATGAACACAATTTGCGGGAGTGGTGGAATTGGTAGACACGCTATCTTGAGGGGGTAGTGGCCTTTGGCTGTGCGGGTTCAAGTCCCGCCTTCCGCACCAATTATCAAAAGGCTTCCCACGGGAAGCCTTTTTGGTTTTTAAAGTCTATACCGAGACAGCCATCATAGGGACCTGAATTGCCCTACCGTCGGCCTTTTACGCTCCGCAGACAGGCTTCGGCTAGCAGAGAGTCAGCGCGACCGTGATGGTCACATTGTTTGGCAGCTTCTTTGGCACTGTCTTTGGAAAATTGTGCTGTACGTAGGGATCGATTGGTCAGGCGGGAGCATACAGGGGAAGTTTCTGCGGTTGCCCGTGCCGCTGTGTTCTCATCGTCAAGAATGATGGGTGATCAAGACCGAGACGGTAAATGTTCCAGTTGACGCCGGTGCCCACGATTCCTATACTCCGCGACCTCAGTTTGTGGTCTATGACCACTGTGACGCCTGCGTCGACCTAGTTGTGAACTAGTAGATGCCGAAAAGGGGGCGGTCACGAAGAGTATTGATGCGGGGTGGAGCAGCCTGGTAGCTCGTCGGGCTCATAACCCGAAGGTCGTCGGTTCAAATCCGGCCCCCGCTACCAATTTGACGGCAGACAGGTGTTTGCTGGCCGTCACATCGAAAGCCCCTTTTGGGGCTTTTTTGTGGCCGCTTGTTGAGGCGGTGTGGAGGAAAAACGATGTCGGGGAGGGAAGCGAATTTAATGCAGCTCTTGCAGCCGACGATAGAATCGATGGGCTTTGAGTTGTGGGGAATCGAGTTGGTTTCTCCAGGAAAGCGCCCCACATTGCGGATCTATATTGATGCCGACGACGGGGTGAGCATTGATCATTGTGCTCAAGTGAGCCATCAGGTGAGTGGGGTGCTCGACGTTGAGAACCCGATTAACGGAGAATATACCCTAGAGGTATCGTCTCCCGGTGTAGACCGATTGCTGTTTCGTCCTGAACATTACGCCGCTTATGAGGGCGAAGTGCTGGATATTCGGCTTAGGCTGCCGGTGGCAGGTAGGCGGCGTTTTAAAGGGTTTTTGGTCGCGATGAATGACGAGTCAATCACCCTACAGATTGACGATGATGAGTTTGAGTTGCCCCGGCGATCGATTGATCGAGCCAGGGCTTTTCCCCGGCTAGAGCTTGGTCAGGGTAAACATTAGGGCGGTAATACTGTGACGACAGGCTGGTCATGAACTGGCCTCGACAATAAGTAGAGAGCGAAGAGATGAGTAAAGAAATCTTGATGGTGGCTGAGGCAGTCTCGAATGAAAAGGGGGTGTCCGAGGACATCATCTTTGAGGCGATTGAGTTGGCGCTGGCTACGGCGACCGCAAAGCGGTACGACGAGGAAGCCGATATTCAAGTCGTTATTGATCGAGAGTCCGGAGACTACGTGACGAAGCGTCGCTGGTTGGTCATGCCGGATACAGAGATGGCCCTGTTGGGAACGCAATTCACCACCGAAGAAGCAGCGGAAGTGAGCGCGTCACTGCAAATTGGTGATTATCACGAGGAAACGGTTGAAAACGTCGGGTTTGGGCGCATTGCCGCGCAGACTGCGAAGCAAGTGATCGTGCAACGGGTGAGGGACGCGGAGCGCGCTCAGATTGCGGATGAGTATCGCAGTCGAGAAGGTGAGCTGCTGGCAGGCACCGTCAAGAAAGTGACTCGAGACAATATTATCGTCGACCTGGGTAACAACGCCGAAGGTCTGTTGCCTCGTGGTGAGTTAGTGGGCAGAGAGACCTTCCGGATCAATGATCGGGTGCGTGCCATTCTGACTGAGATTAATACGGAATCACGGGGCCCGCAGCTTATCTTGTCGAGATCTTGCCAAGAAATGCTGGTTGAGCTCTTTAAAATTGAAGTGCCCGAGATTTCCGAGGGCGTCATTCAGATAAGGGCGGCCGCAAGAGACCCCGGTTCAAGAGCCAAGATCGCCGTCAAGACCGGTGATCAGCGGATTGATCCTGTCGGTGCCTGCGTGGGTATGCGCGGCTCCCGCGTCCAGGCGGTCTCCAACGAGCTCGACAACGAACGCGTCGATATTATTCTTTGGGACGATAATCCCGCTCAGCTGGTCATCAATGCAATGTCTCCTGCAGAAGTGGAGTCGATCGTGGTTGATGAGGATAACTCGACGATGGAAGTCGCAGTTGCTGAAGACAATCTGGCCCAAGCTATTGGTCGTGGCGGACAAAACGTGAGACTGGCATCGGACCTCACAGGTTGGGTTATCAATGTCATGAGCGTCGACGACGCGATCGAAAAGCAAGAGACGGAAGCGGGCGAAGTGATTGAGCGGTTCATGGTCGCGCTGGATATAGACGAAGATATCGCTGCGGTGCTGGTGGAAGAGGGCTTCACGACGCTTGAAGAAATCGCCTATGTCCCACTGGAAGAAATGAACAACATTGAAGGGTTCGACGAGGAAATCTCTGAGGAGCTCCGGGCGAGAGCAAAAGATGCGCTCCTCACGCAAGCCATCGCATCAGAAGAAGAATTGGATGCGCATGAGCCCGCTGAGGATTTGCTCACGATGGAGGGCATGGATCGACACTTAGCCTTCTTATTGGCAAGCAAGGGGATCATTACGATGGAAGATCTCGCTGAGCAGGGCGTCGACGATTTATTAGATATTGAAGATATGACGGCAGAGCGTGCGGCTGAAGTGATTATGACAGCTCGCGCCCCTTGGTTCGCTGAAGAGGAAGAGGCAACCGCCTGACAGAATGTTGGGCTGAGCATGCACTCGAAGAACTGAGCGGTTTGGGAGAAAAAGATGGCACAAGTGACAGTATCGCAGTTAGCGGAAACAGTGGGCGCATCGGCAGAGCGATTGCTTGCCCAGATGAAGGATGCGGGTTTGCCCCATGCCTCCGCTGAAGAGGCTGTCTCGGAGGAGGATAAGCAAACGCTGCTCGCCTTCCTGAAGAAAAGCCACGGAGAGGGAACGGGCGCGCCCAAGAAAATCACCCTTAAGCGCAAGTCTGTGAGTACGTTGCGAGCGGGCGGTGCTGGCAAGCGCACGGTGAACGTTGAAGTGCGTAAGAAGCGGACTTACGTCAAACGCGATGAAGAAGCGGAGCCAACGGAGGAAGCCGGTGTTCCTGAGTTAGTAGAAGAAGTGGCAGCCGCGCCGAGCGCAGAGGTGCTTGAAGCCCCTGTGGCAGAACCAGAAGTAGAGGTTGCGGTAGACGACACGGTATCAGCGGTAGACGAGAAAGACCCAGAGGTATTGCGGCAACGAGCCGCTGCGCGTCGTAAGGCGGAAGAGCAAGCGAGACAGCTACAGTTAGACGCAACGGTCAAAGCGCGCGCCGAAGAAGCTGAACGGCAAGCACAAGAGGCGGCCGCTCAGCCTGCCAGTAAAGACGTGGATAGAAAACCGAAGCGCCTTCATGCCGCGCCGGCGAAGACCGATGCCGCGCCGAAAAGAGACGAGCTACGGCGTAAGTCTGGTAAGGGCCGCACAGATCGTGGTGGCGCTCGCGGCAAGCAGCGAGGCCACAATCTGTCGATTACCGATTTGGCGGCCGCAGAAGGGGGCGTCGTCAGGCGCCGCGGAAGCCGCAGGAAGAAGGGTCAAGGCGAACCCAATCAGCATGGCTTTGAGCAGCCTACAGACCGAATAGTGTATGACGTTAATGTGCCAGAGAGCATTATGGTTGGCGATTTGGCGCAGCAGATGGCGGTCAAGGCGGGCGAGGTAATCAAGGAGCTGATGAAGCTTGGCGTGATGGCCACGATTAACCAAGTGCTAGACCAAGACACCGCAACGCTTGTGGTGGAAGAGCTCGGCCATCGCGTCGTCCTCAAAAGCGCGGAAGAAGTCGAGGAGCGACTCGAGGAAACCTTGACCAACCAGGGCGGTAATCCAGAGCCAAGAGCGCCTGTAGTGACCGTCATGGGCCACGTCGACCATGGTAAAACGTCGTTACTGGATTATATTCGCGAGTCGCGAGTCGCCAGTGGCGAAGCGGGGGGAATTACCCAGCACATTGGGGCGTACCACGTGAAAACTGACCGGGGCATGATCACCTTTCTCGATACCCCCGGTCACGCCGCGTTTACTGCAATGCGAGCGCGGGGTGCCAAATCGACCGACATCGTGATTTTGGTGGTGGCGGCTGATGATGGTGTGATGCCGCAAACAGAAGAGGCCGTCCAGCACGCAAAGGCAGCGGGCGTTCCGATTGTGGTGGCAGTCAACAAGATGGACAAAGAGGGTGCTGATCCTGAGCGAGTGAAAAACGAGCTTTCGGCAAAAGAGGTCATACCAGAAGAGTGGGGCGGTGATACGCAATTTATTCCTGTGTCTGCGCATACGGGAGAGGGCGTTAACGAATTACTCGACGCACTGTTACTGCAATCGGAGTTGTTGGAGCTGACTGCTCCCGCCGACGTGCCGGCATCGGGCATCGTGATTGAGTCACGGCTCGACAAAGGGCGCGGTGCGGTTGCGTCATTGCTGATTCAGCAAGGTACGTTGCGGCAGGGCGACATTGTGCTCGCCGGCGTGCAGTCTGGTCGAGTGAGAGCCATGTTGGATGAAAATGGCCAGCAGATAAAAGAAGCAGGTCCGAGTATTCCCGTAGAGGTGCTAGGTCTTGACGGGACGCCCGATGCGGGGGATCCCGTTGTCGCGTTGGAGAGCGAAAAGAAGGCCCGTGAGGTCGCCGATTTCCGCCAAGAAAAAATGCGAACCTCCAAGTTGGCACGGCAGCAAGCCGCTAAGCTCGACAATATGTTCGAGACGATGACGGCTGGATCGGTCGAGACCTTGAACTTGATTATCAAGGCGGATGTCAGGGGCTCATTTGAGGCACTTCAAGGTGCCTTGATCGATCTGGGCAATGATGAGGTGAAGGTCAATATTGTGTCCGGAGGTGTTGGTGGTATCTCTGAGACTGATATCAGTCTTGCCATGACCAGCTCTGCCATCATTATTGGCTTTAACACGCGAGCTGATGTGAAGGCGCGCGCCGCAGCGGAGAACGAAGGTGTCGAAATCCGTTATTACAACGTCATTTATGATTTGATTGATGATGTGCGCGCCGCTCTGTCGGGCATGCTATCGCCCGAGATGCGAGAGGAAATTGTTGGTATCGCAGAGGTGCGCGATGTATTCCGGTCCCCGAAGTTTGGCCTGATTGCTGGCTGTATGGTGATCGAAGGCACCGTTCATCGTTCCAAGCCTATTCGGGTCTTGCGCGATAACATTGTGATCTACGAGGGTGAGTTGGAGTCTTTGCGCCGCTTTAAAGACGACGCTAGCGAAGTGCGTAATGGCACGGAGTGTGGCATTGGCGTGAAAAATTATACCGATGTTAAAGCGGGCGATCTCATCGAAGTCTTCGATGTCAATGAAATCGCTAGGAGCCTCTGAAGGCACTCACTATGGGCAAGGAATTCGAGCGGACGCAGCGCGTCAGTCAGTTCTTGCATCAAGAACTCGCGAGACTATTGCATTCGACGGTGCGGGACCCGCGGGTTGAGCGGATCAATCTGACGGAGGTTGAGGTGAGCCGGGACTTGTCTCATGCCAAGGTTTTTTTCACCTTGCTCGATGAGCAGTCTGAGGCCGATCGAGCTGATATTGCTACGGTACTGAGGAAAGTGTCGGGGTTTTTACGGTCTGAACTTGCTAAGCAGTCCTCCATGCGAACGGTACCAAGACTGAGCTTTCGCTTTGATGAGAGTGTTGGACGCGGACGCGATATGGAAAGCTTACTCCGAGAGGTTCGTAAAGCCGACGCGGTGCTCTTTGACCATCAGGGTATCAATGAGAGTGTCGATGAGGGTGTCGATGAGGGCGTCGATGAGGGCGTCGATGAGGGCGTCGATGAGGGCGCTGACGCAGAGGCCCACACTGGCTCAGACTCAAATACAGACTCAGACCCTGCAGAAGCCTAGCCAAGATGGCTCGACGGCGAAAAGGACGGTCGGTCAACGGCTTGTTAATACTGGACAAGTCTGCGGGAATGACCTCCAATGGCGCACTGCAACGCGCTAAACGCCTCTTCTCGGCGGCCAAAGCGGGCCATACGGGTGCGCTAGATCCTTTGGCGACCGGTGTGCTGCCACTGTGTTTCGGTGAGGCGACAAAATTCTCACAGTTTTTGCTCGACGCAGACAAAGGGTATCTCAGTACCATCGTCCTCGGTATTGCAACCGATACCGCCGATGCGGACGGCCAGGTGATCGCGCGAAAAGAGGCAACAGCGGTTGATGCAGACGCCGTGCGTCATGCCATGGCAACACTGACCGGCGCGATTGAGCAAGTACCGCCGATGTACTCTGCCCTGAAAGTGGATGGCCAGCCCCTCTACAAGCGGGCTCGGGCGGGAGAAGAGGTCGAGCGATCTGCTCGCCCAGTTCACATCCATCATTTCGATTTATTGGATTATGTCCCCGGTGCGTCGGCTGAAATCAGCGCGGCAGTGCTCTGTAGCAAGGGCACCTACATTCGTGCATTGGCCGAGGACCTCGGCACGGCATTGAATCTGCCGGCTCATGTTAAGACGCTGCGACGAACTCAGGCCGGACCCTTTGGACTCACTAATGCGGTGACGTTGGCGCAGTTAGAGGCGGCTGTGGATACTGGTTCGGAGGACAGTCTCGATGCACTGCTACTGCCTGTTGACGCTAGTCTCACCCATTTACCGAGCGTATTGCTCTCAGAAGCTGCCACTTTTTACCTGCGAAAGGGCCAGACAGTGGTAGTGCCAAATGGCCCACAGAGTGGTATGGTGCGGATCGCCGGCGCAGAGGGAGACTTCCTCGGTGTTGGAAAAGTGCAGGAGGATGGGACCTTAGCGCCCGTAAGACTTCTGGCACAGTGATTAGCGGCAGGTGCCGTTTCACGAACCTCTCTGTAAACCTGCACGGATAGGCTCGCTTCTACAAAGCAGGTTGGAGAAAGTATCATGGCGTTGGATGCAGCAACGAAAGCAACTATTGTAAAAGATTATCAGCAGTCTGAGGCTGACACCGGATCCCCGGAAGTACAGGTAGCCTTGCTCACAGCCAATATCGAGCAACTGCAGTCCCATTTTAAAGACCATGCGCAGGACCATCACTCACGTCGAGGATTGATCCGCATGGTGAACCAACGTCGAAAATTACTCGATTACCTCAAGCAAAAAGATGCCGCCCGCTATACGGATTTGATTAAGCGGTTGGGTCTACGACGCTGAGGATGAATCGGGGTTGGCGTGTTGCCAGCCCAGTCATATTTGGAGAAAACAAGTGAATGTAGTGAAAAAAACTTTCCAGTACGGTGACCATGAGGTCACGCTGGAAACAGGTCGTATTGCGCGACAGGCAACCGGTTCGGTTTTAATATCAATGGGCAGTACGAGTGTTTTGTGTACGGTGGTAGCCGACCCAAAGGCAAAGCCCGGGCAGGCATTTTTCCCGCTGGGCGTGCATTACATCGAGAAGCGGTACTCGGTCGGTAAAATACCAGGCGGTTTTTTTAAGCGAGAAGCTCGGCCTAGCGAAAAAGAGACGCTGACCTCGAGGTTGATCGACCGACCCATCCGGCCGCTTTTTGAAGACGGCTTTATGAATGAGGTACAAGTGGTCTGTACCGTTATGTCCGCGGACCACGACACCGATCCGGATATTCCCGCCATGATTGGTACGTCGGCTGCCTTGGCGTTATCAGGGTGCCCATTCAATGGGCCAATCGGTGGAGCGCGAGTGGGTTTTACCGAAGCGAGCGGCTACGTACTTAATCCTGGTTATGCGGCGCTGGCGGGAAGCCAGCTAGACATGGTCGTTGCGGGAACACGTGATGCCGTTTTGATGGTGGAGTCTCAGGCAGAAGAGTTAACTGAGGATCAAATGTTGGGTGCGGTCTTGTTTGCACACCAAGAAATGCAGGCGGTGATTAACGCGATTAACGAACTGGTCAGCGAAGCAGGCAAGCCGCGATGGGATTGGAAAGCACCCGAGGCGGATGCCGGCTTAGTGAGCGCCGTAGAGGCTGCTGCGCAGGGACCCCTGGGCGAGGCATATCGTACGACTGAGAAAACCGCCCGTTACGAGCAGGTCGGTCAGGTACGAGATCAGGTGCTGGCCGAGCTAGCAACAGAGGGCGGCCCGTCTGCCGACGACGTGAAAGATGTGTTCAAGAGTCTTGAAAAGCGCATCGTGCGAAGCCGCATCTTGGCCGGTGAGCCACGCATCGACGGACGTGATAACCGAACCGTGAGAGCGATCGCCTGCGAAGTCGATGTGCTCGCTAAAGCGCATGGTTCAGCACTGTTCACTCGTGGAGAGACGCAGGCGATTGGCGCTGTCACGCTGGGTTCTACACGAGATGCTCAAATCATTGACGCCCTAGAGGGTGAGCGTCGGGACCCGTTCATGTTGCACTACAACTTCCCTCCCTACTCAGTGGGTGAGGCGGGACGCATTGGTTTTACCAGCCGCCGAGAAATCGGTCACGGCCGATTGGCGCGTCGCGGTCTAGCGGCAGTGTTGCCCAATGCTGAGGAATTTCCTTATACCATCCGCGTGGTCTCGGAGATCACTGAATCGAATGGTTCGAGTTCTATGGCGTCGGTCTGTGTCGGCTCTCTTTCTATGATGGCCGCTGGCGTGCCGCTATCGGCGCCGGTCGCCGGTATTGCGATGGGTCTGGTTAAGGATGGCAATCAGTTCGCCGTATTGACTGATATTCTCGGTGACGAGGACCACCTTGGTGATATGGACTTCAAAGTGGCTGGAACTGCCAAAGGCATCACCGCGCTGCAAATGGATATTAAGATCGAGGGTATTAACGAGGAAATCATGGAGCGTGCGCTCGAGCAGGCGCTAGAAGCACGACTGCATATCCTCGGACAAATGAATACGGTGCTGGATGCGCCCCGCGAAATCACCTCAGATAACGCACCGAGCATGGCGACCTTAAAGGTTGATCAAGACAAGATTCGGGACATCATCGGTAAAGGTGGTGCGACGATTCGACAGATCACTGAAGACTCGGGTGCTACGGTGGATATCGATGACGACGGTACCGTTAAGGTCTTTGGCCAGAATGCAGCCGCGCGGGATGCCGCAGTTGAAATCATCATGTCGATTACGGCGGAAGCAGAGATTGGCGCCATTTACACGGGTAAAGTGGCAAGGATTGTCGACTTCGGTGCCTTTGTGACGATTTTGCCGGGCAAAGACGGGCTGGTGCACATTTCTCAGATCGCAGACGAGCGGGTCGAGAATGTGTCTGACTATTTGTCAGAAGGCCAAGATGTCCAAGTGAAGGTGTTGGATGTCGATCAACGAGGGCGCATTAAGTTGTCGATGCGTGAAGTTGCCGATGAGTCTGGCTCTGCTGAAGCGAACGACAGTGCCGATGCGCCAGAGGAAGAGTCTTTGTCAGAGGAGTAAATCACGTTTAGGGGCGCACGCGTCCCTCAGCAAGCCCGCTAACGTGAGTTCGCGGGCTTTTTATTGTCTGTCATTAGCGTCTAATTTTGATCGGCTTATGGCGCCTTTGTAGCATCACGGGAGTACACGACCTCACCATTGACCATGGTCCAAGACACCACGGTGTCGAGTATCCGGTCTGCCTCGACCGTCATGAGGTCTTGTGACAGCACCGTGAGGTCAGCCAGTTTGCCGACTTCAATAGAGCCTTTCTCATTTTCCTCAAACCCTGCGTAGGCGCCCGCCAGCGTCATGGCATACAGCGCTTCTTGCCGAGTGAGCTTTTGTGCGGGTTCAAAGCCTGTCTCGGGGGTGCCGTCGAGGGATCGACGGGTCACCGCGGCATAAAAATTGGCAATGGGGTTAACCGGCTCTACTGGGGCGTCGGTTCCGGTCACGATGAGCACCCCTTCGCGCAGCAGACTTCGCCATATATAGGCGCCGTCTTCAATGCGCTGTCGGCCTAGCCGATTGATGGCCCATGGGCGATCAGAACTGAGATGAATGGGCTGCATCGAGGCGATCACCTGTTGTTCCGCGAACAATGCCGCATCCCCTAAACGGAGATGCTGGGCGTGCTCGATTCGAAACCGGTGGTCTACTGCTGCTTTGGTAAAGGGCGCAAAAACCGATAGCACCTCAGAATTGGCGCGATCACCGATGGCATGCACATTGATTTGCCAATTATCGGCCCGCGTTGTGGCAATGAGGTCACTGAGTGCTTCGAGACTAAAGGTGAGCACGCCTCGGGTATCCGGTGCATCAGAATAGGGGGCGTGTAACCAGGCGGTTCGAGAGCCGAGTGCGCCATCCGCCTGCACCTTAATAGAGCGAACAGAGAGCCGATGATCGCCGTCATTGAGGAGTGGACCTCGAGCTAACCACTCTTCTAGGGCCCCTTCATCGCTGGCATAGACCATGGAGTAGAGCCTGACGATGAGGCTGCCTTCTTGAGCCATGCGGGTTTGTGCGGCGAGATCTACCTGTGACGCGCCGGCATCATGCGCGGTGGTAATCCCCTGACTCAACAAATGCCATTGCGCGGCATCTACCAACGAAGTGGCTGTCTTTAAGTCATAGTGTTGCAGTGGGGCAGTGAGCTTGATGGCTGTCTCATGGAGTAGGCCTGTGGGTGCTCCGTTGCGACGCACAATGACACCGCCCTCGGGCGCTATGGAGTCGCCTGTAATGCCCAGCGAGTCCATGGCAGCTTGGTTTAAGAGCACAGAATGTCCATTGGCATGTTCCAGCAGGACTGGATGCTTTGGCACAGCTCGTGAGAGCGCCTCATGGGTTGGAAAGCCATTGAGATGTCCCTCGGGTGGCTGGGCCCATTTGCTCTGATGCCAACCCGTACCCAATATGACGGTGCCTGGCCGCAACGCCTCTGCACGGGCGTGAACACGCTCGACAAGTTCGTTGAAATCCTGTGCACTCCTGAGATCAACAGATCGAAGTGCCGAGCCAATCCCTGCGACATGAACATGGGCATCAATAAGCCCTGGATAAGCCACTGCGTTATCAAGGTGTATGACCGTGGTGTTTGAGTCTGCGAGTTTCAGTGCCTCCTCTTGGCTGCCGACAAAGCGGAAACGGCCACCCTGGATAGCGACGGCTTCGGCCTCAGGCTGCTGGGGATTCGAAGTGTAGAGTGGGCCGATAACAATGGTATCGGGGGGTGGGGTAGCCGGTTGGCAGCCCGTGCCAAGCGCCGTCGTCAGCAACATCAGCAGAAAAGTCGATGATTGTAATAAAGTAAACCGCATGTGACACCGCTCCCGTGGTGGTCTCGAGCGTAAAGCGTATTCTCGGCAATAAAAAGGGGGCCGAAGCCCCCCGTATCGTACTTGCTAGCGGTGTCGCTTAGAAGTTGTAGCGATAACGTGCGTACCAGAACGCGCCACTGATACCGAAAGGTGAATACTGACTGTAAGTATTACCGAGGACGGTTGCGCTGTTGAAGCCGAGGTTGTTCACATCGGTTGCTTTCTGGCCATTGTTATCCAGTACATTGTTGCCGCCGATCAGGATGCTTGAGTGATCCCCGATCATGTACTCGACTTCGAGGTCAAGCAGGTACTCACTGTCAAAAATAGCGTCGGTACCGAAGACGTCATTTTCGAAGCTGTCATACCACTCGTCGTAGAAGCTCAAACGCGCGAGGACTCTGAAGCTACCCACTGAG
>Ga0228630_1000903_pt1 | contig 12290 bp, 10 predicted proteins | sample 37DmetaG_FD_183038 | JGI IMG/M metagenome (GOLD analysis project Ga0228630, IMG submission 183038) | Seawater microbial communities from Monterey Bay, California, United States - 37D | ecosystem: Environmental > Aquatic > Marine > Coastal | place: USA: California | collected 2016-10-25 | reverse complement strand
AAATGTCGTCCATTTGGGGGAGTGAAGCATCTTCCTTTATACTCAAATCATGCTGATTGATATCGTGACTATTCAACACATTATTACTTATGTTGGCGATGCCAAACGCTTACCTCATATTAGTGTGGCCGTCCGTCATTATAAAGCGGACAACGGTATCCTGACAGAAACAAATTTACTACTACAATCCCACCTAGACTCCGCATTATCTTGAAATCACTTCATTCCACCTTTAAAGACGAGCCATGATACTTCCTTTTATACAACCAGATTGGCCAGCCCCCCAGCATGTACATGCTTTCTGCACCACGCGCACCGGTGGTATTAGTTCTGCACCCTATGATAGTTTTAATTTGGCCAACCATGTTGATGATAATCCTCAACATGTTGAACAAAACCGGCAGATTTTAGTACAAAGTGCACAACTTCCCGAGTCACCTCGGTGGTTAACACAACATCACAGCACTGATGTCATTAACAGTCTTGACTGGATTGAAGATATGCCCGCAGACGGCTTATTCTCATCAGCGGAAAACCATGTATGCGTTGCTATGACTGCTGACTGCTTACCCGTCTTGATTTGTGACAGGCAAGGCTCGGAAGTCGCTGCCGTTCATGCTGGCTGGCGCGGCTTAGCCGATGGGATTATTGAGCGAGCTGTTACGCAATTTACCTCTCAAAGGCATGAACTTTTAGTTTGGCTTGGACCTGCCATTGGTCCTAAACACTTTGAAGTGGGCCAAGATGTCGTTACTGCTTTCACAAACCATATGCCCGAAGCTGAAACCGCTTTCACACCCCTCAGTAATGGTCAAATGATCGCTGATATCTACTTATTAGCTCGCCAACGCCTTAAGGCCTTGGGCATTGATACTGTTTTTGGCGGTGAACATTGCACTGCTGGTGATTCCGAACAATTCTTTTCTTATCGACGTGATAACGTTACAGGCCGAATGGCATCATTGATATGGATAGCGCCCTCGTAACACTGCTTTAAGAGAGCCTATTGTTCTTTCAAATAAGGTATAATTCTGAGATTAATTTTTGTGTTTAACCATCTATGGAATTATTGCTCTGGATTATCGGCTTTAGCCTGTTAGGCGGTATTGCCAGTGTTGTTTTGGCTTCTAGTTTTCTCCTCCTGTCAGAAAATGCACGCACGTTCACCGTTCCCCACCTCGTTAGTTTTGCTGTAGGTGCGCTACTCGGCGCAGCTTTTCTTGGTTTGTTACCGCATGCACTTGCGCATCAGCATGCCATTGACCCCCACGATATTGGTCTAACACTTTTACTTGGCTTACTCACTTTCTTCCTACTCGAAAAACTGGTGCTGTGGCGACATTGTCATCATGATCATTGTGATGGCCATCTTCCCGAGGATGGTCAGCAAACACAACATCAAAATAACCGGGCCGCTGGCACCTTGATTTTAGTTGGAGATGCCATTCATAACTTCATTGACGGTATTTTGATTGTCGCAGCCTTCATGACTGATATTCATCTAGGCATTGTAACCGCTTTGGCGATAGCTGCCCATGAAATCCCACAAGAGCTTGGTGATTTCGTTATTTTATTAAGTAGTGGATTCACCAAACAAAAAGCACTTTTTTATAATATCCTTTCCAGTTTAGGTACCGTCATCGGAGCTTTATTAGCCTATTTTGCACTGGATGGGCTGCACCATGTATTGCCTTATATTTTAGTCATTGCTGCGGCTAGTTTTATCTATATCGCTGTTGCTGATTTAATTCCTGGATTACACAATAAAGTTAAACCCTCAGAAACTTTGCAACAAGTCCTACTTATTTCGGCAGGTACCATTTTTATTTTCATCACACACAGTACGCTGCACTAAAACTTTATGTCCATTGCGTCATATAAGGTTCTCATCGTTGGTCCATCTTGGATTGGCGATATGGTTATGGCCCAATCCTTGTTTATTGCCCTTAAGGCTAAACACAAAGACTGCATTATTGATGTCTTAGCTTTAGCATGGACGAAACCTCTTTTAGATCGCATGCCCGAGGTTAATGAAGCCATTCCAATGCCGATTAGTCATGGTGTTCTGGGCCTAAAAATGCGGCGTGCTATAGGTCAACAGCTACAAAGCAGACAATATGACCAAGCTATTGTTCTACCTAATTCTTGGAAATCAGCTTTGATTCCCTGGTTTGCCAATATTCCAAAACGGACAGGGTGGAAAGGGGAAGTTCGTTACGGCCTGTTAAATGATCTCCGGACACTGGATAAACAAACTTTGCCTATGATGGTCCAACGCTTTGTTTCCTTGGCAAATCCTTCTGAGCAATCTCAACTTGCGCCTGATTGCCCAATCCCTAAAATGATCGCTAAGACAGGCGCTTTCGAAATATCACCATTAAAATCAGTACAAAAAAGGCTGATTCTTTGCCCTGGTGCTGAGTTTGGGCCTGCCAAACAATGGCCTGCACAATCTTACGCTGAAGTTGCGATTACTCTGATTGAACAAAATTGGCAAGTTGTCATTCTAGGATCAGAGGCCGATAAAACCATCGCTGATAAGATAGAAAACTTGGTATCAAACAAAGATGAAGCTATGCTATTTAATTTATGTGGCCAAACAGCTTTAAATGAAGCCATAGACTTACTAGACACTGCGGATACTGTTATCTCCAATGACTCAGGTTTGATGCATATTACCTCTGCCTTACGAAAACCATTGATTGTTATTTATGGCCCTACTTCGCCTACCTTTACGCCACCGCTATCTCAGAACGCACACTTCCTCCAAATTGATGTCGAGTGTGGCCCGTGCTTTCAGAGAACATGCCCTAAACAACATCATAAATGTATGCAAGGTATAACTAGTGTTGATGTGCTAACATCCCTTTATCTTTTACAAAATACAGAACATCGATAATACTCATGGATATGCAGCCGTCTAATCTCGATATTACGCGTATTCGATTCTTTACTGCTTTCGCGAGCTTATTACTTTCACTACAAGCTGTTTACTTCGACGATATTATCAATCGCGATGGCATTATGTATTTACAAATGTCAGAAGCGTATTTATCTGGTGGGCTTGCTGCAGCAAAAGCTATTTACGACTGGCCAGTCTTTTCGATTTTGATTGCATGGTTACACCAATTCACCACTCTCCCCCTCGAAAGTTGTGGCTTTATTCTCAATAGCTTTTTCTTCATTGTTTTAACTGATGCTTTAGTTTTAATTAGTAGTTTACTAATTAAATCACGTCAACAACTAACTATTGCAGCCGCTTTAATCCTCTGTTTTGTTCCGATTAATGAGTATCGTGATTTTATTCTGAGAGATCCTGGCTATTGGGCTTTTTCTAGTATAGCCCTGTATCACTTTATGCAGTTTACCAAAAATCCGAATTACTTCTCAGCAACACTCTGGCAAGTTTTTATCGTAACGGCAGTTTTATTTCGCATAGAAGGGAGTGTTTTATTATTAGCACTACCCGTTTATTTGTTCTTTACATTTCCAACTTTGTCAGCTGTTGGGTATTTTTTACAGTCTCTGTATTTAGCTATTGCAGCTGCCATACTGGCTTTATTAACTTTGGCTAGTCAAGCTGAACTAAGCGATGCTTTTGGCAAATTCGAATCTATCCTTCAATATCTTAATTTCGACACTTATATAGAAAAATTAGGAAATGCTTCATTTGTCTTGGAGCAACAAGTTTTAAACCAGTATTCGGATGAGTATGCACATCTCATCTTGATTGCTGGTTTACTCGCCATGTTAGCTTATAAGCTACTAAAAACATTTTCCATTAGCTACATTATTATTTACGTTATTTCCACATCAAGTGCGAATACACACCTTCATCCTAGATTACAAAAGCTCTTACTTTATTTCTTTCTGATTAATATCTTTATTCTCTGCACTTTCTTATTTAATGCTTATTTTATTTCTAGTCGTTATACTGTTTTAGCTCTTATCAGTTTGCTTCTACTCTTCCAGTCTCGGCTTTGCAATGGTTTAGAATCTCTTTGGCTTGAAAAAAAGACACTCTTAATGACAATTGTAGGGTTGTGCCTTTTTTACAATGTCGCAGATACCGCAACATCATCAAGTTCTAAGACCTATATTAAAGACACTGCATTATGGGCAGCACATAATATTCCTGAAAGAAGCCTTGTTATGACGGATGATGAATTTATGCTTTATTACTTTGAGAGGGAAAAAACCACTTCGACTGTCTGTGCAAAAAAAATCTTTCGACGGATAGATTTTCTTCGCGAATATCACCATAAAATGCCCTATCTTCATGGCCCATGTAGCACTCCTGAATCCAGCGACTATAAACAATATGACTATATGATCGTAGTGGAGAAAGAGCGGTACCCAGAATTTATTGGTTTTTTGAAAACGCTCAATTTAGAACGGGTTCTCTACAACGAAAATGAACGCCTAAATGACGGGGCATCAGTTTACAAAGTAGTTAAATAAACATGTATGAGTTCTTTGGAAATAATTGGCCGTTGGCCCTAAAACAAAACTCACTATACTCTTTTAACACTTTATGGCAGTTACAAGCCGATTGGTTTGAAGAACCCAATATCCGACGTGGTGGCTGGAGCGGTGTCGTCAAAATTCCACTGAAAAACGGGAAAGATGAACCCAGTTATATATTTATCAAACGTCAAGAAAACCATACAAGTCGTACATGGAGGCACCCTCTTTCAGGTATCGCAACGTTCCAAAAAGAATATGAAAACATCAAACGTTTTCACCATTACCATATCCCTACATTGGAGCTCGTCTATTTTGGGACAAGAACATACAATGGTAATCTACAGGCCATTATTGCAACACAAGATTTAGCAGGTTATTTTCCACTGGATACATTACTTCCAAGTTCAGACTTGGGCACTATAGATAATTGGAAAACTAAACGGTCTTTACTTATTGCCACGGCGAGAGTGCTTAGCCGAATGCATCAACATAATATCCAACATAATAGCCTTTACCCCAAACATATTTTTGCTAAAAAAGTTAATAATGACTGGGATATCAGAATTATTGACTTAGAGAAAGCAAAACGTCGACTATTAAAACGAACTGCGATCTTAAGAGATCTTGGCACTTTACGACGCCATACTTTGGATTGGACAGTTAAAGAACAAATGACCTTCTTTAAAGGTTATGTGAATGAAACAAAACTCTCGCCAAAGTCGAAAAAGCTTTGGTATCAAATTCAAGACCGTGTGTTAAACAAATCAAAATAGTCTCAAATTTTTATCCCTTGTTATACTGTTCATCCTTAACTGACATTACTTATACTAAAAGACCTTTTTTATGATCGTATTAGGCTTATCAGGTGCCGTAAACCACGATGCTTCGGCAGCACTTTATATTGATGGAAAACTCATTGCCGCGGCGGAAGAAGAGCGCTTTCTGCGGGATAAACATGCTAAAGGTCGGATGGCTTATCACGCTACTCAGTTCTGCATTAAAGAGGCTGGTATCACGCCAAAAGATATTGATATTGTTGCTTTTCCGTATTCTGAGATAGATCTTAAGTCACCCGCTCGATGGCATTACGCAAAACGCTACTGGTATGCACCAGATCGTGGGTTGACCGCGCTCTTGAATGGTAATCGCCGTTATAAGCGTAACCACGATGCCGTGATGAAATTACTCGATGATCTCGGCATTGGTGCTGATCGCGTCAAATTTGTACCTGTTGAACATCACTTAGCGCATGCAAGTAGTGCTTATCACTTAAGTGGCTTTAAAGAAAAAACAGCTATTATTGGTATTGACGGTAAGGGTGAGTATGCCACAACCTTTTTGGGTTATGGTGAAGATGGCCAAATCCATAAAATCAAAGAATTTTATGACCCTGATTCTCTTGGAGGTATGTACGGTGCTTTGACCGAATTCCTCGGCTTTGAAATGTTAGACGGTGAGTTCAAAGTGATGGGTATGGCACCTTACGGTGATCCGACCCGATTCGACTTCTCACAATTGATCGAATTTGGCGATGGTGAATTTAAAGTTAATACTGAACTCGTCAATACTTTAGGCACACGACGTTACAAAAAAGACGGTAAAGGTTATTTTTTCAGTAAAAAGCTGTTGGAATGGCTCGGCCCAATGCGGGATGGGGATGAAATTGACGATCCTTACATCGATTATGCTGCCAGTATTCAGGATTTATTAGAAAAAACGGCATTACATCTTATCGATTATCACCTTGGCGATATCATTCGTGAAACAGGCAAAGTCTGTTTTGCAGGTGGTGTTGCACTAAATGTGAAGCTAAATCAGCGCATTATCGCGATGGATGGCGTGAAAGAGTTGTTCGTACAACCCGCTGCCAGTGATGCGGGTACCGCTATTGGTGCCGCTAGCTATGCCTCACAAATGGCCGGTATTGCTGTTGAAAAAATGGAGCATGTCTACCTTGGTCCTTCTTACACAACCGAAGAATGTATCTCTGCCTGTCATGCTCATGAGCAGGAGGTTAACTGGACCAAGCTAGATGATGTTTGTAGACAAACCGCAGAAATACTTAACCATGGTAATCCTGTTTCTTGGTTCCAAGGTAGAATGGAATTCGGTCCACGCGCATTGGGTAACCGTAGTATTCTCGGTAGCCCTAACCATTCTGGCGTTGCTGACCGCATTAATGCTCAAATTAAATACCGCGAGCGCTGGCGTCCCTTTTGTCCAAGTATGTTGGATACAGTTGCCCCTAGTATTTTACAAACAGATCACCCAAGTCCCTATATGACATTCACTTTTGATGTCGCTGAGGAATGGAAATCACGCATTCCTGAAGTTGTTCATGAAGATGGAACTGCACGGGCTCAAATTGTCACGGAAGCGACCAACCCACGTTATTACCAATTACTCCAAGAAATGGAAAGATTAAATGGTAATGGCGTCGTTTTGAACACCTCGTTAAACCGTCGTGGTGAGCCTATGGTCTGTAGCCCTACTGATGCTTTGAATATGTTTTTTGGCTCGGATTTAGAATACCTTGTTATGGAGGATATTTTAGTCTCAAAGGTTTAAAGTCAATTTTTTAGCTTACTGATTTCGGCCTGTAGTCGACCATTTTCTGGGTAATCTCTTTTTAATAGCGTAATAAACTTATTCCACTTGCGGGTCATTTTTATTTTGCCAAAAGCGCGGCAATGGCTTGCTATTGGAATAGCATCTGAGTTGCCGATGTTATCAATAATAACAGCCGTTCCCTTCTGCTCATTTTGCCTTTGATAAATGATATTTTTTGGCTTGATCGACATCGTTATTATATTTTGATTAAACAAATATGTTTTTAGTGCTTGTAGCGCCGTAATTAAGCCTTCAATATTCTGCTCTGTTAGCTCAGTAGACTCGAAATAGTATTCAAATGTTTTACCAACTTGACCATCTGTATCTCTGACTAAATCAAAGACGGCTCCAGGGCCCATTGAAGTTGGTTCTACACCATAAAACTGGGGTAGCATTTCCCAAGTGATTTGGCGTTTCTGTAAAAATTTATAGTACGCTTGCTCACGACGCGTTTCTTCTACTCCGCGTAAAACAACCACCTTAATACAACGGTCCGGATTATCTGGATGGACATAACACTCTCGGTGCAGCCCTTTACCTACCATTGCTTCCGGTTGAAGTTCAATCATCTTTATAGCCATTTGGATTCTGGCTCTGCCAACGCCATGTATCAGTCATCATATCATCTAGCGACTTTTCTGCTCTCCAGCCCATTTCCTCATTGGCTAATTGCGGATTGGCGAAATACTCAGGTACGTCCCCAGGACGCCTCTCAACTATCTCATAGTTAATTTTATCGCCGTAAACTTTTTCAAAAGCATTAATGACTTCTATTACACTACTACCACGGCCAGTACCCAAGTTATAGGTCAAACATTGCCCTTGTTTTGTTTCTGTTTCAGCTATTCTTTCCAGTGCTTTAACGTGCCCTTTTGCCAAATCTACAACATGAATGTAGTCCCTGACACCCGTTCCATCTACCGTAGGGTAATCACCACCAAAAACAGACAATTTTTCACGTTGACCGATCGCCACCTGTGCAATGTAAGGCATTAAATTATTTGGTATGCCATGGGGATCTTCACCGATTAACCCACTGTCATGTGCACCTATTGGATTAAAATAACGTAATAAAACAGCTTGCATATTAGATGCTAATGTAATGTCTCGAAGCATTTCCTCAACCATATATTTGGTTCTGCCGTATGGGTTCATCACACGTAATGGAAAATCTTCTGTTATTGGTACCGTATCAGGGTCACCATAGACTGTTGCTGAAGAGCTAAAGACCACTTTATTAACCGAGAATGATTGCATTACTTCAAATAGAATCATGCTCGCATCTAAATTATTTTGATAATACATCAATGGTTCAGCACATGATTCACCTACAGCTTTGAGACCTGCCATATGAATAACGGCATCAATCGGATGTTGATTAAATACCTCCGTTAATGCCGCTTTATCTCGTATATCTATTTGATAAAAAAAGGCTGTCTTTCCCGTAATTTCTTTCACGCGTTCCAGGGCTGTATCAACACTATTAGACAAATTATCTGCCACGATAACATCATAATCTGCTTGCAATAATTCGACGCAAATATGGCTACCGATATAGCCTGCTCCACCTGTTACTAGTACTGTTTTAATGGTTGTCTCCTGCTTTTCGTTTTTCTTCTACCATTGTCTCAATAATGGCAGCCACTTTCTGTGGCATGCTATACAAATCTTCTGATTCAGCATAATGCAATGCCTTCTTGGACCATTGCTGCAGTTTATCTTTATCTAACATACTGGCCAATTGGTGATTAAAGGCTTGTTGTTCAAAAGGCTCGGCTGATACTAAGCCCGTGTCAGACTTAATAATATGTCCAGCGTAACCACATGCACCCGATACAAACGCCGGTAAGCCAGCTACTATGGCTTCGAGTATCACCGTTCCAGTGTTTTCTTTCCTTGCAGGGTGTAAAAATAAATCTGTTCCAACTAGAAATTCTGGTACATCACTACGGCCACCAAAAAAAGTGACATTGTCTGCTACACCCAGTTGTCTTGCCTGACTTTCAAAAGCCGGGATAGTATCTTCGCCTAAGACAAATAACTTAGTTTTTTCACGCAATATAGATGATAAAGAGGCCAGACCAACAATGACCCTGTCAACACCTTTACGTTTAAAGCCACTACCTACCATCAATATTACTATGTCTTCATCGCTTAATTGAAATTGTGTTCTGAATTGTTGACGGCGGGTTTGCCAATCATCACTGCGCTTTCTATTCGGATCAATACCCGGAGGTAACATCACCAAACGATTATCAGGCGTATTGTAATGTTGCTTAAACTTATCCCGTTCTATATCAGAAATCATCAAACCAACCGTTTGGCTGTCAGGTCCAAAAACGGCTTTTTCATTTTGACGATAATATTTCACTCGACCACTAAATTGCATAACAGGATAATTGCACTGTTTTTTCACGCGATCGATGTAACACGGATCGGCAGCATAGTAGAGATCAAGACCCGGCATTTTATTGAAACCAATCACTAGGTCATAGTTACCTTTAGCTAAACGCGGCTTGATTTCTGCTACGTAATTGGCTACTTTACTGTGGTTGGTAAGGCCTTTCGGTTTAATCACTTCGACGTTAAAACCTTCTGGTATTTCACCTTCACATTGCATCACAAAGACATCAATCTCAGCCCCTTTGGCATAACACAGGCTTAAAATACGAACACAGTCTCTTGCTAAACCGCCAAAAGGAAACAATTTATATAGACACACAGCCAGCTTCATGATGATAAGCCCTGTCTTGAGACAAAACTGAGTTGCTTTGTCCATTCGCTGCCCTGCCAATTCTGTAGAAACCGGTTCTTATCCTCTGAAAAGGCTTTGTTAAAAGTATGGCGGCAATAGTGCGCGCCATTCATCGCGTCGAGATCAATTAATGAAATCTGACCCGACTCATCTAGTAAAAAATTACTGGCTTTTAGGTCACCATGACTTATTTGTTCATGTTCTAATATCGTAAACATCGCGTTGATTTGTGCTACTTCAGTCTCTATCGGCTCACGTTGTTCATAGACAGATGACAATTCTTCTGCTTGAGTATATTCAGTAATAAAATAAGCTTGATGACGTAAACCAAATTGCCTTTGTTCAATGAACCCCAGAGGCCTTGGGGTTGGCAAGCCGATAAATTCTAATAGGTTGGCATTTCGCCACGACACTGCAGCACGACTCGGCCGTAGACAACGGCGTAAAAAATGGCTTGTACTTTTCATATTGTAACGTTTTATAACAAGCTGCTGACCCTCAATCTCTACCTTAACAACTGTTGATGAATTTCCTTGTTTTAGAGATTGTCCGTCGGACATAATCTGTTCAATATTTTTTGTGAATGCATCTGTATCACCATTTAAAAACTCACTACGAAATGCTGACTGCTGAGAAAAATTAGCTTGATACCGTGTCATAGAACAGTTTCTAAATTGCTTTTTAAGGTAATTTCGTTTTCTTCTATCCCACGCTTTTTGGCAGTACTTAGCAAAAAACTTTTTCTCATGGTCGTTATACACACTTTGGCGTTGGCGATAGTATTGTTCAATATAAGGGGTTAATTCTGCCTGCTCTTCAGGTGTGAACTCAGACACGAGATGAGCCAAGTTTTGTAAACTCTTCTTCGGGCTTAAGCCTTGACCTACTTGTTGGGCTTTTATTGAACCTAGATCGATTAGATACAACTTGCCTTCAGCCAACAAAAAATTGTCGAGATGAATATCATTTTGATAAGCACCGTGAATATGTAATTTGGCAATCATCTCAAATAGCGCCGGAAGTTGAGCCTGTCTATCGGCTACAGACACTGATAACAATGTTTTAGCCTTATTAACATATTGATAGGCAATACTTAGGCACCCTTGCTGGTTACCGGCTGCAAATAACATTTTCGGTACGTTAACACCGGCTTGTTTGGCAATACGGTGGCCATCATATTCTCGATCTATTTCTCGCCGGCCTTTTTGCTGCATTGAAAATAGCTTAATCAACGCATGATGTTGTTCAGACTGCGCTTCAACCACTAACCGCTTTTTTGGTAATAAACGTAGTACTTTATTACAAGTATAAGATTGTCCAGCCAATTCCATTGTGAATGGCAGTTGCAATTTTTTACCTTTTAAAAAATTTCTAATTGGGTTCAAACTTTCAATCACAACGGCATTATCAGAGTTACGCAATGTCAATGCGCGATGTCTGACCTTAGACCAGAATAAATTCCGAGGTGACAATGCCTCTCTTAATGATTTACCTGTATAGATCTTGATAAAGCGTAGTAAATCACGTTGTGTTATCGGTACATCCATCGCTGAAAAATAGAGGCTGCCAATATCTTTCACCAACCAGCGTTCTTTAACGGGTTTGCCTTCATTGATTAACGCGCGATGCAAATCAATAAGATGTAGCGGTGTCTCAGGTGTAAACGTATTATGTTCGGCAAAGCGTTTGTCCAATAAGAAATGAACCAAATAAAAATCGCGGTGGTTCATGCCATTTTCATGCATGTCTTTGCTGATCGTGGCTAATTTTTCGATTAGAGCTTTTTTTGTCGCAAAGGTCGGTGGCCTTTGATGCCACTGTTCTCCCAAGCGCTCTAAGTCCATGGTATCGTTTAAATCGTCGGTAATAACAAATGATTGCTTGTTCGCTGGGTTTAAACCACGTTCTCCATAGCCTGCTAACGACATGGTTTCGATGCCATGTTTTTCTAGAAACTTAACTGCTTGCCATTCATTTTTAGCACTGATAATTGGCGCTCGTAACTGTAAAATATTTTTAATGATTTCCAGCCAACCAATGCCCTTGTGATATTTTAAGAAATAACTTTTATCTGCTAGTTGAAAACGTAGTGTTCTTCTGCCTTCTTTATGGCGAAAGACCGCACCTTCAAGCTGTTCTACTGTTGTAAAAACATCCTGCCCACGCCAGTGTTTGCCCAGTTCTAACCTAAGGTAAATATCGGATAACGCCATGGTTCTCTATAAAATCTCTACTATTTGAAAATTGATAGTGCGGACCTGCATATAATATATAATGTATAAAACAAAATAATACCATCTGATCAGCATAAAGAGGTAAACCGTGTCATTTAAAGCTACTGTTATTCGCCACCAAGCAATGGTCGACGGCTTATTTTCCCTAGAGCCTCAAATTGACACGCTTATTAAACATGTTGCCAGTGCATTAGCCAACGGCAATAAAGTCTTATTTTTTGGTA
>Ga0228630_1000896_pt1 | contig 12332 bp, 10 predicted proteins | sample 37DmetaG_FD_183038 | JGI IMG/M metagenome (GOLD analysis project Ga0228630, IMG submission 183038) | Seawater microbial communities from Monterey Bay, California, United States - 37D | ecosystem: Environmental > Aquatic > Marine > Coastal | place: USA: California | collected 2016-10-25 | reverse complement strand
ATCGGTTGGCACCTGCGCCAGCAAACCACTCTCACCCAAAAACGTACTCGCGACATGCTTACCTGCGGGCAACATACTGATGATCACGTCGGCCTCCGACACGGCATCCAGCGCTGATGTGGCGACTGAAGCACCCTCGGCGGCGAGCGCCGCACACGCCTCTGGAACCAAATCGAAAACAGCGAGTGTGTGCCCTGCCGCAATCAGGTTTTTAGCCATAGGGCCACCCATATTGCCGAGCCCTAAAAATGCGATTTGCGCCATGATTTACTCCGGTAATCCCAGCGCTGGCATATCTGCAGGCGCCACAAAAAAAGTATCGACCACGTCATCAGGCACTGACAGTAGGTTGGGGTAGGTCCAAACGGGGTTGCGATCTTTGTCCACCAATAGTGCACGGACGCCCTCAGCAAACTCTGGGTGGCGCATGATATTGCAGCCCAAAATGAGTTCTGACTCAAAGACCTCACGCAAGCCGGCGTCTTGGCTCTGATTGAGCTGCTTAAAGATCCAGGCGGCGGCCAGCGGAGAGCCTTGCAATAACCCGTTTTGGGCCTTCGATAACCACGTGTCGTCACCTGCCCAAGCCGCTACTCGTTCATGAATCTCGATCAGATCGCTACCCGACATCCACGCATTAATGGTCTCCAGATGCGGTTCTATCTGCGCCTCCGGTAGCGCGCCACTCGACGTCATGTCGCTCAAGAGTGCTGCAACGAGATCCTGATTGTGCTCGTCACTCGCACTCCAATCTTGCTCAGTCAGGCGACTTAACAACGCTGGCTTCTGCTCGTTAGATAGAAAGTGACTGCCCAAACCGCAAAAGAGCGCGTCCGCCGCATTAATGTGAGACGACGTGAGTGCGAGAAATCGACCGATATGCCCTTGCATCTGGTTAAGGAACCAACTGCCTCCCACATCGGGGAACAACGCAATGGTGATTTCCGGCATACCGATGCGCGTGCGCTCACTCACAATGCGGTAACGACACCCAGCGAGAATCCCGAGGCCCCCGCCCATGACCACACCATGCCCCCAACAAATGAGAGGCTTGGCATAAGTGTGGAGCAGATAATTCATGCGGTACTCGCGAGCAAAGAAATGCTCAGCATAATCACAGGGGCCGCCCGGCGTTTCCAAAGAGGAATTACGGAGCGCCTGAACATCTCCACCTGCGCAAAAAGCCTTCTCTCCCGCGCCATCAATTAGCACTGCCACAACCTGCTCATTGGCGGCCCAATGCGCTAATTGATCACTAATGATATCGACCATTTCACGGGTCAACGAGTTCAGCGTTTTCTCTACATTGAGCGTCAGCTGGCCAATCACCCATTCGCCAGACGAATGCTCCGTGACAATGACACTGTCTGTCATTGGTTTTTCCATTCAGGCTCACGCTTCTCAAGAAACGCGTTGGTGCCCTCACGCTGATCTTCAGTTGAGAACAGGGCCACAAATTCGTCACGCTCAGCCGCCAGTCCGTCGGCAATCGCCACATTGCGTGCAGAGTGGATCAGCCGTTTACACGCGGCGACTGAGGTGGGCGATTGATTCCCGACTTTTGACGCCAATGCAGTTGCCGCAGCCAGGGACTCACCTGACGCAACCACCTCTTCAACCAAACCCAAGGTGCGTGCCTGCTCAGCGCCAATCCGCTCACCACACAAAATCATGCGCTTCGCCCAGCCCTCACCGACTAACTGAGTCAGTCGTTGTGTCCCACCCGCACAGGGCAACAAACCCACTCGTGCCTCCGGTAGCGCTAACGCTGCCTGCTCCTCTGCAATGCGAATATCACAGGCCAATGCGACCTCAAGCCCGCCCCCCATCGCAAAGCCATTGATTGCTGCAATCGAAACCCCTCGGAAGTCTGCAAGCGTCTCAAACGCTTCGCCAAAGGCCTCACCAACGGCGCGCGCCACATCGGCATCACCAGACGCAAACTGATTCAAGTCCGCCCCGGCAGAAAAGAACTTCTGGCCCGCTCCGGTCAGCACTAACGCGTAGACGGTGGGCTCGCCATTGAGTGTTTCTATGACTTGGCGCAAGGCAGGCAAGCTCTCACGGTCCCAAGTATTAGCGCCGGGGTTATCAATGACGATCGTTGCGATATTGCCTTCGATCGACACTTTGATTTTTTCTGATGGACTGATGCTCATTGAATAACCTCCAGTGCGCCGTCCATCAGTAACTTTCGACCGACAATCACGCGCATAATTTCATTGGTACCTTCGAGTATTTGATGCACCCTCGTATCGCGCACATAGCGCTCAAGTGGGTACTCCTTGATGTAACCATAACCACCCAACAACTGCAGGGCATTGTTGCAGATCGAGAACCCCGCGTCGGTAGCAAAGCGTTTGGCCATGGCACAGTAAGTGGTTGCTTGGGGATCTTTATTATCCAGCTTACTGGCGGCCAATCGAATCATCTGTCGGCTCGCCACCAGATCCGTCAGCATATCTGCCAGCTGAAATTGCGTATGCTGAAATTCGGCAATAGCCGTGTCGAACTGCTTACGCTCTTTGACATACGCCGTCGCATCCGCAATAGCGCGCTGCGCAGTGCCGACCGAACACGTTGCAATGTTTATGCGGCCGCCGTCTAGCCCCTCCATCGCGATAGCAAACCCCTGACCCTCTTCGCCAAGACGATGGCTCATTGGCACCCGCACGTTATCAAAAGTCACCATTCTGGTGGGTTGCGCATTCCAACCCATCTTGTGCTCTTTTTTGCCGTACTGAACCCCTTCGGCATCCGCAGGAATCAATAAGGCGGTAACGCCTTTTGGCCCCGCGTCGCCTGTCCGGGTCATCACGACGAGTACATCCGTTTCACCGGCACCAGAAATAAAGACCTTGCTGCCGTTTACCACATAACCGTCGCCGTCTTGCTGCGCGCTGGTACGCAGACTTCCTGCATCTGAACCCGCACCCGGCTCCGTAAGGCAGTAAGACGCCAGTTGTTCCCCCATCACCAAGCCGGGACACCAAGCCTCTACCGCAGATTCCTGACAATACTTACCAATCATGGCAGTGGCCATATTGTGAATGGTCAAAAAAGCTGCTGTCGTGGTACAGCCTTTTGCGAGCTCTTCGACAATGAGGCTGGCATCGAGTCTCCCCATGCCCAAACCGCCTGCAGATTCTGGGGTATACATGCCCATAAACCCCAGCTCACCAGCAGCCCGCAAGGTATCCTTGGGGAATATGGATTCGGCATCCCATTGCGCTGCATGCGGCGAAAGCGCTTTATCTGAGAACGCCTTAGCACTGGCGATATAAGCCTGTTGCTCATCGTTCAGTTCAAAATTCACTGCAGACTCTCCACTTATTGTCTCAATTCGACGAATGGGCCCGGGTCACCCAGTCATCAGATCACATACGCACTAAAATCCACCCAGAACGCCGTAGTATAAACCCTTCATTCGCAAACCCTATGCCGCGATAGCGTGTAAATCGCCCTCTTGGCGCGCCCCAAGACCGACTTTTCCACATCATGCCTGCTGGCGTGCGACGGCGGTGCAGTTTACCCTATCGCCTCTCAATTTTTTTGCTATCAAGGTAGGACCAACCATGTCTCAGGACAGCGATAATCCACAGGCTTTCATTTCAGATTTGGTGGCGCGCTCGCGGGCAGCGCAAAAACAGATCGAGCACTACTCTCAGGAGCAAGTTGATGCCTTAATTCGCGCCATGGTGTGGTCTGTTGCCAGGCCGGGGGTCGCCGAGGAGATTGCTCAATTTGCAATCGACGAAACCCAGCTAGGAAATTACGACGGTAAGTTTCTCAAAATTCAGCGCAAAACCCGCGCCACACTGCTCGATATCATTGATGACAAGTCGGTTGGCGTCATTGAGGAATATCCAGAACGCAATATCAGAGTGCTGGCGAAGCCACTCGGTGTCATTGGCGCGCTCGCGCCCTCCACCAATCCTGAGGCGACGCCTGTCATCAAGGGCATTCACGCCGTTAAAGGGCGCAATTCAATCATTGTTGCACCACACCCAAGAGCCAAACTTACCAATAAAAAGATCTGTGATCTGATGCGTGCAGCGATCAAAAAGATGGGGGCACCTGAGGATTTAGTTATTGGTATCGAAACACCCAGCCTCGAAACGACCAATGAGTTGATGCGACAGTGTGATCTGGTGCTGGCAACGGGCGGCGGCGCCATGGTTAACGCTGCGTACTCCAGCGGCACGCCAGCACTCGGTGTCGGCGTCGGTAACGCCGTGATTACTGTTGATGACACGGCCGACCTAGATGCCGCGGCAGAAAAAATCCGAATCTCAAAAACCCTCGACCTCGCTGCCTCCTGCTCCTCAGACAACTCAGTGGTTCTCCTCGATGGTATTTACGACGCCATGCTGGATAAGCTGAGGGCAGAGGGGGGGTATGTTTGTAATGTGGAAGAGAAAACAGCACTTCGCAATACACTTTGGGACGATGAGCTGCATATTAATACGGCGATGGTCGCGCAGCCCCCAGAAAAAATAGCGCAAATGGCGGGTCTGACTATCCCAGAGGGGGTCCAGTTTTTTATTGTGCTGGAGGACGGCTACGGACCAGAGCATCCCTTTTCTGGAGAGAAATTATCGGTGATTATGGCGCTGTATCGCGCGCGCGATATCGACCATGCGATCGAGTTAACGCGTCATATTCAGGCCTATCAGGGGCAGGGTCACTCATGCGGTATTTATTCGAATAACGATCACAATATTATGAAAGTGGCCGAGAATACCTACACGTCACGCGTAATGGTCAATCAGCCCCAATCGGCCTCCAATAGCGGAAACGTATGGAATGGCATGCGACAAACGTTTTCGCTCGGTTGCGGGTCTTGGGGTGGCAATGGCACCAACAACAATATTTCTTGGCGTGATCTCATTAACGAGACCTGGGTATCCTTGCCGCTCGCAGAACCCAAGGTGATCCCATCGGATGAGGAGCTGTTCGGCGACGTCATTGGCCAACTGGGTTAACCAACTCCACAACAGACGATCGCTGGGGCAAGAGGTATGAGTGACGAGAGTGACTTTGACATCATGGACCCAGCGGTGCAGCAATGCCCCTATGAGGGGTACAAGCAGCTCCGTCGCACCGCGCCACTCTACCAGTTGCCCTCGACGGGTTTCCATTTAGTCACTCAGTACGACCTAGCGAGAGAGATCATCAGGGCGCCCGATGCGTTTCCCAGCAGCGTTAGCCCGATGGCGCTATCAGACGACGGTATTGCCCCCGAGATCCTCTCTATCTATGAGTCTGAGGGCTGGTTACCGCTCGCCTCATGCTCAACGTCGGATCCGCCTTATCACAGCCGTGTTCGAGGCTTTTTAGAAAAGCTCTTCACGGCCGAGCGGGTTCGGGCAGCCACTCCCATGATCGATAAGATTGCTGAGACCTTGCTCGATGAACTCGAAGGGCAGACCGAGGTCGAATTTGTTCGTGCGTTTGCCCACCCATTACCGATGATGGTAATTGCCGACTTATTGGGTGTCCCTCAATCTGATATCGGTCAGTTTAAAATCTGGTCTGATGCCATTGTCGAACCATTCAGCATGATGGCCTCACGAGAGCGCCGCATTGAGTGCGCGCAGCTCGTGGTGCAAATGCAGGCGTACTTTGCCGATATGGTGGCAGAACGAAAACGACAGCCCAGAGACGACCTCATCAGCGACGCCATCGCTTATCGAGATAGCGATGACGTCGCTTTTACGATGCAAGAGTTGATGACCATCATCACGATCGATCTATTGGCATCGGGCAACGAAACCACGACCGCTGCGATTGGCTCAGGTATGAAGCTATTGATTGAAGATTCGTCAGCACTGGCCGAGATCGTTGCCGAACCTGCGTTAATCCCTCGTCTAGCAGAGGAAATTTTAAGGCTCGAGTCGCCCGCGCAAGGGATGTTTCGGCGATGTGCGAAGGACAGCATGCTCCAGGGCGTGTCCCTCGCCGAGGGCGAACTACTGAATATTCGCTTTGGAGCAGCGAATCGAGATGAACAGCAGTTTGCTAACCCAGACCAAATTGATCTTCATCGACCCAAACCCGGCGGCCATCTTGCCTTTGGTATGGGTCGACATGTCTGCGTAGGGGCGGCACTCGCTCGACAAGAAATTATCAGTGCCTTTCGAGCAATCACACAGCGCTATGACCAGTTTTGGCTGACGCCGGGTTGTGACGAACCGTGTTATCAACCGAGCTTATTTGGCCGCAACTTACTCACGCTGCCGATCAGATGGTCGCCTCGAAAATAAAAGCCCTCATGACAGCAAGTCGCCGGGAAAATGCTCGTCGACGAAACGTTGGGACCAAATTCACACACGATATCGGGCGTAAACACCCCTCTCAGACGCTCGCAATACCTAGGGTGTAGGTAGTGGGAATAGCACAACGTTAGGTTACGGATCGCGTCCTCGTCTAACCGCTGACGAAGCCGCCGATACTCATCAGTGGTGAAAGCATTATCGAATCCGTTCTGCTCAACCATATGGTGTTGCTCCATGGTTTTGTTGGCCTCTTAAGTTCTGCAAGTTATTCAGGGTCATCCCGGCGAAAGTCACTTAGAATACGAGCCTACCCATTCAGCAAAATACTTGAGGAATGACGATGAGCCGAATCAGTTTTGTTCCCGTTGCAGATTGGCCAGAAGCGCTGCGAAATTTTAGCGGCGCCGAGGATGCTCGTGACATTGAGCTCGGCATCACGAGAATGCTGGCACACGCGCCCGCCGCCGCCATGGGCCCCCTTCAGTTTGGCGCCGCATTAGTCAGTAACCGCACACTACCGGAACGCCTGATAGAACTGTTACGACTGCGTATCGCTTTCCACAATCAGTGCCGCAGCTGCATGGCGATTCGCTATCAACGTGCTGCGGCAGACGTCTCTGAGGCAGACGTGTGTAGCCTAGAGAGGCCATCCGAAGCTGATCAGCTCAATGATCAAGAGCGACTCGCGATCGAATTGGGCGACCGATTCGCTTGTGACCACCTCTCCATTGATGATGCTTTCTTTACCGAGCTCAAGGTTGAATTCACAGAGGCTGAGGTCATGGAACTACTCATGCATTGTGCGCTCTATGTCGGGGTAGGCCGATTGGCCGCCGTACTGGATATGACGGAAGAGCTGCCCGCTGGATTCGCACAGCCTTTTGGATCGGACCATATTGTCAGTCCTTCGTCTGATGCACCCGTGCTGGTTCGATAGGAACCTCCGCACCGCCGTAATACAAAAACAAGGCGCTAATCATGCACGCAGAAATTAAATCGAGACGAGCCCTACCATTCTGGCTGTCAGTATTACTCACCGCTTGCTTTGCCCAGCACGCCCTGTCGGAGCCCTCGGCCGGCTGGGCACTACCCGGGGGAGGACAGGGAGGCGGTCACTTCAGTACCGCAACCCAAATCACACCCGATAACGTCTCCGATTTGACCATTGCTTGGGTACATCGGTCGGGCGATTATAGCGAGGGCGACAATTTCATCGATGGTTTATCGGGCACGAAACCCTTGCAATCTTCATGGCAAGCCACGCCTATCCTGATTGAAGATCAATTGGTGATCTGCACCCCCTTTAATCGCATTATCGCGGTCGATGCTTCGACCGGTGAAGAGCGTTGGTCCTTCACGCCTGATATTGATGTCGCGAGCTTTGGTATGCCTCGCTGTCGTGGTGTGACCCAGTGGCAAGACCCCCGCAAGACTGAGGACGAGATGTGCCACACCGTGGTCATCGCCCCTCTCATGGACGCTCGGATTGTCGGCCTAGATGCCGAGACAGGTGAGCGCTGCATGTTTGGTAGCAAGCAAAATCTCGATCTCAGCGTGGGATTAGGCCCCTATGAAGTCGGGTTCTACATGCTCAACACCCCCCCCGTCATCGTCAACAATACCCTGATCACAGGTGGGTCAGTTGCTGACAACATCACCACCAAAGTGCCCAGTGGGGTGATTCGATCTTACGACCTCCTCAGCGGGGCGTTACTCTGGGCTTGGGAGCCACTCGGTGATCCCACGGCAAAACCCACCACGCCAGATGACCAGATTAACGCCGCCGTTGAACCGGTACCGACCTCGATCGATCAGAGTCCGACCGATTCCCCGGATCCAGCATTCCAGCGAGGGACGACCAATTCTTGGTCCTTTCTCTCTGTCGACCCAGACTTAGGCTTGGTTTACGTGCCCACTGGCAACACCTCACCCGATTATTACGGCGGACAACGAGACGGGCTCGATTTTTACTCCAGCTCCGTGGTGGCATTGCACATCGACAGCGGCGATGTCGCCTGGCATTTTCAGACTGTGCATCACGACATTTGGGATTTTGACGTTCCCTCTCAACCCACGTTTTTCGATTGGGAGCGAGATGGCGAACCGGTTCTTGGGCTCGCTCAAACGACCAAGCAAGGCTATGTCTTTTTACTCGACCGGAAGACAGGAGAACCCCTCTTTCCTGTCGTGGAAACAGCAGTCCCACAAGGCGCTGTTGCGGGAGACTTCACGGCGCCCACGCAGCCGATCCCGAGCAAGCCCCGTTCCCTGTTTGAGTTGCCGGGCGAAAACAAACTCCTCTGGGGGCTGACGCCTTGGGATAAAGGCGCTTGCGCAAACACACTCGAAGACATCCGTTACGAAGGCCCTTTCACGCCACCGACAACCGAGGGTGCTTTGCACATGCCCAGCGCGTTTGGCGGCCAAAACTGGGGGGGACCCGCCATCGATTCGGTGAGAGGCAAACTGATCGTCAATACGCTGCACATGGGGACGATCTTGCAGTTATTACCTCGAGAGGAATGCGGACCCGACACGGGGCCAGACCCGGTCGCACCCGGGCCCTTTATCTTGGAGCCAGGTGAAGGCACTCCCTACTGCAACCGCCGCTGGCTCGGATTCGTCTCTCCCCTTGGTGTGCCCTGCACCCCTCCACCTTGGGGTACCCTCGCCTCCATCGACCTTCAAACTGGCGATGTTGATTGGCAGGTCCCCCTCGGCACCACACGAGACATGGCACCGTTCCCGTTTTGGTTCATCAAAGGATCACCGAATCTGGGCGGGCCGGTCGTGACAGCGAGCGGCCTCACTTTTATTGGTGCCACCTCAGATCACTACTTGCGAGCATTCGACACCCAAACCGGTGACGAATTATGGAAAGGTCGCCTGCCTACTTCAGGCCATGGATTGCCCATTACTTACCAGCTACACCAAGACAGCGCACAATATGTCGTGATCGCAGCGGGCGGCCATGCAGCATTGGGAACGCCTCCCGGGGATCATTTGATCGCTTTTAAATTGCCCAACAAAAAATAGAGGACAGGCTATGAGTGCGGGGATCACCACCACACCAGAGGGCGATCTGCTGGCCAATATCCATGAACTTGAGTGGTTAGATGTCGGCGGTGGTACACAGTTTAAAATTCTTAGGCTGTGTGAAAAAACAGGGCAGTGGGCATTGTATGTCCACATGGAACCTGGCGCTCGCTTTCAGGCTCATCGCCATGAGGGCACCGGCCAGTTTTTCATTATGAAAGGCGAGTTAATTTACGACGTGGGCACCGCTGCGCAGGGTACCTATGGCTTTGAGCCTCTCTTTGCAGAACATCGAGACGCGCACTGCGTTGTCGAGACTGAAATGCTTTTTCTGGGAGAAGGCGCGGTGACCTATTTCACCCCAGAGGGTGAAATCGACTATGTTTTCAACGCCATGACGCTCAAGGCCGCGCAAGCGGGTGATGGACAACTCGATATCGGCCCTGAGGATTAAGCGCGCGTTACGACGGCGTCTTCTGCAGCCACTGGGCAGTAGCGCCTAAAAAGGTCGCCGCCTGAGCGCCATTGATCACGCGGTGGTCGCTACCCAATGTCAGCGTCATGATTGACTGCGCGACCACGGCCCCTTGAGCGTCAAAAGCCGGTACTCGTCGGATTGCGCCGACTGATAGCACCATCACTTGAGGGGGCGTCACCATCGCAGTGAACGCACTGACGCCATACATGCCCAGATTGCTGATTGTTATCGCAGCGGGAGCGGCATCCTCTGCTCGTATCTGGCCGGCCCGTGTGCGCCCAATCAGATCGCGAGTCTGAGCCACCAATTCGGAAAAAGGCGTTTCAACCGTTGTCTGCACTACCGGTGCGAACACCACGTGATTCTCAGTAGCGACGGCCAAGCCCACCGGCTGACCAGTTATCGAGGTAATCCGTTCGCCGTCAAAGGTTTTGTTGAGCTCGGGCTGACCTAACAGCGCATGCTGCACTGCCACAATGACAAGATCGTTGATCGTACCCGCCGCGTCTTGGGGATCCTTGGCAAGCGACGACATGGCAGCGCCCACATCCACATCGAGTGAAACATGGTAGAGGGGCACTGTGGATTGCGCGTTAGAGAGCTTTCGCGCGACAGTCGCTTGTTGCGCAGACAGCGGTTTACTCGGCACCGCTTCTGATGTCGCGCTGGAATCTGAGAGTGCCCGGTCGACATCTTCTTTGACAATCCGACCACCAGGTCCGGTCCCAGCCACTTGCTCCGCACTGAGGCCCGCGCTCTCGAGCTTTCGACGCAATGCCGGGGAGATTTTCACAGTGGAACCGGACGACGCCACCGAGGTCGCGGGGACAGCCGCCGCATCAGGCTCTCCAACAGCTGTTTCAGCAACGGCGGCACCTTGTGCAGCCACGAAGGCATCTACTGCCGCCTCAGGCACTAACTCTGGCGCAATAACACCAATCAGTTGTCCTACCGGCAATTCCGCGCCGATCTCAGCCAAGATCCGTACCAGAGTGCCGGAAGTTCGAGCCTCAAAGCTGTTGACGATTTTGTCCGTTTCGATATCGACAATTTCCTCACCCGCCGCGACGGTATCACCCACCTTTTTATGCCAGGCAACGATCGTACCGTGAGTCATCTCAATGCCCCACTTGGGTATCGTCACGGCGTCCAAGCGCTCACTCATTGTGTGACCCTTTTGCTAACGCGGGGGCAGGCGGTATGGAAAAGACCATTAAGGCATTGCCCGGCATGCGTGCCCCAAACTGATAGCCTGAATTCACCAGCACGTGCCCTTCATAAAGCACCGGCCCATCAGATTCGATAGAGCCACCGAGGGCCATATCGCCTGACACCGACTCAAAATCACCAAAGGTATCAAAAGACCAAATGATCTCCCCCGAGCCGCTATCGTAAACGTTGAGGTTCCCGTCTAGGCTTCCCGCAAAAACCAAATCGTCTGTACTGGTGATAGCAGCAGACATGCCTTGGTCGCAGATGGGAACCGGTGACTTGCCCTCGCAGTCAACTACGCTTGGCGTGTACCACTTTCGATCACCCGAGGTCGGATCGAGGGCATGGATCCCCGGAGAGACCTCTCCCGTGAACCGTCCTGTGATGGTGGTGTCTGCAATGGGCACGAAGAGTGAGTCTGTATCAGCGGACATACCCCAATGAACACCCCCGAGAAAGCCGCCTCGACCCACCTTGTTGTGCCATAACACGGCACCGTCCTTATCAGGATCCAGCGCGTAAACGTCACCGCTTTTCTGGCCCACGAGTAAATAATCGCGATTGCCGTCCGACCACAAAATAGTGGACGCGCCGATATCGAGGTCAGGGCCGTCTTCCTCAGGGCAGTTGGCCGCCTCTCCGATGAAGCACGCCATATTCCAGGCATCCCCGCCCAAAAGCTGCTTCGCCCACTGCCGCTCACCGGTCTCCAAAGAAAATGCCACGACGGCGTCGCTCGTATCCGCCGCAGGCGAGGTATAACCCTCTCCAGTACCGACGTAGAGGACCCCGCGGTCGGCATCAATCGTTGGGCTATTCCAGACCGGCGCGCCGGCAGGGCCTTTGCGAGGCGCGCCAAAAGGATTCTTCTCACTCGTTTCTGCGGCAGGTTCGTCAATAACATGATTGCGCCACTGAAGTTCACCCGAAGCCGCATCTACGGCCACCACGCCCCCCTGAAAAGTGCAGCAGGCGTATCCCGGATCAGCGGCGGTGGCCCATTCCGAGGAAGAAATCGGCACGTAGAGCTTTTCCTCGTGCAATTTTGGGGAGCCTGTGATGGTGGCATCAGGGTGATCGCCCACCGCCGTGCGCCAGATCAGCGACCCATCCAGCGCGTCTACCGCATGAACGGTCGCGCTAAAATCACCCATGTAGAGCACAGGATTCGCTCCGCCGGGTACATGACCCAACGACAGGCTGCTTCTGACCTCGGCACCAGCCGAGTAAGTCCAGTGGGCACAACCCGTCTCGAGATCAAGGGCATAAATGTCGCCCGACTGGGAGCCGACAAAGACCACGCCATCGTGAACCAGAGGCTGCGAGCG
>Ga0228630_1000865_pt1 | contig 12554 bp, 8 predicted proteins | sample 37DmetaG_FD_183038 | JGI IMG/M metagenome (GOLD analysis project Ga0228630, IMG submission 183038) | Seawater microbial communities from Monterey Bay, California, United States - 37D | ecosystem: Environmental > Aquatic > Marine > Coastal | place: USA: California | collected 2016-10-25 | reverse complement strand
TTGGGCCGAAAAAACAGAGGCTAAGTCTGGCGACTTGATATGTGTCCTCTCTGGCCAAACTAGTAAAGTACGCGCACAGTTAAGCGCTCTACGTATGGAGTTAGCAGAACGACTAGGTTTAAGAAATCCAAAAGAATTTGCTCCACTCTGGGTTACCGATTTTCCACTTCTGGAGTGGGACGAAGATACACAACGCTATCATGCAATGCATCATCCGTTTACAGCACCTAAACCAGAGGATATCAAATTGTTAGATACAGACCCTGGAACTGTGAAAGCTAATGCATATGATTTGGTTCTGAATGGAAACGAAATCGGAGGTGGATCAATCCGAATTCACGATAAAGAAACACAAGCTTTGATGTTTAATCACCTTGGGTTTACAGAAGAAGAAGCCAAAGCACAATTTGGCTTCTTGATGAATGCATTCGAGTATGGTGCCCCACCACATGGTGGTATTGCTTTTGGGCTAGACCGACTGGTTGCTATTTTAGGCGGTCAAGAAACGATTCGCGACTTTATTGCATTCCCGAAAAATAATTCGGGAAGAGATGTCATGATTGATGCCCCAGCGCCAATTGCAAATGATCAGTTGGATGAATTAGGGTTAAAAACTAAATAATCCACTACATTGATGAAGTATTTAATTTGGATTCTTTTTATAGCCTCTGTAGGAAGTATTTTTTTGGGGTTTGCAATTCCCGATTCTGATACTACAGATGCTTTGAAGAAAGCCAACGAAATTGCAGTTTCGGAAAAACTTATTGGATTTGGAATCGTTGGGCTTTTTGTGCTTGTATTCCCTTTATTTTCGTATTACCGCTGGAAAGACAAAAAGGCTTCTGATTATATGCTCAATAAAGAAAATATCGAGAAAATGAGGGCCTACAACAATAAGAAGGAGTAACTAATTCAAATTCCTTTTCTCAATAAAAAAGCGCTTCAACAATTCTGAAGACTCGTCTGCTAACACACCGCCTTGAATTTTTGTTTTTGGGTGTAATGTGGTTCCCATAGTTAAGAACCCCCGCTCTTGATCCTTTGCACCAAATACGACTCTGGAAATTTGACTCCAATACAATGCTCCAGCACACATTTGGCAGGGTTCTAAGGTGACATATAATGTACAATCGTGTAGAAACTTCCCTCCTAAATAATTGGAAGCAGCAGTAATAGCTTGCATTTCGGCATGAGCGGTAACATCGTTTAATAGCTCTGTCAAATTATGTGCCCTGGCAATAATTTGTTGGTCCACAACGACCACAGCACCTACAGGGACCTCACCTTGATCAAAAGCCAAATGGGCTTCAACCAATGCCTTTTTCATAAAATACGCATCATCAAATTCTATATTCATATACCAAAAATACGATTTCAAACGTGTATTTTTGTACTGTGCAAAAAAAATTAATTGAACATATTCAACATCCAAAAGATTTACGCAATCTTGATGCAGAATCATTGAAATCTGTTGCTCAAGAATTGCGCGAAATGATTATCAAAATTGTCGCCAGTAAAGAAGGTCATTTGGGAGCAAGCTTGGGGGTTGTTGAGCTCACCATAGCATTGCATTACGTCTTCAATACACCAAATGATTTACTGATTTGGGATGTTGGCCATCAGGCTTATGGACATAAAATATTAACAGGAAGAAAAGAAAAATTTGAAACCAATCGGCAATTGGGAGGGCTAAGTGGATTCCCTAAACGCAGTGAAAGTACCTTTGATGCCTTTGGCACAGGGCATGCATCCACATCTATATCTGCAGCACTGGGGATGGCTATTGCAAGTCAGCTCAAAGGGCTTGAAAAACACCACATCGCCGTTATTGGTGATGCTTCTATAGCGAGCGGAATGGCTTTCGAGGGGCTAAATCATGCAGGAGTTACTAATGCTAATTTATTGGTTATTTTAAATGATAATGCAATTGGTATTGATCCAAGTGTAGGGGCGCTTAAGCAGTATTTGACAAACGTTAAAAAAGGAAAACAAAAAGAAGATAATATTTTTGAAGCGCTAAATTTTGAATACTCTGGCCCTATTGACGGGCACAATCTTGATGCTTTAGTGTCAGAGTTAGAACGCCTAAAAACGATTGAAGGGCCTAAATTTTTGCACGTAATTACAACAAAAGGCAAAGGGCTAAAACAAGCCGAAGAAAATCAAGTCACTTATCATGCACCCGGAAAATTTAATGCCGAAACAGGTGATTTACTTCCTTCAAAGAACACCAAAGAACCTGATAAATTTCAAGATGTATTCGGAAAAACACTTGTAGCATTGGCCGAAAAAAATGAAAATATCATTGGTATTACCCCGGCTATGCCTACTGGAAGTTCTTTAAAATTTTTGATGGAAGCGTTCCCAAATCGCGCATTTGATGTGGGAATAGCAGAACAACATGCCGTAACCTTAGCTGCAGGAATGGCTACGCAAGGACTAATTCCTTTTTGCGCAATTTACTCTACCTTTTTACAACGGGCCTATGACCAAGTCATTCATGATGTCGCATTACAAAATTTGCCCGTAATTTTTTGTTTGGACCGTGCAGGACTTGTTGGCCAAGATGGTGCTACACATCACGGGGTGTTTGACATCGCCTATTTAAGATGCGTTCCAAATCTTATTGTAGCAGCGCCAAGAAATGAAATTGAATTGCGCAACATCATGTACACTGCGCAAATGGGGCTGGAAAATCCTATCGCTATTCGATATCCAAGAGGACGCGGAACACTTTTGGATTGGAAAAAAGACTTTGAGTCTATCCCCATTGGAAAGGGCGTTCAATTAAAAAAAGGTAAAAATACAGCCGTTTTAAGTATAGGTGCCATGGCCAATAATGTCCATGAAGCCATAAAAGGTTTGCCGTTTGCGCATTATGACATGCGGTTTGTAAAACCACTGGATGACGCTTTACTGAACCAAATTTTTGAAGCCTACACCACTATTATCACTGTAGAAAATGGAACAACTGTTGGCGGATTTGGAAGTGCTGTTTTAGAATTTGCTGCAGCAAACGGATACACAAACAAGATCAAAATAAAAGGAGTACCTGATGCATTTATTGAGCACGGTACTACTAAAGAGTTAGAGCAACAAATAGGATTGGATGTCAATGGGCTAAGAGAGTTTTTTGTAAAATCCTAAAAGCTTAGCCCTTTTAATTTCTTATAGGTCAATACCGCATTACTATCTGAATATGATGCCACTACAGAACATACCCCCATCAAACGATTGTACAAATTCTGATGCTGAAGTTCCATGTCTTTAGGAAGTAATTTGATTAAAAGTTTGTCGTAACTACTGGCTTTGGTTTCATGGCAATTATTCACTGCAGTTATATAGCGTGAAAGTAATTCATTGATAATTTCAAAGCCGGATATTTCTTTATCGACAACTTCTTGTGCATTATAAATTCGTTCGATACTCAATTTTATAATGTCATTAATTTGGGCTTGGTATTTACTCTTTTCTAGAAGTGAAACATCAAAAGTCCCATTTAAAATTGCGGTTTCATTTTCAATAAAAATAGCAACAGCATCGTCAATAAGAGTCCCAATAGCCAATGCTCTCAAATAACTAACTCTTGCTTGTGTTGTTGGTAGGGCATTGTATTTTTGGGTTTGAATGGTGTCTCTGACCAAGTTAATTAAATATTCCAGTGCAAATTCCTCTTCAATAAGACCTAAATTAATTCCATCTTCAAAATCAATAATGGTATAGCAAATATCGTCCGCGGCTTCAACCAAAAATGTTAGCGGGTGTCTACCAAATTGATGGTCATTGGAGTTTATTTTTAGAAGTCCTAGTTCTTTTGCAACTTCCAAAAATATGGTTTCTTCGCTTTGAAAAAATCCATATTTCTTTGAGGCAATATGTGGGGTTGGCTTTTTGGGCAGCGAAGCTTTTGGATACTTAGTAAATGCACCAAGGGTTGCATAACTAAGCCGTAAACCACCTGGGCGCCCTTTCAAATCTTGTGTTAAGATTTTAAAGCCATTGGCATTACCTTCAAAATCACATAGATCTTGGTATTGTTTGTCTGTAAGTGCTGATTTAAAACTCCGCCCAGGACCATTTTTAAAAAAATGGCCAATTGCTTTTTCGCCTGAGTGCCCGAAAGGAGGATTTCCTATATCGTGAGCCAAAGCAGCAGCAGCAACAATAGAGCCAAAATCGTTGGGTTTATAGCCATGGATTTCTTTTAAAGCAGGATGTTTTTCTAAAACTTTTTCACCCACTTTTCGCCCTAAAGACCGTGCTACAACACTCACCTCCAAGCTGTGCGTAAGGCGAGTATGAACAAAGTCCGTTGAAGAAAGGGGAATAACCTGAGTCTTATCTTGCAGGCTTCTAAATTCTGGAGAAAAAATAATGCGGTCGTAATCAACATCAAATCCAAGCCGAGTTTCATCTTGCTCTTTACGTAAGCGCTTGTTAGTGTCGCCTTGTCGTTTGAGGGATAATAATTGCTCCCAATTCATGGTCTTACTCATAGGTGCAAGATAATGATTTTCAATGTTAAGTTAATATTATACAAAGTATAGATTTTGCTTATTTGATAACATTGAGATGATAATTATATAAACATACGGATATCGTAAAGGATGTCAATCAGACATAAATTTGCAAAAAATAAAGTTTAAAAATCACAACAAATGAAATCAATTATGTTACAATACAATCATACTTACATATTAAATTTGAAGTGTCTTAGACAGTTTTTATTCATTATTATTTATTAGTTTTTGTCGACTATAATAAGAAGTGAATTAATAATTATGACTGCCCTGGCCAGGCAGTCTTTTTATTAAAATTTAATGCTTAGGAAACATTAAGTTAATATTGGATTCAGATTTTTGCATTAACAAAAACTAATATCCAAAATGAAAAAACTACTATTATTAATTCCTATTGTATTCTTATCAATTAACACTCAAGCCCAAGAAATTAGCGATACTTCTTTCGGAAAAGGGCTTATCAACTTTGTTGCAAAGGACAGTACATTCAGTGTAAAGTTTGCACCAAGATTTCAAGTACGATCAATGTCGTCGTGGGATCACAATGGTGCTATTTACGGAAGCCCAGAACATAATTTTATTGTGCGTCGTGCACGTCTAAAATTTGATGGGTTTGCATACAGTCCAAAATTGAAATATAAAATTGAGTTAGGATTGTCCAATAGAGATATTTCTGGCGCAAATGACTTCAATAGAAATACACCACGCTATATTTTAGATGCTGTAATTATGTGGAAATTCGCTAAAAACTGGGAACTTTGGGCAGGACAAACCAAGTTACCTGGGAATGTAGAGCGCGTGGTTTCTTCAGGCAATTTGCAATTAATTGATCGATCATTATTAAATAGTCGTTTTAACATCGACCGTGATTTAGGGGTTCAAATCCGTCACAAGTCAAATCTAGGTGGTAACTTTATAACACGTGAAAAATTCTCTATATCTCAAGGAGAAGGTAGAAACGTGACGGAAGGCAATGAAGGCGGATTGCAATATACTGCTCGATTAGAGCTTCTTCCTTTTGGTGCATTTAAATCTAAAGGTGATTACAGTCAATCTGATTTGAAACGTGAAGAAAAGCCAAAATTAATGCTCGGATTTACCTATAACTTTAATGAAGAAGCTGTAAGAGAAAGAGGGTTTGCTGGAGATTATATGATTAGAACAGATGAAACCATATATGGAACAGATCAAACAACTATTTTTGTAGATGCAATGTACAAATACAACGGGTTCTCATTTATGGGGGAGTATGCAAAACGTACCGCTGATAATGAAATCGCTACAGAAATAGATGGCGTAACTCCCACTGGAGATGTGGTATTAACAGGAAATGCATTAAACTTACAAGCAGGTTATTTATTTAAGAATAACTATGAAATTGCTGGACGATATACAACATTAGAGTTCGAATCGGTAACAGGGAAAGACCCTACAAAACAATATACTTTAGGATTTAATAAATTTGTTCTCGGTCACAAATTAAAAATACAAAGTGACCTTAGCTATACAACTGTTGATGGCGAAGCCGATAATATTACTTTTAGGCTAGGATTCGATCTTCATTTTTAATAATATTTAATTAACACACTAAAGCCAAAAATTTATGATATTTGCCAATATAGCACAAATTAGCACTATGGATAATTTATACATATTTATGTTGATTGCAATTACAGTTTTAGCAGCAATTGATATTATAGTTGGCGTCAGTAATGATGCTATTAATTTCTTAAACTCAGCAATTGGTTCGAAAGCTATTTCTGTACGAACAATTATGATTGTAGCAAGTCTAGGAATTTTTGTTGGAGCAGTATATTCCAGTGGTCTTATGGAAGTCGCTCGAAAAGGAATTTTTGTGCCTGCAATGTTCAATTTTAATGAGATTATGTACATTTTTATGGCCGTCATGATTACCGATATTTTATTATTAGATTTCTTCAATACTTTAGGGCTTCCGACATCTACTACGGTTTCAATTGTGTTCAATTTATTAGGGGCTGCAGTAATCATGTCATTAATTAAAATTGGCACTTCTGATACACAAACTTTTGCAGATTTAGGAAGCTATATCAACACAAAAAAAGCGTTGCAAATTATTAGAGGAATTGTTATGTCTGTATTTATAGCCTTCACTGTTGGGGCTATTGTACAATGGGTTTCTCGATTGATTTTTACATTTCAGACTGAAAATAAAATTAAAAACTTTGGCGCCATTTTTGGTGCTGTAGCACTCACTGCAATTACCTATTTTATTTTCTTAAAAGGATTGAAAGGAACTCCTTATTATAAAGACTTAAAAGGATCGATTGAAGGTAATGAAATGTACATTATTGGTGCTAGTTTTGCGCTTTGGCTTATTGTTTCTTATGTGTTCCAGGCACTAACAAAGAAAACCATTCTGTTGGTTGTGATTGCTGTAGGAACTTTTGGATTGGCTCTTGCTTTTTCAGGAAATGATTTGGTGAATTTTATTGGAGTCCCAATGGCCGCATATCACTCCTACGAGGCATGGGTTGCTTCAGGTGTTGATGCCACTTTATTTTCTATGGAAGTTTTAGACAAAAAAGTTCCTGCTGAACCATTATTGCTCTTTATTTCTGGTGGAATTATGGTGGTTACACTTTGGTTTTCTAAAAAAGCTAAAACTGTTGCTGAAACAGAAATTAGCTTATCTCGACAAAATGAAACTCATGAGAAATTTCAACCAAATTTCATTTCTCGTGGGATTGTAAAAGGAGCAACACAACTATCTAATTACTTCAGCATAATTGTACCAAAACCAATACAAGAGAAAATTGAAAAAAGTTTTCAAACTCCTGAAATAGTACTTACAAAAGACCAAAGTGTAGATGCCCCTGCTTTTGATTTAATTAGAGCCTCTGTAAACCTTATGGTTGCTGGGATATTAATTGCAATTGCTACAACAATGAAATTACCACTTTCGACAACCTATGTTACTTTTATGGTAGCCATGGGAACGTCTTTTGCGGATAGAGCTTGGGGTAGAGAAAGTGCGGTTTATAGAGTCGCTGGGGTTTTAAATGTTATTGGGGGGTGGTTTGGAACTGCTATTGGTGCGTTTATTGCATCAGGTATTGTGGTTTTCTTAATCAATATGAATCCAACAGTCATTACTCCAATTTTCCTATTATTAACAGCTGTTTTATTGTACAGAAATTATGTGTCACATAAAAATAAATCTTCAAAATTATCAAATGAATACAATCTGAAATCTGAAAGCAGTTCTATTCAAGGAGTGATTCAAGAAAGTGCTGATAATATTTCTAATGTGATTAAAAGATCAAATACGATTTATAGCAATGCCATCACAGGTCTTGCTAACGAAAACACTAAACTTCTCAAAAAGAATAAAAAACAAATCGTCAAACTCTCTAAAGAAGTAGATGAATTGAGAGATAATATCTTCTATTTTATCAAAAATTTAGATGAATCTAGTGTTGGAGCAAGTGGTTTTTATATTGATGTTTTGGGCTATCTTCATGACATGGCCCAGTCTTTAGAATATATTTCTAAAGTGACCTACAAACATGTTGATAATAATCATAAAAAACTAAAATTCAAGCAAATCAAAGAATTAAGCGATATTAGCGACGCTATAGAGGTCTTGTTTAAAGACGCTCGAGATGCTTTTGAAACACAGTCTTTTGAAAAAATTGAAGCTATTAGTGACCGCAAAAATGATATTTATAAAATTCTCAAATCAAACATTGCATTGCAAGTCGATAGAACAAGAACTAAAGACGAATCTAGTCCAAAAAACACAACGCTTTATTTCAATTTACTACTAGAAACTAAAGATATGCTTAAAGCTGCTGGAAATTTATTAGAGGAATACCAAACAGCTTACAAAAATTCTATAGATTAAGAATTAAAGCTACTGATAAAAAAACCTCGTTCTGTAAAAGACGAGGTTTTTTTATTTACAAGATTAAAATTACAGTGTTAAGACCCACACATCAGACAATCATCGCCTTCTGAGGCTTTGGCTTGCTCTATTAGGGCCTTCATCTCTTCTGCCGACATTGGCTCTACATCTGCATCCATTGATGCTTGTTTAGAGAATTTTTCTGCCGTTTTGACTGCCTTCTCCTTTTTCTTTTCAAGCACTTGGGTTTCGGCCTGTACTTCTGCTTTTGGATTTTCTTGTTTTTTGGTGTCCAAAGTAAACTTGATAGCGTCAACAGCACTTTTCGTTCTTAAGTAATACATTCCAGTCTTAAGTCCGCTTTTCCAGGCATAAAAATGCATGGATGTCAATTTAGCCATCGTCGCACCTTCCATAAACAAATTCAAAGACTGAGATTGATCGATGAAGTACCCGCGTTGTCTGGACATATCGATAATGTCTTTCATACTCAATTCCCAAACAGTTTTATACAAGTCTTTTATGTCTTGAGGAATAACATCAACGTGCTGAATAGAACCGTTGGCGCGCATAATTTCTTGTTTTAATCCTTCATTCCAAAGCCCGAGTTGAACAAGGTCTTCAAGCAGGTGTTTATTGACTACAATAAACTCTCCAGAAAGTACACGACGCGTGTAAATATTGGACGTATAAGGCTCAAAACACTCGTTGTTACCCAAAATTTGTGATGTACTGGCTGTTGGCATTGGCGCAACAAGTAAGGAATTGCGCACTCCATTTTTAAGAACTTGTTTTCTAAGTTTAGTCCAGTCCCACATACCGCTTAGCTCTTCATCTTTAAGACCCCAAAGGTTGTATTGAAACTCTCCTTTACTTATTGGAGATCCTTTGTATGTTTCGTAAGGTCCTTCAGCTTTAGCCTCTTCCATGGAAGCTGTAACGGCTGCAAAATAAATGGTTTCAAAAATATCTTGATTCAACTTTTTGGCTTCATCACTTGTAAAAGGCAAACGCAATTTGATGAACGTGTCGGCCAACCCTTGAACCCCTAATCCGATGGGACGGTGTCTAAAGTTCGAATTTTGAGCTTCGATTACTGGGTAATAATTTCGATCAATCACCTTGTTGAGGTTGCGGGTCACCCGTTTTGTAATTCTAAACAGTTCTTTGTGGTCAAAAGCACCATCTTTAATAAACATTGGCAAAGCTATTGAAGCCAAATTACAAACTGCTACTTCGTCTGGAGAGGTGTACTCTATAATTTCTGTACACAAGTTGGATGAGCGTATGGTGCCTAAATTTTGTTGGTTAGACTTTCTGTTCGCTGCATCTTTGTAGAGCATGTATGGTGTCCCCGTTTCTATTTGGGATTCTGTGATTTTCTCCCACAACTCTCGAGCTTTTATGGTTTTTCTTCCTTTCCCCTCTTGTTCATATTTGGTGTACAAGGCCTCAAACTCTTCACTATGAGTGTCTGGAAGTCCTGGACACTCATTTGGGCACATCAGTGTCCATTCGCCATCTTCTTGGACGCGCTTCATGAACAAATCTGGAATCCACATGGCATAAAACAAGTCCCGTGCACGCATTTCTTCCTTCCCGTGGTTTTTCTTTAAATCCAAGAAATCAAAAATATCAGCATGCCATGGCTCTAAGTACACCGCAAAACTCCCTTTTCGTTTTCCTCCGCCTTGATCAACATAACGAGCGGTATCATTATAGACACGTAGCATTGGAACAATGCCGTTACTGGTTCCATTGGTGCCTGCGATGTAACTCCCCGTGGCGCGAATATTGTGCATTGCCAAACCAATTCCGCCTGCAGACTGTGATATTTTGGCAGTTTGCTTTAAGGTGTCATAGATCCCGTCGATGCTGTCATCTTTCATGGTGAGTAGAAAACATGAGGACATCTGTGGTTTTGGGGTACCGGAATTGAACAGTGTTGGTGTTGCATGAGTAAAATACTTTTTGGACATCAACGTATAGGTCTCAATAGCCGAATCAAGATCGTTGAGGTGTATCCCAATAGAAACACGCATCAACATGTGTTGTGGCCGTTCAGCAATTTTTCCATTAAGCTTAAGTAAATATGAACGCTCAAGTGTTTTAAATCCAAAATAATCGTACCCAAAATCTCTGTTATAAATGATTGTTGAGTCAAGCTTTTCTTTGTTTTTCATGATGACATCATACACCTCATCAGAAAGCAACGGAGCATCTTTGCCTGTGCGTGGGTTAACGTAGGTGTACAAATCGTGCATGACTTCACTAAATGTCTTTTTGGTACTTTTATGTAAATTGGATACAGAAATACGTGCTGCTAGGCGGGCATAATCGGGGTGAGCAGTGGTCATGGTTGCTGCAATTTCAGCGGCTAGATTATCCAGCTCACTAGTGGTTACCCCATCATACAGGCCATCAATAACACGCATAGCAACTTTCAACGGATCAACAAGTTCATTCAAGCCATAGCACAACTTCCTAATGCGTGCCGTGATTTTATCAAACATTATTTCTTCTTTTCTTCCGTCTCTTTTTAATACGTACATAATTCTTTTTCGTTAGTTGGCTTTTCTTTGGTCGAAAAAAGCGGTTAGTTGGTTATTCTATTGTTTTTGATTTACACAAAAACACAGTTGGTTATATAAATTTGATAGGGTTTTAAACCCTACCGCACACACATTATTGATGGTGCTCCGATGTTCAAATGAACAGATTAGAAATCTGTGTCGAAGCTGTATTTGTTGGTGTCCTCTTCTTCTTTGTTGAGTACACCCGCTTTTTGATACTCTGAAACACGCTTTTCAAAGAAGTTCGTTTTCCCTTGAAGTGAAATCATGTCCATAAAATCAAATGGATTTGAGGTATTATATTCTTTTTCACAGTTCAACTCTAAAAGCAGTCGATCTGCAACAAATTCTAAATATTGTGACATAAGCTTGGAGTTCATCCCAATCAAACTTGCTGGTAGCGACTCCGTAATAAATTCGCGCTCTATGTTCAGGGCGTCTACGATAATTTCTCTGATGCGTTCCTTTGGCACTTTGTTGATGAGGTGCTTGTTGTGCAGGTGTACTGCAAAATCGGCATGAACCCCTTCATCTCTAGAAATCAATTCGTTAGAAAAGGTGAGCCCGGGCATGAGGCCTCGTTTTTTGAGCCAAAATATAGAACAAAAAGCCCCTGAGAAAAAGATACCCTCTACGGCTGCAAATGCAATTAATCGTTCTGCGAAGCTCGGCGACTCAATCCATTTCAGAGCCCAGTCAGCCTTCTTTTTGATGGCAGGGAAGTTTTCAATTGCATTAAATAATTTATCTTTTTCCGCCTCGTCTTTCACGTAAGTATCAATCAAAAGTGAATACGTTTCACTATGGATGTTCTCCATCATGATTTGGAATCCGTAAAAGAATTTCGCTTCGCTATACTGGACTTCGTTGACAAAGTTTTCAGCCAAATTCTCGTTAACAATACCATCACTAGCAGCAAAAAATGCTAAAATATGTTTTATAAAATAACGTTCGTCATCTGTAAGTTTTTCTGTCCAATCGGTAAGATCTTGATGTAAATCGATCTCTTCTGCAGTCCAAAAACTGGCCTCTGACTTTTTATACCATTCCCAAATATCGTGGTGTTGAATTGGAAAAATCACAAATCGGTCTTTGTTTTCTTTTAGAATTGGTTCTACTTGTGGCATGTTAAGTTAAATTTACTATTACGTGAACTGGCATTATAGCGCCTAACAAAGATTTAAAATTGTTGCTTCAAATAAAAGTCATTTTTATAAACATTGTCCTTAAGTTTTTAACAACAAGTAGGTTTTTTCTTACAAGATAAAAAAACAAACAAAGAGTTAATTTTTTGATTATCAGTATATTATAACCTTTCTCTCTCGTAAAGAAATTAGAGGGATAAAACAAAAAATAAATTTGATTTTGATTTTTTTTTTAAAACCTAAGAGTACTGCTTAATTGAAAACTCTATTGGACAGATCGGTCCTTAGCAATTTTTTCTAAGGCTGTATACCATTGTTCTCCAAATTTTCGAATGAGTGCCTCTTTTACAAATTTGTAAATTGGTATTTGCAGTTCCTTTCCTAAAGCACAGGCATCATCACAAATTTGCCATTTGTGATAATTAACTGC
>Ga0228630_1000859_pt1 | contig 12597 bp, 9 predicted proteins | sample 37DmetaG_FD_183038 | JGI IMG/M metagenome (GOLD analysis project Ga0228630, IMG submission 183038) | Seawater microbial communities from Monterey Bay, California, United States - 37D | ecosystem: Environmental > Aquatic > Marine > Coastal | place: USA: California | collected 2016-10-25 | reverse complement strand
CCGTTTAGCGCTACATTCGGCAGACCGATGCCGATCAACTCGCCTCTATCGCTGAAACCACGGACGCCATCTTGGGATTTAGACAACGAATTCCGCGCCAAAAAAAGAACTTAAGGCCATTTCCCTGCCTGTATTAGGCAAATTAGGCCAAACTGACCCAATTGCACGCTATTGGCATACATATTGCTAACAACACCCCACGTGGGTCGATATTCGCCAAGGCAGGGTCAATCTTGCGCCCACAAAGGTATGACGTGTCGGTCACTTGGTCCTGAAACGCAGCTGCTCGTTGCTCATCATGGCAACCACTTCCGACCAAACCCGTTTGACTAATTGGGCCAGCGGCGCAAGATATCATTGTTAACTTTTAGATTACTTAAAAAATGACTAAAGTTTTGCTCAAGACCGCCGATTGTCTTGACGAGCAGCTCTTTTCTTAACGGACAAACCAGTATGGCCAGCATTGACTACGTCCAAGCCCTAGGCGCCGGCGCCGGATTTGACACGAAAAAAATCGTGGAAGCCTTAGTGAACGCTGAAAGAGCGCCCACGGAAGCGCGCATCAATGCCAAAATTGCCGAAAATGAGGCCAAAATCAGCGGTCTGGGCCAAGCGGTTTCCATTTTGAACGTTGTACAAGAGGCAGCGCAGAGGCTCAACGACGCCAAAGATTTTAAGACCTTCGCGGTCAGCAACAGTCAAACCAGCGCTTTCAGCGCGTCGTCCACCACTTCGGCCCGCGCGGGATCGAACAACATTACCGTAAGCCAGATCGCCCAAGAACAACGCAGCGTGTCAAACGCCTTTGCGTCAGAAACCGATACCTTTAGCGCTGACCCGGTCACCCTGTCTTTGACCGTAGGCACGGGCACCGCCACCGAGATTTCCGTTGGCACTGCCAGCCTTCAAGGCGCCGTAACCGCGATCAACGATGCCAACTTGGGCGTTACGGCAGAAATAATCGATACCGGTGTGGCCGGCGACCGATACCGAATACAGTTGATCGGCGAAACGGGAGCGGAGAAGGCTTTCAGCCTGACCTCCAGTGACGACGCCATCAGCTTTTCAAGCGTGCAAACGGCTACAGATGCCCAGCTAAACGTCAATGGCGTTGATTTCACCCGATCAACCAATGTGATTGACGATGTTCTCACCGGCGTTTCGCTCTCCCTGAGCACCGTGACCGATGGCACTGCAAATCTGTCGATCAGCCAGGACAACAACGAAGCCCGCGCAAACATCGTAGATTTCGTCGCCATCTACAACGAGGCCCAGCGCCAGCTGAAGGAGCTTAGCAACTCCAGCGCCGATGGCGCCCTTGCCGGTGACAGTATCTTTCGATCTCTGACATCGTCTCTGCGAAGCATCGTTTTAGGCTCGTCGTCCTCTGCAACCAGCAGCATCTCGAATCTGTCGGATATGGGCATAAGCGTAAGCCGTTCTGGCGAGCTAGACGTTGATGATGGCAAGCTGGACAACGCCCTTGCGAATAACTACGCCGACGTGGTGCAGATGTTCTCGGCTAATACCGATGATCAGGCAGCTTCCAGCGACGCCGTTGCTGGCTTAGCCGGCGATATCGGCAAGCTCATAAGCAACGCCACTGGCTCCGACAGCTATTTGGTATCCCAGCAAGAGGCCCTTGCTAACGCTAACAGTACCCGTGAGGAAGAACTCAGCGACTTAGCTGAACGAATGGAACGTGTTGAAGAGCGCTACAACCGCCAATTCCTAGCTATGCAACAGATCATCGATCAAATGAATAGCACTCGGGAGAGCATGAAAAGCAGCTTTGAGAACCTACCATTCTCAAATCGAGACTAAACTACCCGCCAACTCCCAATAAAAAGAGGCCGCCATGAGCGAATCAAAAAAACCCGTATGTGTTGTCTGTATTCGCATACGCTGGTTCCTCTTTATGGCCGTTCCCCTGTTGCTCCTTATGGGCACTCAGACCGATCTGGAACCACCCGAAATTCCCCTTCATGAACTGGTAGCCCAGGGCATTATGTTCGCCTTGGTAGTCGTGCTCAGTTGGCGAATATACGAATATCGCCAAGAAAAAAAGGCAGTAGCACGACTGCTCGAAGCTAAAGCCAGACGCCAGCAAGAACAGGAAAGTCAAAGCACTTAGCTTTCCTGGCCAATAACCCTTTGAACGCCGACCTCAAAGCCACCCTTAAGAGGGCCTGATCTCTTGATTGGGTTCGCAGCTCCCAACTGCACAAACCTCGGAAACCACGCCAAACCGACTGCTACCCCAGCCTAGGCGCAGATCCGCCAGCCAATCCTTGATTCAGGCACCATCTGCGTCCGAATTGTCCGAATCACCCGAGGTTAAGGAAGCGCCCGATTACCATATAATCTTTTCACTAGCGTTTAGCACCGAGCCTGCGAACCCGTCCGATTCCTTTCGTCTGCTTTTAGGAGGCAGGAGTTACGAGATCGCTTTAAGCCGCTCGAAAGCCAACCAATGGGCCTAATTTTCGCCGTGTATTTCAACCGCTTTAGCCAGAACCATTTAGCACCGCCGAGCCCCGCACCAACTTAGCCGGCAAGGGGCAACCGCTTGCCGGCAATCCATGCGCGCCAAGCGGCCCTTCATTGCCGTTCGCGACTCACGAAAACTAGGGCGTAAAAAAAAAAGTGAAATTTTTTGTGCCTTACCGGTTGCCGCTTTTCGGCTAATTTATCCTGTTTTTACAGGATTTTCGGCGACGGCTTGCCGCTTTCACTCCGTCAGCCACAACTCCTCGGCACCCTGTTGCCGCATGCTAACAGTTGTTTTTCGCCGCCTGTTTTTTTGGCCTAAAGATGGGTTCTGTTAGCCCGACTAAGTTTCTGTCGCAAACAGCGATTCGCGGTTGGTTCGCAAGGGCCCCGCTTACGCAACAGTAACTTAGGAAGGAGAAGACTTATGTCTTTAGTTGTAAACACCAATGTGAGCTCATTGACTGCTCAGCGGGCTCTTGCTTACGCCGACTCTCTACAGGGCGAGGCTATGACTCGCCTCTCTACGGGTAGCAAAATCAACAGCGCGTCAGATGACGCTGCGGGTCTGGCAATCGCGTCGCGAATGACAGCTCAAGTCAACGGCCTTAATATGGCTGTCAAGAACGCAAACGATGGTATTGCTCTTACTCAATCTATTGAGGGCGCTCTCGGCGAAGTATCTGACATGCTGCAACGTCTGCGAGAGCTTGCGGTTCAAGCCTCAAATGACACAAATACCGATCAAGACCGCGCTTTCATCCAAGAGGAGGTGAATCTTCTCATTGCAGAAATTTCACGTGTATCTAGCAACACTCGATACAACGGGCAGCTTGTTCTAGATGGGACTTTCAACAGCCGTCAAATGCAAGTCGGCACCGAGAGCGGAGAAACAATTGCATTGTCAATCGATTCCGTTTCAGCAAATCAACTCGGTGCGTATCAGATCGTTGGCGAGCGCATCGAGGCCCAAGTAGGCACCGGTGGTGGCGCTTATGACAACATCACTGATGCCGGCGATGATCTGATTATCAATGGAAACAGTCTGTCTAGAACGATAGATGTCGAGGCAAAAGATTCAGCAAAAGCGATGGCCGCTAAAATCAATGCCGTGTCTGGAGAAACTGGCGTGAGCGCTGAAGCAAAAACCTACGCGCTGCTGTCAAGCGAATACGCGACAGATGAAACTTACAGTGTCCGGATTAACAACAAAACTACAGGTTCGTTTGTCATTAGCAACTCCAACGTCCTCGACGCGGTGGACAAGATCAATGCGATTTCAGGCTCGACTGGTGTAACAGCCACCGCAACCACGGACAACAAGGTCCGACTTTACGCCTCAGATGGCTCAGACATCTCAGTCGAGAACGAAAGCACTGGTACTGCTCTTAAAGTGCAAACCGTAGGCCACGATGGTGAATCTGTGCAGCCCTCCAAATACTGGCACCATGCGCTGGCGGCTGACGCTACTAACAACTACGGCTTAGGTGTTGCAAACGGTACTTATACTGTGAAGCAGTTGTCTACAGGCCAGGAATACTCTTTCTCACTCGCCGCAGCTGTAACGCGAGAGCCAACTATCGCTGAGCTAGAATCGGCCATCAATGGTGGGACCGGGCTGTCAGGCTTTAAGGTGGTCGACAACCCGAATCAAGCCAACGCGTCCAGCGCCTATGTGACAGCAGCGGAAGAATTCGGCGCCTTTGAGATCTATTCAGGCACGGATACGTCCGTTGCTGCTAACAAGCAGAGCTTTGAGGGGTACTCCTCGGTAGTTCAGTGGGATATGACGCATGCCGATGCGCCAGCCCATACCGGAGGTGAAACGACAAGTTTCGTGCTGCGGAATAACTCAACCGGTGTTGACTATTCGTTCTCAGTAACCGTATCAGGCACTACTGAGGCGACCGCAGCTCAAGTTCAAACTGGTCTCAACGCCATAACTGGACTTTCGGGCTTTGTCGTCGACCGCACCAACGCAGCGGTCACAACTTTGGACATTTGGGGGCCCGCTGATTTCGGAGACTTCACGATCCTTAAAGCCGACAGCTCAGCACTGGGTGGCGGCGCCACTTATCAAGCTGGAGACTTAAACGCTTTTGATGCTGCTTTAGCCGCCGCGTCAGGTAACGACTCTGCAACGGTGCAAGGGACAATCGCGCTGAATTCAAGCAAGACATTCTCCGTTACGCAAAGCGATGAGGCTAGTGGCGCGGTTACTGACCCTGCCGTAGCTACCGGAAGCCTAGCCAACGACAACTACTTTGTCACAAAGTCTTCTGCTTTGAACACTGTGTCTAACGTGGATTTCAGGTCTCAGTCTGGTGCGAGCTCAGCTTTATCGGTCCTAGATGGAGCAATTGAGAAAATTTCGTCCATGCGGGCTTCTTTGGGTGCGGTAGAAAATCGTCTCGACCATACAGTATCGAATCTGATGAATATCGCAGAAAACACTGAATCAGCTCGATCACGCATTCAAGATGCAGACTTCGCAGCAGAGTCGGCAAAGCTGGCGAAAGCGCAAGTGCTAAAACAGGCTGGTGTCGGTATGTTAGCCCAAGCCAACGCTGGCTCTCAGCTGGTTCTTCAACTACTTCAGTAATAGCTCCCCCTTTAGCTATCTACATACTGAAACTCAAACCGCCAGGGTCCACCCTGGCGGTTTTTTGTGCCCGGTCTTTAATGTCGCTTAGATTGTGGCTTTTCTCTCCAACAAATCTCGATTGGACAATTTCTCCAGCTTTAGCCGCCTGCTTGCCGTCGCAATTGGTGCTGGGTCGCTAGTGCCGTGAGGCCAAAATCCCAAAAAAACGTATTTCCAATCATTCGAACTGAGTCTCTGATCTCTTAACTCTGCTCTCTGCTCTCTGCTCCAATCCTTTGCCTTACCTAGAATAGTAGGTCTCACAATTTTCTTTTTCTTTCGAAAAAAACCTAAAGCTTCATTAAACCCTCCCGATATACCTCTTGAGACCGGCAATTCTTTGCCGTTTTCGTTGCGAAGCGGCAAGCAATTGCCGGTTGGCAGCAACTTAACCAGTTGCGAATGCGGTGGGCGCCTTTAGCGAGGTGCCCTACTACGAGGGCCTTTAGCGGGGTCCTCGGCTAAATGGTTGGGGTCATCAACCGTATGACGCGGCTATCTAAAACTATTTAGAGGCTGATGTTATGAGTTTAGTCATAAACACAAACGTTGCATCTTTGAATGCACAAAGGTCTTTGGCTGCTTCCGGAGCAGAACTAAAGACCGCTATGGAACGTCTTTCTTCTGGAAAGAAAATCAACAGCGCCGCCGACGACGCTGCGGGTTTTGCAATTGCAGAGAGAATGACGGCCCAAATTCGGGGTCTTAACATGGCGACTAAGAACGCCAACGATGGTCTTTCTATGATCGCCACTGTGGAAAATGCGACGAATGATGTCACTGACATGCTTCATCGTATTCGTGAGCTTGCCGTACAAGCAGCAAACGACACGAACTCCTCAACCGATCGTGGATACTTACAGAAAGAAGTGGATTCCCTGTTGAATGAGATCAACAGAGTTGCAGCTCAAACCGTCTATAACGGCGCTGAAGTCTTAGACGGTAGCAGAAGCGCTCAGCAGATCCAGGTAGGTACGGATTCAGGTCAATCTATTTCTTTTGAAATTGATGCAATAGATACCGAAACCCTGGGTTTAACTGGTGATGTATTTACGCCTTCCTCTAGCGCCGGCGCCGCAGCGGTTACAGATGTAACAGCGGGCTCAGTAGACGTGAACGACGCAAACGCTGTAGGTGACGACAACGCTCCAGCGCCGGTAACAGGCAAGAAAATTAGCGTTGGAACGGCGGAGGATGCATCGGCAACTCTTGCTTTGGTCACCGCTGCGATTGAAACAGTTGCCGGCGGTCGAGCAGCGCTGGGTGCAGTTTCTAACCGGCTTGAGTATACGGTTTCAAATCTGATGAACGTAGCGGAGTACACTACCGCAGCGCGATCCAGGATTGAAGACGCTGACTTTGCCGCGGAAAGCGCACGCCTAGCCAAGGCTCAGGTGCTGCAGCAGACCGGAACCGCGATGCTGGCACAGGCAAATGCTTCTCAGCAGCTTGCGTTGTCGCTCTTTCGCTAGGAAGACCTAGGCCTTTTGTCCTGTTCACCGGGGCAGCGCTGGTAATTCGTTGACAGTGCGTCCCGGTGACAGGCCTTTTCTTTTCTCTTGTCATCCTTTTGCTCTTTTGTATTTCTTGCCACTTATCGTTCCTCTCTTAGCCTTCCCCTATGGCTACTGGATCTTAGAGCCACTAGGTTGCTGGCTTTTTCAGCACAGTGCCCGAATCACGCGGTAGATCCCAGTAAGCATACGCGCGCTGCAGGCCCGATGCCTTTTGTTGAGTAGGCTGCAAAACCACAGGAGCGACTCGTAACCCCACTTAATCCTCCTGACGCCCTCGAGCTTTGCCGCTTTTATTCACTCCCGAGCCCCCCCGAACCTCCATACGGCAAAACATTTCCGCTTGAGCGGTGTTTTTTTGCCGCTTTTGCCGATTTTTTCCTAAAGGTTTGCCGCTATACCCCGATTAACTGGTTGTACGCGGCAATAACCTGCCGCTTTTGAAGTCAACCCGGCAACTGATTGCCGCTACGCAGTAGCGACATCGCCGCTTAACAACAAGGTGGCTAGTAAAGCACCGTTACTAACAGGGGTCTGTTATGAGCATCGTAGTAAACACCAACATCGGTTCCTTGAACGCCCAGCGCTCGCTGGCGGAATCTTCTCGAGAGTTATCCACCGCCATGGAGCGTTTGTCTTCTGGTAAGAAAATTAACAGCGCTAGCGACGACGCAGCTGGCTTTGCCATTGCTGAGCGTATGACCGCCCAAGTACGCGGATTGAACATGGCGACTAAAAATGCCAACGATGGTTTGGCTATGCTGTCTACCATCGAGAACGCTACGAACGATGTAACGGACATGCTTCAGCGCGTTCGCGAATTAGCGGTTCAAGCTTCGAACGACACAAACTCAGAGGTTGATCGCCAGTATCTGCAAAAAGAGGTCGATTCTTTGCTGAACGAGATCAACCGGGTCGCCTCCCAGACGGTTTATAATAACAAAACGGTGCTAGACGGAACGCTTACGGGGCAGCTTCAAGTTGGCACGGAAAACGGCCAGTCGATCACCTTCAACGTCAAATCGATTGATACAGACACTCTAGGTCTTACGGGCGCGTCAACCGATGCGGCTGATGAAGCAGTCAATGCCGCTGCTGAAGACCCTGTATTGGACGTCGAAGGAGCATTTACAGCCGGCATAGACGCCTCGCCAGTTGAGATCTCCACAACACACGATGACCACGTCATATTTGCCAATAATGGTGCTGTAGACGGTGCTGCTATGGTGTTGGCCGCTGCTGACGGTGGGGACACAATTTTAGGTCTGTCTGTATTAACTGCAGATGATGCCGAGCAGGCCCTAGTGAAGATATCAGCTGCCATTGAGCAAGTCGCAGGCAATCGGGCTGAGTACGGTTCGCTGGCTAACCGCTTGGAATACACCGTGTCTAACCTCATGAACGTAGCGGAATTCACCACCTCGGCTCGATCCCGCATCGAAGACGCTGACTTCGCGGCTGAAAGTGCACGACTGGCTAAGGCTCAAGTACTGCAGCAAACCGGTACCGCTATGCTGGCTCAAGCCAACGCCTCATCGCAACTGGCAATCCAGCTGATCCGATAGGGTCTAACCCTCTGCCACTGAGTATCCTGCCGAGCCCCGGGCTTGGCGGGACCTTACTCTGGCCGGGGGCTCACGACCCCTTCAGCTGAAAGGCTGAAGAGCCCCTGGTCCGGGGCCTTAAACCGGCTCCACTGTGAAAGGCTTTACAGCCTGCGTTCCTCGAAACCCGGTCAGGGGGTCTGTCCGGGTTTTCGCCTTTCTGCAAAGAAAATCTAAAGTTTTAAATCATCAGCCCGACTGTGTCTGTGTAAGCGGCAATATGTTGCCAAAAAGACGGAAAGAAACCGCCCTTTTTGCCACCGTATTTGCCGCTACCGCAACTAAGCCGCCCAAAAGCGGCAAAGATGTGCAGGTATGTAGATAGCTAAAGGGGTTTAGTTATGGGAATGGTTTTAAACACCAATATTGGTGCAATTCAGGCGCAGCGGGCAATTTCCGAGGCGCGGGAAGAAATGGAAAGTGCCATGGAGCGTTTATCTACGGGTAAACGGATCAACAGCGCGGCAGATGACGCCGCCGGCTTAGCCATGGTGGAACGTATGAATTCGCAGATTCGCGGGCTAACCATGGCGACCAAAAACGCCAACGACGGCATTGCCCTGATTCGAACAGTCGAAAACGCTTTGGTGGAAGTATCCGGCATGCTCCAGCGTATGCGCGAGCTCGCAGTACAATCTGCTAACGCCACCGTTTCTGCCACGGAAAGGGCTTTCGCAAACAACGAGCTAAATCAACTGCAATTAGAAATTTCTCGGGTATCGGCAAACACTCGATACAATGGTACGCAAGTCTTGAACGGCACGTTCTCCGCAAAATCCTTGCAAGTAGGGATGATGTCGGGGGAGGAAATCACCTTCACCATTGATTCAGTAGAGTCCTCGCTTCTCGGCGCTTACACCATAGTCGGCCAGAACAATCTTGACGCCTATTCTGCGGGAACGGCCTATTCTGCGGGCGCAAACGATACTGACGACGCTGATGATATCGTCATAGCCGGTAATGGGAATTCAAGAACCATAGACGTCTCAGCAAACGATTCAGCAAAAGACATCGCCAAAAAAATTAATTCAGTCGCGGGCGCAACAACTGTTTTCGCTCAGGCCAAAACTTTTGCTCATCTTTACTCAGCCTCAGCCACAAGCGGCAACTATCAGATCTCAATAAATGGCACCCAGACTGCTGCATTCGCAATTTCGAGCAGCGACGTTGGCGACGCTGTCGCAAAGATAAACGCTGTTTATGCGACAACCGGTGTTATGGCTTCTGCGACAACAGAAAACAAAGTGCTGCTGACTGACGCTGACGGGGACGATATCCGAATCGAGAACGGGACTGCGCTTGCCAATCTTCGTGTTAAAGCGGTGGGTAACGAGGGAGTCACCGAGGGAGGGAGTGCAATTTCTCTCGCCGTTTCTGGTGGAAACGATTCGACACTCGTCACCGGAACGCTCCGCATGACCTCGTCGACAGGCTTTACCGTGGCTCAAACCAACGGCGCATCGGACACATTTTTTGCCGATGGCACTGCAACAGCCGAGCTAGAGTCAGTTGGCATTATCGATATATCGACCCAAATCGGGGCCAGCTACTCCATTGCCACCATCGACGGTGCTCTGGAACGGGTTTCCGGCATGCGAGGCTCACTAGGCACGCTGCAAAACCGCTTGGATTATTCGGTATCGAACCTGATGAAAGTTACCGAGTACACCATTGGCGCGCGTTCACGAATTGAGGATGCGGATTTCGCTGCGGAAACCTCGCGCCTAGCCAAGGCGCAAGTTTTACAACAGGCAGGCGCGTCTATGCTGTCTCAGGCAAACGCATCAACGGAAATAGTGCTGCAAGTTTTACGGGGCTAAGCCACAACCCAAGCACAACCTAACGTGGTTAATTACCGCGTGAGCTGCTAGATGATGATGCGCTCACGCATAGAAAGCAGGGCGACGAAGCCCAAGGAGAAGAGAGTATGTCATTAGAATCCATTACTTCTGGCGCAGTACCTAACCCAGCCGTGACAAGCATGGCACCGAGGCCCACCGCAGAGACCGAGCCGGTGCAAAGCGTTCAGGCTCAGCGCGTCCTACCAACCGAAAAGGCGTCTGTCGCAAATGCTTCCCAGCAGGAGTTAGATCGATCCTTTGAGCAGATACAGGTCATGATGGATCTGCGTAACCGCTCAGTAGAGTTCCTCACCGACGAGGCGAGTGGTGCGATGGTAGTCAAGGTAGTAGATGCCAATTCCGGCGATGTGATTCGCCAGATGCCAGCCGAAGAGCTGCTGTCCTTCATGCGTAATCTCACGAGGATGGTGGGGACATTCATCGACCAGAGCACCTAGTCCGCGAATTCTAGAGTTTCGCGACCTAATTCACCCTTTAAACCGGATGCAAGTGGTGTACCTGCACAAACCCCTAAAGCTGCGCCACTTGTATCCGATTTACTTAATAGGTAAAAGGTGCTGACATCCCGTCAGCGCGAGACTCTCTTGGACAAAAAAAAGATGTATCGAAAATCCGCACTGGCTGCTTACAGCAACATTGATGTAGAAACCAAGACCGAATCCCAAAGTCCGGCCCAACTGGTCACCATGCTTTTTGATAAAGCCTGCGTGCTACTGCGCCAAGCCAACGAAAACCTCGCTCGTGAGGAAAACGAAGCCTTCGACAAGGCCACCACCCACGCTCTGCAAATAGTTATAGCCCTGCGCGGCGTTTTAGATATGGAACAAGGTGGTGACGTGGCACAAAGCCTCTACGACACGTATACCTCCATCGCCGCCAGCTTGTTCAAAGCCAAGAGTGATAAAGACAGCGAGAGCATAGACAAGCTGTATGAAGCCATGTCAGAGCTGCGCGAAGCTTGGCAAACCGTTACCTAGCGACAGATGCCGCTTGTGGTCTGGCTATTGGGCCTTGACCATAAAGAAGGGTCGGTAGTTTTCACTGAATAGGCGACAGGACCGAGTGCCCTTGTAGGTATACACCCCACAAGGTTCACCTTCTTTGATGCCTTCCCCAACTACCCAGTGATTGTCGATGGCGACATTGGGAAAAACGTTGGGATTCAAGGCCGGGTTGATACAACTGCTTTCACCCAGCGCCATGAATTCGCTGGCCTTGGGTAGCCGCCAATCTTCACCGGCCTTTTCGCTGATCTCGCTCAAATAACCATCAATTTCAGGCCAGGTCATCAACAGCGGCGATCCGGCGCAGCCACGCTCGGTGTAGCGCTGTCCCACCGCGCAGCGATACCACTGAAGTTGAGTTTGTGGGTCCAGCACGATGCCGTTGCCCTGATCGATAAAGCGCCCGGTATCTCCGACGGGAATATGCTCCAAACAAGACACTTCCACCCGGGAGAAGTCGCAACCACCCAGAGCTAGGATTGCAAGTAAAACGCTCAGCTGACGCCACCGACCGCGAATCAGCTGACTTGGGCGGCTTTGTAAAACAGATTCTCGATGTGTCATATAACTGTCCTTAACGACATGTCCCCAACGCTGTTTGCCGATGCTGTTCATACAGACGATTGATGCTTTAAAGTATATGCACTATCAACCGATTGTTTACATGTAATTTATGGCGGAAGATCCTCCTAGCATTAACACTCCAATGGAAATCAAATGGATATAGCAACCGTTATCGGCCTTGTGGCCTCAGTAGGCCTGATTGTTTGGGCCATGGACAACGCTGCAGGTATCAACGCGTTCATCGACGTGACCTCAATCGCCATCGTCTTGGGCGGTTCGGTTTTGGTGCTGCTGATGCGCTCCCGTCTGGGTGACTTCATCGCCATGTGGTCTAAGGTGATCATGAAGACCATTTTTGTCGGCGTAGACAAGCCCGCGGACCTGATCGAACAGATCATCGAAATGGCAAATATCGCGAGAAAAGACGGTTTGATTGCCTTGGAAGGGCAAGACATCAAAAACCAATATCTTGCCAAGGGCATAGGCTTGCTGGTGGACAGCACACCGCCGGAAATCATCGAATCGAGCCTTGAAAACGAACTGACCCTAATGAAGAGCCGTCACACCAATGCAGCCATGATGTGGCGCTCTTGGGCCGATATCGCGCCGGCCATGGGAATGATCGGCACGCTCGTTGGCTTGGTGGGCATGCTGCAAAACATGAGCGACCCCAAGGCCATTGGCCCTGCGATGGCAATCGCCTTGCTGACCACGCTATATGGTGCTTTCTTCGCAAACGTACTGGCTAAGCCCATTGCGGAAAAACTGGAAGGTTATTCACAAGATGAAACCGAGAACTGCGAACTCATCGTAGAAGGCATCATGGGCATCCAAAGTGGTATGAACCCGCGTTCACTATCAGACCTATTGGCGACCCGACTCGCTCCCGGTGATCGCGCCGCATTAGAAGGCCTG
>Ga0228630_1000831_pt1 | contig 12810 bp, 14 predicted proteins | sample 37DmetaG_FD_183038 | JGI IMG/M metagenome (GOLD analysis project Ga0228630, IMG submission 183038) | Seawater microbial communities from Monterey Bay, California, United States - 37D | ecosystem: Environmental > Aquatic > Marine > Coastal | place: USA: California | collected 2016-10-25 | reverse complement strand
AACAGAAGTTGGTTCACCTTAGAGAGTGATCGAGATGCCTTCGATAAATTAGTAGCGCTTTACGCTTAACCCAATCTCCGCTGCACCACAGCAGAAATCTGAGCGTACAATTGTTGTGGCGTTTTGGTACGCCAATTCAATGCGTCTAATGTACCCCCCAACACAAAATACATATCAAGGCTATAGCTCGATAATTCATCCAATACGTGGGCACGTAAATTTAGAAAGGCCATCCAACCGTCGGGCACCTCCTCCAACCATTCGTCGTAATAATCCGCTTCGTCGGCGTGAAAATTTAAAATATTCTCGCCAATTAGAATGAATTTATCAATACCAACAGGCAGCATCTCATCTATCAAATCACGCTTTACACGCATAATGTCGTTATGTACAGCATCGTTCCATTCACCAATAAATTCAACAACTGCATAGCCTATTGCGTAATCGACAAAAAGGATTTTTAGGAAAAGCGTTTCACAACCTATGCTGTCCCATTGCGGATGTATGACATGATCAAAAATTTGATCGGTGAAATGCACCTCACTATTGAAGTAACCGTGCAGCGGACTTTGCGGATCTTCACTCGCTTGATACAAATGGCGCCAATTATAATAGGGTTCTATTGTGTGCACTGAAAAAAAATTAGTGAATGTGTACTTAACAAAATTGGCTCAACATTGTTAGCTTTCCAACAGAAAATGACCCCATGGCTGTATTTACCATCACCGGCGCTACCGGATCTGTAGGCAGAGCAATCATACAAACGCTCCAAAAACAATCGCATGAGATACGCGTACTGAGTACCCGGAAATCTGTTGAGATCAATGGCGTATCCACATTTTACTGGAATCCCGCTAACAATGAAATAGATCACGACGCTTTGATTGGATCAGATTACCTCATCCATCTTGCGGGAGCCACAGTGAGTAAACGCTGGACCGCTGCCTACAAAAAGCAGATTATGGACAGCCGTGTGAAGGGAACACAACTTTTGCTCAGTGCAATGCGTCGTTTAAAAACACCTCTTAAAGCAGTCATAAGCGCCTCCGCCATAGGTTATTACGGAAGTGACTTAGAACGTTTAATGAAGGAAGAAGATGCACCTGCTGACGACTATCTCGCAGCGGTGACAAAAACATGGGAGTCGTACACTAAAAAATTTGAATCGACGCAAACACGAAGCATTCAACTTCGAATAGGTATAGTTCTTGATACCGGTGCCGGAGTTTTGGGCCGTTTGGAGCCGCTGGCAAAATTTGGACTTGCAGCGCCTCTGGGTTCCGGCAAACAATGGAGCAGTTGGATTCATGTTGAAGACCTCGCCCGAATGTTTGTCTATGCGGCTTCACAATCCTTAGCCAGCGGCCCTTACAATGCCGTAGCACCGGCTCCTGTGACAAACAAACAGCTCACTAAAGCCCTATGCCGAGTGAACAAACGGCCTATGCTTCCTATTGGTGTCCCTCCGTTCGTATTGAAAATAATGCTTGGTCAAATGGCAACACTCGCTTTAATGAGTCAAAAGGTCAGTGCAGATAAAATAGTAGCCACCGGCTTTTCCTTCAAATACACAACCATCAGCGATGCACTCAGCGCAATTTATAAGCATTAAAAAACCCCGACCTTTTCAGGACGGGGCTTGCTTTGAACTATGTTAGGGATAGTTTAAGCATTTGTTGCCGACACGTTGATTGTCAATTCAATACTGTGGTCGATCAGGTCTTCTTTTAAAGTTTCTGCGATCGTTGCATCCTCACTATCGTGGTATTTCACATTCCACTTCGTACGATCAATTGAGAATGTCGGCGCAGTAAATTGTATAGTACCCGCTTCTACTGTTACATTCGCTGGAAACTCAATACTATTGGTAATTCCACGGATGGTTAAGTTACCAACTACTACCGATGAAGCCTCATCCGTTGCCTCTTCACGTACTTTAATGATTTCGAAAACTGCTGTTGGAAAGGTATCAACTAAAAAGAAATCTTGCGACTTCAAGTGTCCTTCTAAGTAACCACGTTTACCTTCATCTTTAATGCTTACGACTGCGATAGAATTCATATCTATAGTAATGCTTCCACCAACGAGTTGACCTTCAGAAACTGCGAAAGTACCCGATTGCACACCTATAGTTCCAAGATGATCCCAATCTACGAAAGACTTGAATCCGCGCCATTTAAGGTAAGAGCCCTCAACTAATTCGTAATCAGTAGCTTCAGTAATTACTTCTACCTCTTGCGCTTCTCCTGTGACTGCTTCGTCTGCCTTTGTACCGTTTGAACAGCTTACGGCGATGATTACTGCCGCTGCTAAAATTGCAATTTTCTTCATTTTATTCATTATTAAATAGATTCATACAAAACAACGCACAAAAGATTTAATTGTTTAAACAAGCATCTAATTAATTTTTAAACCAGGTACAACGTAATTATAAGGAAAAGTGTTTTTTGCGCAGGCGAATTGCTAAAATACTGACGATCAAAGTGATACTACCTGCTAAAAGGTACGGATAGGTATAATGAAAGCCATAGGCCGCTCCACCGATAGCAGGACCTAATACCCTTGCTAATGAACCCACACTCTGATTGGTGCCTAAAATTTTCCCTTGGGCATCCTTAGGTGCAAAACTGCTCAATAATGAACTCACCGTAGGAGTCAAAAGCGCATTACCCAATGAAAGAAAGCTTAAACAAAACAATTCGAGGCCGAATAAATCAGTTGGTACAAAGGGCATTCCAAAAAGCCCTAGAGACACTAAAATGGTCCCGAACACCAGAAGATTGCGTTCCCCAAACCAGGTATTGAATTTTCCTATAAGTCCGCCCTGTATAATCACTGCCAATAAACCTATGTAGGCGAAAGTATAGCCTATGTGCATTTCAGATAAGCCAAAGTGCTCCGCCCATAAAAGTGTTGAAGTGATTTGCATCATGCTAAATCCTAAGATGTAGACAAAATTTATAGTGAATAGCGCACTCACTTCAGGGGTCGATTTAAAGCGGATAATGTCTTTAAATGGATTGGGGAATAATTGGCTTTGTTTGGATTTCTCTTTCAAGGTTTCTCCTAAGAAAAACCAAGCAAGAATAAAATTCAAGCCGCTTAAACTGGCTGCAAAATACCCTACTCCCGCAACGCCAAAATATTCATTTAATATCCCGCCTAAAGAAGGCCCGAAAATGAATCCGAGACCAAAGGCAGCGCCAATAATACCGAATGCTTTCGTCCTGTTTTCTTGTGGAACAACATCACTTATATACGCTTGTGCAACACTCAAGTTCGCCGCTCCAAATCCTTTCATGAGGCGCGTAACAAACAGAAGCCACAGCACTGTAGCATTTGCAAAGAGAATGTAAGCTACCATCGTAATTAAAATACTCGTGAGCATCACAGGGCGTCGTCCATAGCGGTCGCTCAATCCGCCCCAGAAACTAGCGAACAAAAACTGCATAATACTAAAAGAGGCACCTAACAATCCTACCATCGCATCCGTTGCACCTAAATCTTTAGCATAGATCGGTAAAATCGGAATGATCAGTCCAAACCCCATCAGGTCAAGGAATATGGTTAAAAAGAGTACCGCTAAAGCCTTATTTCTCATCCTTTTCGGGTGCTACAGATTTAACTTTTATACCACTTTGCTGCAGGTTGTACTGACACAATTCGCGGGCCGCAAAGACTTCCGGGAATATTGCCTTCGCTTCATCTTCAAACTGTCGTTTATCTGCATAACGCGCACTAAAATGCCCTATGATTAAATGCTTTATACCCGCCTCAACAGCAACCGTAGCCGCCTGAGCAGCGGTACTGTGCATGGTTTGCTTAGCACGTGCATTCTTATCTTCGCAGAAAGTACTCTCGTGATAGAGTAAATCCACCCCTTTCACGTACTCAGCAGTATCTGGGGAGTACATGGTATCAGAGGCAAACGCATACGACAATGGTGGTGGTGGATCAAAGGTGAGTAAGTCATTCGAGACTTCCTTTCCTTCATCGCTGGTCCAATCTTTACCTTCTTTAATCCAATGGTAGTCGCAGACGGGGATGCCATACGCATCTGCTGCTGCTTTATTTAGCGATCGTTTTAAAGACTTTTCCTTAAACAGAAAACCCGTGGTTGCGATCCTGTGCTTTAATGGAAAGCTCGAGATAGTATAAGAATCGGTTTCAAGCAATACTTGCGGTACTTTATGCTGGGTCACTATAAATTGCATCGGATAGGACGTAAAGGTCCCCGCAGCCCTAAACTGGGTGAGTACGATATCTTTTAGTTTAGGAGGCCCATAGATTGTCAATGGCGCGGTACGGCCTAATAGATGAAAGGTGCTTAAGAGTCCAACCAAGCCAAAAAAATGATCTCCATGAAGGTGGGATATGAAAATATGATTGATTCTCGAGAACTTCGTCTTTGATCTCCGAAGTTGTTTCTGTGTTCCCTCTCCACAATCTATCAAGAAATAATGCTCGCGCATTTTTAGTAACTGCGCAGTGGTATACTGATTTGACGTGGGCGTTGCACTTGCTGCCCCCAAAATGATCAAATCAAGCCCCATATTTAGGCCTTACTTAGTTTGCGCTTCTCTGCAAGTAGGTATAATACGGCCATGCGGACCGCTACGCCATTCTGAACTTGATCCAAAATAATAGAATGCTCACTATCCGCTACTTCCGATGTGATCTCAACCCCTCTGTTTACTGGTCCAGGGTGCATTACAACAATCGGTTTTTCAAGAGCATCTAGATGTTCCATTGTAAGACCGTACTGGGCACGGTACTCTGCAAGGGACGGGAAGTATTTTAGATCTTGACGCTCGTGCTGAACTCGCAACATATTCGCAACATCGCACCATTCAATGGCTGTCTGAAGGTTGTGTTCAACCTTTACACCCAGGGTATGCATGTATTTTGGAACCAGCGTCGTAGGTCCACAAACCATTACCTCAGCGCCCATTTTCTTTAACAACAGAACATTCGAAAGTGCTACTCGACTATGTACGATATCGCCAACAATAGCAACCTTAGTGCCTTTCAATGTTCCTACCGCCTCACGGATTGAGAAAGCATCAAGAAGTGCTTGTGTGGGATGTTCATGTGCACCATCTCCTGCATTTACAATGGAGGCATCAACGTGCTGGGCTAAAAACTCACCAGCACCTGGATTGGGATGTCGCATCACCACCATATCTACTTTCATAGATAGGATATTATTCACCGTATCAACTAACGTCTCGCCTTTCTTAACCGAAGAAGAAGCCGCAGAAAAATTGACCACGTCAGCGCTCAATCGCTTTTCAGCCAATTCGAAACTTAACCGTGTCCGCGTCGAATTCTCAAAGAATAAATTCGCCACAGTGATATCTCGAAGGGTCGGGACCTTTTTTATCGGTCGGTTAATGACCTCTTTAAACTCTGTGGCTGTATCGAGAATGAGCTGGATATCCTCTGCATTGAGGTGCTTTATACCCAGTAAGTGATTCACAGATAATTCGCTCATTATTCGGGATCCGTTAGTAGTACTGCATCTCTCCCGTCTACTTCTTCCCAGAGTACTTCAACACGCTGTGAGGCGATTGAATCGACTTGACGGCCTTTGTAATCTGGTTGTATAGGGAGGTCACGCGAAAATCTTCGATCTATCAACGTGAGTAATTCCATTTTCGCCGGTCTACCGAAGCTCAGGATAGCATCCATCGCTGCGCGAATACTTCGACCCGTGTAAAGAACATCGTCTATAAAGACGACTTTTTGATCTTCTACCAGATGATCAACACGCGTTTTATTCGGCTGCAAATGACCTGGACGTCGTCTGAAATCATCTCTGTAAAAAGTGATGTCCAAGACACCCGTGCGTACACCTTCCACACCATAGGTACTTTCAAGAAGCTTAACAATGCGTTCTAGAACCTGCACACCTCGAGGTTGCATTCCTATGAGAATGGAACTAGAGAAATCACCATGATTTTCAATCAACTTACAACACAAGCGATTTAACGCTATGTTCAGTGCTCTGGAGTCGATGATTTCCCTTTTGCTCATGCTGCAAATTTACTCATTAATACTTAGCTAGCGTAGCCTCCAAATCAATACCTCCAAAATTTCCACTGCTCATGAGCGCCATGGCCTTAATATTGTGCGGATTTTCAAGAGCCGATTGGAGCGATTCCGAGGAGTCAAATACGCGTACTCCGGCACCAAAAGCAGTTTCAACATCTGCCTTACTCAGAGCAGGCAGTTTTTTGTGCGCAACTGCGTCGGGACTAAAATAAACCCAAGCCTCATCCGCCGCGTCCATAGTACCTAGATACTGTGGTAAAAATTCCGGATTCAAACTACTAAAAGTGTGTAATTCTAACACAGCACGTACCGCTCCGAATTGCTCTTTAAGCGCTTTGACACAAGCTCCTACTTTACTGGGTGCATGGGCGAAATCACGGAACACTTTGACCCTATTTCCGGTTTTGAATACCTCCATGCGGTTCTGTGCGCCCGTAAAACTCAATATCGCATCGTAAAACGCATCTTCTTGAACTCCCATTTCCAAGCAAATCCATCGCGCTGCTTCAAGATTGCTCAAGTTGTGCTCTCCAAAAATTTGTAGCGGCATCATTCCCTCCTCAGTGTCTACAAAGGTCTGACCATCGATGATTTCAAATGTAGGAAGGGTGTAGCTAAATGTTTTTACTGGCGCGCTTGTTTCTTCAACGAGCTTGACTAATTCTTCATCGCGCTCGTTATAAATTAGGGCGCCACCAGGCTCTATAGTATCTAGATAGGTGCGGAACTGGTCGACATAAGTTTCAAAGGTGGGAAACACGTTAATGTGGTCCCATGCAATACCTGTAACAACTGTGATATTTGGACGATACAAGTGAAATTTAGGGCGACGATCAATAGGCGAGCTCAAATACTCATCACCTTCCATGACCATAAATTCGCTGCCACTTTCCAATTCAACCATACAATCGAAACCTTCAAGTTGGGCACCAACCATGTAGTTAGTCGGCTGTCCCACATGATTCATCACGTGAAGTACCATTGCGGTGGTAGTAGTTTTACCATGAGATCCGGCAATGACCACACGCGTCATGGTTTTGCTGATTTCGTAGAGAAATTCCGGATACGAGAAAATGGGCAACTCTAACTCTTGCGCTTGGGCCAATTCTGGATTATCCTCACGCGCGTGCATTCCTAAAATAATGGCATCGAGTCCCTCTTGGACCTTTTCTGGATACCAACCTTCAACCTCAGGTAGTAATCCCTTTCGCTCAAGTCGACTGCGAGATGGCTCAAAAATTTGATCGTCTGAACCAGTGATCGTATGTCCGCCATTGTGAAGGGCAATGGCCAAATTATGCATGGCGCTGCCTCCAATGGCTATGAAATGAATATTCATGTATTATTCTTCGAAGTATAAATTACCAAATCGGATTTTAGAACCGCGCAAAGAAAGTAGTATCGCGCCGTCATAGCCGTCATTTGCCAATCTCGATTGACGGGGTGCAACTCTGAATTTCTGGCGCTTATTTCGATATAGCACATTGTATCTCATGGACGCATCATGTCCCAATGTTACCATTACCAGGTTTCCTGCTTTCGCATTCGTTATGCGCTTGAGGTTCTTTTTTCCCCAGCGTTTCGCATTCTTACGGTGATCATTGTATAGAAAATGTAATCCCTCTTCATTAAGCAACATCGTATAACCCAAAAAATAACCGCCATCATTCATTGACGTTTGTTTCTTTGGAATGTGCGCATACCAATCCACATCACCAGATTTATCTATACTTAAGACAATAATATCGTTGTAGTAATAGTAATAATTAGTCGTAGTCTGACCCCGTTGACCCTGAGTCGTTCGCACGACCACCTCATAATCTTCTGCCACTACATAAGCACCCCCATCTGGCCTGGACACAAACTCGCGAAAGACAAAATTTCTTCGAATACCTTTACCGCGCTTCGCTCTATATTTATTGAATTGAGCTACAAAATCTGGAGCGAATTGGTTGAGGTTTGAAGAAACTACTTCTCCCTTCGCTTGGTCAAACGCTAAATACAAGGCTCCGTCCATGTCCCATACGTTTCTCTTACCATAAAACCCCGAAATGGCCATCTGTCCGTCTACTAGATCACACTCGATTCCTAAGCTTTGAACGAGCACATCTTGTAATCCTAAATCGAACTCAACCACATCGCTAATCCCACTCTCGTCCGTGATCCTCATGAGTTTGTACTCTAGATCTCGATTGTTCAACATAGTCATGTTGGGACTATTGTCGTAATAGCTCAAAATGAATACTTCACCCGAATTGGACACTTCAAAATCCATGATCCCAAAGTTCCTATCGCGATAAGACAACTCGACATCTGCATTCCAAAGCTCCTGCAAGGCGCTATCAAAAATTCGTATGTAAAAGTTTTCTGTGGAATTACGTTCATAGGGCGGATTTGTAAAAATCGCAATCTTGGAACGGTCTTTAGATAATTGAATATCGAAATCACCACGAGCCCTACGTCGACTATCAAGCACCTCCATTACTTTTACTTCGCTTAAAGTCGCATTTGAATCGAGGGTGCGGCAGAGCAAATAACGCTGATCTGCCTGCCTGTCGTAACTCTCATAGAAGAGGTATTGTGTTTCGCCAATAATGACACTAGTCTTATAATCAACGCGTCGGCCCTTCCATTCCCAACGCGCATTTTTAATGAGCCAATTTTCGCCCAAATCATAACGGTCGTAATAGGCAAAATATTCATTTCGTGAAGACCCCAGTAAAGATGCGTTAGCTGTCTTGTAGGTGTAAAAACCTTTATCACCCACTTGGAGTAATCGGTCAAATTTTGCGGAGCGAGTAGAATACTCTGGACTCCACTCCAAAATTGGATATGAACCTTGTGCATGTGCACCGGTTAGGATAAAGAAGGAAACTATCAGCGTGAAGACGCCTTTTTTTAAACACAGCATACGCTTGGGGTGAACATTTTTTGTAATTTAACTCAGTTGAAGTCAAGATACAGCACCCCTACAAGATATCTACCATATGAAGAGATTTATTTACAGCCTTATCACCGTCCTAGCATGGTCCCTGAGTGCCGATGCGCAGACCGTGATTGTGCGAAAGCGGGACCTCAACACTGCCCAAGGAGCAGGTACCATAAGTAGCAGTATATCTTCCAGCTCACTTTCAACGAGCAGTAGTTTGTATTACAGCAGGTACAACCACGGCATAAAACTTAGTCCAACAGCCATGTTAGCAGGAGATATACCTATTTCTTATGAACACAAAGTCTCAGATTATATGAGTGTGGAAGCGGGTATCGGTGTAACCACATTCAATATCACAGAAGAAGCCATTCGAGGCTACAGTATGAGACAAGACGGCCAAACGCAAAGCAAGCTCGGATATAGCGGCAACATCAATATGAAGTTTTTTCCGGAGGGCAATGCGTTCGAAGACGGTTATTATATCTCGTACACCATGGGCCATCGGAATTACGCGCAAGATTTCTACACAACCACACCAACAGGTATAGATACTACCGTTAATGAAGGATTCAATTGGACCGATTTTGGATTTACAGTTGGCTACCAAAGTCGTCCATCAGAACGCATGATTGTAGACTGGTTTATCGGTGGCGCCATTCGTCAAAAGCAGCGCAGAACCTCTGATTATGTCGAAGCGTTCGATCCTGTTTCAGGTATTTTCACAGGAGAATACCAACTTATCGATTCAAAAAATGCTTCTCCTGCCATACTTGGAGGAATGAAAATCAGCATTTTATTTAGGTAAAATCACCTTTAATAGGTCTAGACGCTTCAGTGGAAACTTACTGAATACTCAAGCTGAAGGCAGCGGGCAGGTTGTTGGAGAGCTTCACGGCAATGTCGTAATCACCTACCATAGAGTGCGTCATGGTCTCCGTGTCTAAACTCACTCCTGAGTATAACATGGCGACGTCAAAGGTCAGTACTAAATGATCACCCGGTCTAATGGTGGTATTGATTTCTTTGGTTCGATACAATGCGTTTTTACCTGTATGCCAAGCCAAAAGCTGATCATCAGCACCTAAAATTCCCGATGCATTTACTCTACCATCTATTTTAAAGAAACGGTACATGGTTGCCCATGACCAGTACATTGCGTTGGAACTGGAAAGCGGATGATTCGAATCAAAGGAGGTAGGATCCTGAATGTTATTGATGGAATCTACACCCATGCCAAAGCTGAATTGGTCCACTTTTTTAGTCAACGGTAAAACATAATGCAGCGAAACGCTATCCTGCACATTAATGAAAACAACAGGCTCTTTTACCTCATTTCCAAGCGCGATTTGACTCAAGTAAAATTGAATCAACTCAAATTTAATGGCCGTATCTCCCTCATACAATGTCTCACCTATCTCAAAAGGAACGCCGTTGTGTTCAAGGTTAATTTCCAAAGTAACCTGCTGCGATCGATCACCACAAGAACTAAATAAAAGAGCTAATGGAAAAAATAAAAATAATGCTGAACGCATAGAGCAGTGATTTTTAAAGTTTAAACTCGAACTCACTACTGACGTTGTCTCGCAAAATTTTAGCTAAATCGTAATCCGATGCATCCGCTGGGTCACTATTGATAATATTCATTGTGGACGGACTTAATCCAATGAGGCTAAAAATTCCAGAAAAGAAATTATCGACGTCAATATCCATCACAATAAATACATCCTTGTTTGAGCCAACATTAAAATTGCGATTTTCACTTTTCATCACAATCAAATCCGGAGTAGCAAAACGCCAATTAAAGTTTGCTTCGGGCGTTGTGAATACGCTGTCCGCTGGGTTAAAAATTCGACCTTCGATTTGAAAAAAGCTGTGACCAACATCACTACCATTCCATACCAAGCCTTGACTTAAGGGATTAGTCGGGTCTAGTTGCTCAGGAGCTGTAAAAGCGCGTGCGCTATCCAATCCTATGTTATACTCTATGCTACCATTGTAATTGCCTGAAGGCAGATAAGCGAGTTTCACTTCTGAATTACCTATCAAATCGATCATAGTCAAGTCACTTTCTGTAAAAGTGGTATCCTGTTCGTCATAGCTCACGAAGCGCGCACCGCTAAGTGTAACGTAGATATGATCAAATTTTACTAAATCGCCATTGACCTCATATACCGTTGAGGTGTCAATGATTGCACCGTCATAATATTTGTAGGCACGTATGTAGATATTTCTATTGTCCAGCGCTGTAGGATCAACGATTGGAATAGGATCTTCACATGCTGTAAACAGCGTTGATACCAGTACTAAAAGAATTAATTTTTTCATTCGTCTTTAATTTTCAAAAACTCTGGCGCTTGTTCTATAGCAACCATTATTTCATCTAACAGTTCATCATTGGATTTTGAAAAGTCCAATTGTAAAGATTCCTTAAAGGTAATGTTTAACAGGTTACCGTTGCTCTTCACAAACATACCCGTTTTATCGAAGGCTCGTCGAAAACCGTCAATCACCACGGGAACAACTACTGGCCTCAATTCTTTGATCAAATGTACCGTTCCTCGCCTTCCTTTAACGAAGGGTCTCGTGGTACCTTGTGGAAAGGTTATGGTCCAACCCGTTTCCATGGCTCGTTTAATATTTTCAATATCCTTTGGATCTACCGAACGGTTCACATTCTTGCCGGCCTCACGCCACGTACGCTTAATACTTACACTCCCGGCATATTGCATGAGCTTAGGTAGCATTCCCTTTTTCATGGTTTCAGCCGCAGCGACGAAAAACACGTTGAGTTTGGGACGAAAAATCGTGTGAAAAGGGACACTATTGTAACGGCCATTTTCTGCAGCGTTAAATACCTGATACATCGCACTAACATCTGCGAAATACGTTTGATGGTTCGAGACAAACAAAACTCCCTGGTTTGGCAAGTCACGCAATTTATCTGCACCTACAATTCGGGTACTATTAATGCGAAAGAAACGGTACCAAGTAATCAAACCAAACACAAAAATCACCGTCCGCTTAATGAGCAGATTGTAACCAAAGCTATCACGCTTGAATGGATTTAAGTGCATGCTATTATTGTTTCAGATCGGCAAATATACTGCTAAGAAAACAGAGCACTGAGTTCTCCAAGAATCATTGCTGTTGCACCCCATATTACTTCGCCTTGCCAATGAAAAGCAGGTACCCTTAAAGCTCCATATTTCGTCATTACCTCTGCATCCCCTACTATCGAACGATCACATATTTTATTCAGCGGAATGGACAACGTATATGCCACTTCTTTTTCTTCCAAGACCAATTCTGGTAGTGCTGGACTGTAGCTCACGTATGGCTCTACGTAAAAGTTTGAGGGTGGGATATAGAGCCAACTCAATGCCCCGAGCGGAAGTAGTTCGTCCTTACGCAATCCTACCTCTTCAAAGGCTTCCCGATACGCAGTATGCTCTAGTGTATGATCGTCTTCTTCAAACTTTCCGCCCGGAAAACTAATCTGACCACTGTGAGTACCATCGTATACCGGACGTTTCATAAGTAACACCTCAATCCCATCGTCTCCTTCAAAAAGATGCACTAATACACCTGCCCGTTTCGGGTTCTTAGTCGCTACCGCTTCCAAATTGAGTAAATTTCTGTAGGAAGGCATCAGTAGTTGATGCCCCTTAATACCAGGAAGCGGTTCTTCAAAAGCTGTTTTTAGGTCTGAAAGGGTCATATTACTAAAGGTAGTTCAGGATTTTTGCGAAGTGCAAAAAGAGTCGGTATCTTTGTTTTCTATCATAATTTAAATTTAATAGAGTATGACTATAACTCAATTCAAA